>Ga0153961_1000088_pt1 | contig 35992 bp, 32 predicted proteins | sample TSFL045MetaG_FD_104748 | JGI IMG/M metagenome (GOLD analysis project Ga0153961, IMG submission 104748) | Attine ant fungus gardens microbial communities from Florida, USA - TSFL045 MetaG | ecosystem: Host-associated > Fungi > Mycelium > Unclassified | place: USA: Florida, Withalacochee...
CCTGGCGGCCTTAGCGCGGCGGTCCCACCTGACCCCATGCCGAACTCAGAAGTGAAACGCCGTAGCGCCGATGGTAGTGTGGGGCCTCCCCATGCGAGAGTAGGGAACTGCCAGGCATCCAAACAGAAAAGCCCTCTGCTGACGCAGAGGGCTTTTTTACGTCTGGCGATCGGTGAAAAAGCGCTATTTCCCGACGCAACGCCATCAAAACTTCCCTACAAGCCTGAACTGATGCGGTAAAAGTCAGGGTTTTTGCATTTTAAAGCCACAAAAAAACGCGCTGAAAGATCTCTTCTTCAGCACGTCGGATCGCGTTACGCTCTGCCTAACCACTCGGCGATAAAGGCGGTAATCTCGTCGGGACGATTGAGATCCAGCAGGGGCAGATCTGTGTCAAAGCGGCTATCGCTGGCGACAGCAATAACGTGCTCGTCCAGCGGCGGCAAATCCTCGCCTTTTACGCCAGCGCGCCACAGAATAATTTTCGGCACTGGCTCATCTTTGAACCCTTCCACCAGCACCATATCCAGCTGCGTCGCATCCATACGGCTAACCAGATAGTGTAAATCGAGCGTGACGTCCGACGTCTCGCACATCAGCGCCCAGCGCTGCGAACTGGCGACAATAACCTGATCGGCCCCCGCTTTTCGCAACAGATAACTGTCTTTTCCCGGCGTATCGATCTCCATCTGATGATGAGTATGCTTTATCAAGCCGGGCCGGATGCCTCGCGCTTTCAGCCGCGGGATCACCTGTTGCAAAAGCGTGGTTTTTCCGGTACCGCTCCAGGCGGCGATAGCCAGTAACGGCAGCGTCATAGCGCGTTATCCTCAAGATCGTCAGGCGTATTCACATTGCGAAACGCGGCGTCATCCTGGCTTATCGTCACCGCATGGCCGCCCTGTTCGCGTAAAAACTGCATCAGGCGTCGCTCTCCGCGCAGCAGATAATCAGCCAGCGGCTCCGCCAGGCTGCGATGCAACAGCGCCAGCGCGGGATGATCGCGCTCGGCCGAGCGCGCCCACACGGCAGGCGCCTCTGCTCTGTGTCGTTCTAGCTGCTCTACGTAATCAACGGGGACGAAGGGCGTGTCGCAGGAACAGAAGGCCACCCATTCCGTTTGCGCGGCCTGCAGGCCGCTTAGCATGCCCGCCAGCGGTCCCGGATAGTCAGGCAAGGTATCAGAGATCACCCTACAGCCGCTCGACTGATAACGATCAAGGTTACGGTTCGCGCTTATCATGACAATGTCGACTTGCGGCCTGAGCCGTTGAAGAACATGCTGATAAAGCGGGATGCCGCGAAACAGCACCAGCCCTTTATCCTGACCGCCCATGCGACGCCCCTGTCCACCGGCCAGAATAACGCCGGTTAATGCTGTCATGCCGATACTCCTGTTTAAAGGCTTATAAAAAAGCTGCTATGAGGAAAAATAGATGAAATACCATCGCCTGAATGAACTGCTCGAGCTGCTGCGTCCCGCGTGGCAACAGGATCCCGACCTCAACCTGACGCAGTTTCTGCAAAAACTGGCCCAGGAATCGGGTTTCAGTGGCCCATTAAGTGAATTAACCGATGACGTATTGATTTACCATCTGAAAATGCGCAATGCCGATAAGTATGCGGAAATTCCCGGCCGACAAAAAGATTATGAAACGGATTTTAAAACTGCGCTGCTGCGCGCGCGCGGTGTGATTAAGGACGATAACTAATGTTATGCTTGGCGGCTTCGAATAAAGACAGTAACGGATAATCCTATGGATGCCGCTTTTAACTTCCAGACGCTTGATCCTGACGCCATCCTCGATGCGCTATGGGAAACCGGACTTCGCGTTGAGTCTGGCTTAACCGCGCTTAACAGCTATGAAAACCGCGTCTATCAGTTCAGCGATGAAGACCGGCATCGCTACGTGGTGAAGTTTTATCGCCCGCAGCGCTGGAGCGCGGCGCAGATCGAAGAAGAACATCGTTTCACGCGCGATTTGCAGATGGATGACGTGCCGGTCGCTGCTCCGCTCGTTCTGGAGGGGAAAACGCTGCATGCCCACGCGGGCTTCTTATTTACCGTATTCCCTAGCCTTGGCGGGCGTCAGTATGAAACCGACAACGATGAGCACCTCGAGTGGGTGGGTCGCTTTCTGGGACGCATACACCAGACCGGGCGCAAGCAGTGCTTCGAGCATCGTCCCACCATGGGCTTAGAGGAGTATCTGCATCAGCCGCGTGCCGAACTGGCGAGCAACGCTCTGGTGCCCGCTTCCCTGAAGCAGGCGTTATTGCAGGCTGTTGATAAGCTTGGCGTTGCGCTGGAACAACGCTGGCATCAAAGCTGGCAGCCGCTGCGCCTTCATGGCGATTGTCATCCAGGCAATATCCTGTGGCGCGACGGGCCGCTTTTCGTCGATCTCGACGATGCGCGTAACGGGCCAGCGGTACAGGATCTCTGGATGCTGATTAACGGCGATAAGCAGGAGCAGCGCATCCAGTGGGATATTCTGCTGGAGGCTTATACTGAGTTTAGTGATTTTGATATTAATGAATTGTCACTGATTGAACCTTTACGCGCCATGCGCATGGTTTATTATCTGGCCTGGGTTGCGCGCCGCTGGCAGGATCCGGCCTTTCCTCGTGCATTTCCATGGATGACGGACGAGGATTTCTGGCGCAGACAGATTTCGCAATTTACCGAGCAGGAGAAGCTGTTGCAGGAACCGCCGCTACAGCTGACCCCGCAATTTTAAATAGAGAAGTCAGGAGAATTTTTCACAATGAAGAAAATTTGGTTTGCACTGGTTGGTTTAGTGCTGGCGTTTAGCGCTTCTGCTGCCCAGTTTACCGATGGTCAGCAATACGTCAGCCTGCCGAAACCGGTCGCTGGCGAACCGCAGGTGCTGGAGTTCTTCTCCTTCTTTTGCCCGCACTGCTATCAGTTTGAGCGTGTTTATCATGTTGGCGAGGCGGTGAAAAAGAATCTGCCTGCTGACACCAAAGTGGTTAAATATCACGTCGACTTTTTAGGCGGCGACTTCGGTCCGATCGTGACGCACGCATGGGCGGTTGCAATGGCGCTGGGCGTAGAAGATAAGGTTACCGCGCCGCTCTTCGACGGCATTCAGAAAACGCAGACGATTACCGACGCCGAGAGCCTGAAAACGGCCTTTGTTAGCGCGGCGGGCATCTCCTCGCAGGAATATGACGCTGCCTGGAACAGCTTTGCCGTAAAAGCGCTGGTTGCGCAGCAGCAAAAAGCGGCCTCTGACGTCGATCTGCGCGGTGTGCCGGCGATGTTCGTTAACGGCAAATATATGGTCAATAACGGCGGTCTCGACACCAGCTCCATGGATAACTTCGTCGCAGAATATGCCAACGTCGTGAAATTCCTGGTCAGCCAGAAATAATACGGCGTTTCAGGCCCGGAAAACGCCGACGCTGTCGGCGTTTTTTTTATAACTGACATTATTTAGCTGTATAGTCCATTTGCGTCCTTTCCAATTTTATATCCACATAAGCCTCTGCCTGTGTAGAAAGGTATATCGCGTCACGGAAATAATATAATTAATTGATTTAAATGGTTTTTATAAGTTGGCGTGGTATTTTATAGCGCTTACATTAATACGTTATGATTTTTACGCACAAAGTTATCCACAGAAAGATCCTTGCGATCCGCGCCGTAAAAGCGCGAAAAAATTAAGGCGCGCGCGCCCTGCGTTCAACATTCTGCTCAAGCTGTGGCATCCTTATAGTCCAATCCATGGCAACGAAGATTACACAGACTTATGGCGCAAATTGCAGAAAATCCCCTGATTCTGGTTGATGGCTCATCCTACCTTTACCGCGCTTACCATGCGTTTCCGCCGCTCACCAATAGCGCAGGCGAGCCTACCGGCGCCATGTATGGCGTGCTCAACATGTTGAAAAGTCTGCTGGCGCAATACAATCCAAGCCACGTTGCCGTGGTATTTGACGCCAAGGGCAAAACCTTCAGGGATGAGCTGTTCGAGCACTACAAGTCGCATCGCCCGCCGATGCCGGACGATCTGCGCGCGCAAACCGCGCCGTTGCACGAGATGGTGAAGGCGATGGGCCTGCCGCTGCTGGCGGTAAGCGGCGTCGAGGCGGACGATGTGATCGGCACGCTGGCGCTGCAGGCGGAGAAAGAGGGCCGTCCCGTGCTGATCAGCACCGGCGATAAAGATATGGCGCAGCTGGTGACGCCCAACATCACCCTGATCAACACCATGACCAATACTATCCTCGGCCCTGAAGAGGTTGAGCAAAAGTATGGCGTGCCGCCAGCGCTGATTATCGACTTTCTGGCGATGATGGGCGATAGCTCGGATAACATTCCTGGCGTGCCGGGCGTCGGCGAGAAAACCGCGCAGGCGCTGCTGCAGGGATTAGGCGGCATGCGGTCGATTTATGACAATCTGGATAAGGTCGCGGAACTCTCTTTCCGCGGCGCGAAAACCATGGCGGCGAAGCTGGAGCAGAATCGCGACGTCGCCTTCCTCTCTTATCAGCTGGCCACTATCAAAACCGACGTTGAGCTTGAGCTCAGCTGTAGTGAACTGACGGTCGCTGAGCCGGACGTCGCCGCTCTGCAGGCGTTATTTAGCCGTTACGAATTCAAGCGCTGGCTGGCCGATCTGCAGGACGGCAAATGGCTGCAGGGCAAAAAGAGCAATGTGAAAGCGCAGCAGGCGCTGCCGGATGAAGCGCCGGCTAAACCGGAGGCGACCAGCGTGCTCGCCTCTGACGGTTACGTCACCATTCTCGATCGGGCGACGCTCGACGAATGGCTGGAGAAGCTTAAACAGAGCGATCTGTTTGCTTTCGACCTCGAAACCGACTCGCTTGATACGCTCAGCGCCAACATCGTCGGCATCGCGCTGGCCGTCGCGCCGGGCGAGGCCGCCTATCTACCTGTAGGCCACGACTATCTTGATGCGCCAGATCAGCTCGATCGCCGCGAGGTGCTGGCGCAGCTCAAGCCGATTCTTGAAGATGACAACGCGCTAAAGGTGGGTCAAAACCTGAAGTACGATCGGGGCGTCCTGAAAAACTACGATATCGAGCCGGGCGGCATCAAGTTCGATACCATGCTCGAGTCCTACATCCTTAACAGCGTGGTAGGCAAACACGACATGGACAGCCTGTCGGCGCGCTGGCTGAACCATAAAACCGTGACTTTCGAAGAGATCGCCGGCAAGGGGAAAAACCAGCTGACGTTCAACCAGATCGCGCTGGAGCAGGCGGCGCACTACGCGGCGGAAGATGCCGACGTCACGCTTCAGCTGCACCTGAAAATGTGGGCGGAGCTGGAAAAAGAGGCGGGGCCGAAGCACGTCTTTGAAGAAATCGAAATGCCGCTGGTCACGGTGATCTCGCGCGTCGAGCGTAACGGCGTGCTGATCGATCAGGGCATTCTGGCGCAACACTCTAAAGAGCTGACGCTCAGGCTGGCGGAGCTGGAGCAGAAGGCGCATGAGCTGGCGGGCGAGCCTTTTAACCTGTCGTCTCCCAAGCAGCTGCAGACTATTCTGTTTGAAAAGCAGGGCATCAAACCGACCAAGAAAACGCCGGGCGGCGCGCCTTCAACCAGCGAAGAAGTGCTGGCGGAGCTGGCGCTCGACTATCCGCTGCCGAAAGTCATTCTGGAGCATCGCGGCCTGTCGAAGCTCAAGTCCACCTACACCGATAAACTGCCGCAGATGATTAATCCGCTTACCGGCCGCGTCCACACCTCCTATCATCAGGCGGTAACCGCGACAGGGCGTCTCTCCTCTACCGATCCTAATCTGCAGAACATTCCGGTACGCAATGACGAGGGCCGCCGCATCCGTCAGGCGTTTATCGCCGGGAAAGGCAACCGCATCGTCGCGGCGGACTATTCGCAAATCGAGCTGCGCATCATGGCGCACCTGTCGCAGGATAAAGGCCTGCTGGAGGCCTTCGCGCACGGTGAAGATATCCACCGCGCCACCGCCGCAGAAGTTTTCGGCGTTGCGCTGGATAAAGTGAGCGGTGAACAGCGTCGCAGCGCGAAAGCGATTAACTTCGGTCTGATTTACGGTATGAGCGCCTTTGGCCTGTCGCGTCAGCTCAATATCGGTGCGGGCGAAGCGAAGCGCTATATGGATCTCTACTTTGAACGCTATCCTGGCGTGCTGCGCTATATGGAAAACACGCGCCAGCTGGCGGCCAGCAAAGGCTATGTTGAAACCCTGGACGGACGTCGCCTGTGGCTACCGGACATCAATTCCAGCAACGCGATTCGCCGTAAAGCGGCTGAACGTGCGGCTATCAACGCGCCGATGCAGGGCACGGCGGCGGATATCATTAAGCGTGCAATGATTGCGGTGGACGACTGGCTGCAGCAGCGCAACGACGGCGCGATCAGGATGATCATGCAGGTGCACGATGAACTGGTGTTCGAGATACAAGGTGATGAGGTTGAGTCCGCCAGCCAGCAGATCCGCGCGCTAATGGAAGGCAGCATGAAGCTGGACGTGCCGCTGCAGGTTGAGGTCGGCGTCGGCGAAAACTGGGACGAGGCACACTGATTGAGATTGCTCAGGCTGGCGACGACGCTTCGCTGCTGGCCTGAACAGGCTATAAGAAAAAAGTCTGTTTAACCGATTCAGCGCGAGATAAAAGCATGCCGTTTCTAACTGCTTATCGGTTAAGCATTTTTTTAGTAATTAAACTACAGTCAGAGGTGATTTTTGTGACGAACACATGAAAAATCATGTCGTTTGATGAAAGCTAACTACAAAAAACCCTTTGTCCGTCAGAAAAAATCAGGTAAAGTTCGAGGCGTAGGGTACAGAGGTAAGATGTTCTATCTTTCAGACCTTTTACTTCACGTAATCGGATTTGGCTGAATATTAGCCGCCCCAGTCATTTTATGACTGGGGCGTTTTTTATTGGGCTTTAGCTGAGTTTCGCGAGCCTGCTACGCCTCAGCGGCGTCATCCTGCGCAGGCGCCAGTTCGTTAAACCAGACGTCCAGTTTCTGACGCAGCTTGTCGACGCCCATCTTTTTCAGGGAGGAGAACATCTCCACCTGCACATCGCCCATAAAGGCCAGCGCGGCTTCGCGCACCATATTGAGCTGCGCCTTGCGCGCGCCGGAAGCGAGCTTATCCGCCTTCGTCAGCAGCACCATCACCGGGATCCCGCTCTCAACCGCCCACTGAATCATCTGCTGGTCGAGATCCTTTAACGGATGACGAATATCCATCAATACCACCAGGCCTTTCAGCGCTTCGCGCTTTTGCAGATATTCACCCAGCGCGCGCTGCCATTTGCGCTTCATCTCTTCCGGCACTTCGGCATAGCCGTAGCCGGGCAAATCCACCAGGCGTTTGCCTTCAGTGACTTCAAACAGGTTAATGAGCTGCGTGCGTCCAGGGGTTTTACTGGTGCGCGCCAGGCTTTTTTGATTAGTCAGCGTATTCAGCGCGCTCGATTTACCCGCGTTGGAACGCCCGGCGAAGGCGACCTCAATACCGGTGTCGGCGGGCAGATGGCGGATATCCGGGGCGCTGAGGATAAAGTGGGTAACGTGATAATTTAGTGCAGACAAAGTGTAACTCCAGAGACGAATGCGGGCATTGGCGCTGATTATACGCGTTATGGCGCAAAAGTGCCCGACAGCATCGATCGCCCGCGTTTTGTAAGACATCGGCTATAAACGCTGCCAGTTATTACTGTTTTTATTAAAAATTTTTAAAAATTAAAACATTTATAATCAATGGTTTAATTATTTTCAGCTGCTTAAATGCGCAAAAGGGGCCGATGTCAGGTTGTGGGTTCCGCAGGTTGGTCTACATTATTGGGCAGTGCAGGGCTGCACCCATCAGGATGATGTGCTCAGGAGCGTCGGGACGACCGCGAGCAAAGGAAAGGAGACGGTCAGGGAAACAGGCCGGACAAGGACAGGGATTCGCTCAGGAGTTGAGCAGGCGCGGGATCGACCGGGACGTTGCGAGCCAAAAGGGAATAAAAATATGATTCCTTCTGCGGAAGGTGCGAAATAAGGCGACAGCATTAGGCTGTCGCCTTTTTTCTTTGTCCGCTTTCTGCTAGATTTCGCCGCAATTCTGTCCCCTCTGTTGTCAGACGAGCTTGAGAAGAAGATACGTACGTTAAGGTGCGCATCGCCGACAAAAAAGCAGCGTCAGGAGTGAGAGGGTTATACTGATACTGATTAAAAACAGTGAGACCTGACATCATGAAGCAACCTGTACGCGGCGCGCACGCTAAACCGGCAAGTAAAACAAAGCGCAAATCGCGCGAAGAACTTAACGAGGCCGCACGCGATCGCAAGCGTGATAAAAAGCATCGCGGCAACGCATCCGGCAGCCGCGCTAATCCTGCCGCCAGCGCAGGAAAATCTGGCCAGGGCAATAAAGCCAAAGATCCGCGCATCGGCAGCAAAAAACCGATCCCGCTGGTGGCAGAGGGTGCAGTGGCTAGCGCTCCGGTAAAAAAAGCGGCTAAGCCGGCTGCGAAAAAAGTGCGTCTCAGCCCGGAAGAGGAGCTGGCGCAGCTGGAAAACAGCGAGCGTCTTGATGCGCTGCTGGATCGCATGGAAAGCGGCGACACGCTGCTGGCGGAAGAGCAGGCCTGGCTGGATGAAACCCTGGACCGCATCGATGAACTGATGGAACAGCTCGGCATCGATATGGATGATGAAGCGGAAGATGAGCAGGCCGAAGAAGATATGTATCGTCTGCTGAAAGGTAACTGAGTTTTTTGATCGGCATGCGCATCCGCGCATGCCGCGCCAGACAGGTAAATCGTTATGTTTTGGCCTGGATCAATTTTAGCGCTGCTGCTGACATGTTATCTCATCGGGTTATTGGCTAAACTACGCCGCCTGTCGCGTCTGAAGTCACGTTTACGTCGGGTTCAGTCCCGCCCATCTTTCCTCTCTTCTGCATCGCGACCTTCTCTCAGACGTCACCGGAAGGAGTAAGCATGTCTTTGCAACCTGTCTCCTGGGATCAGCGGCTTATTGAAAAATACAATTACGCCGGTCCGCGCTATACCTCATACCCTACTGCGCTTGAATTCAGCGACAGCTATGGCGAGGCGGATTTTCAGCGTGCCGTGGCGCGTTATCCGGAGCGCCCGCTGTCGCTTTACGTCCATATCCCATTTTGCCATAAGCTCTGCTATTTTTGCGGCTGCAATAAGGTCGTGACGCGCCAGCTGCACAAAGCCGACCGCTATCTGGACGCCCTGGCGCAGGAGATCCAGCAGCGCGCGCCGCTGTTCCGCGACCGGCGCGTCACGCAGCTGCACTGGGGCGGCGGCACGCCGACCTTCCTTAATCATGACCAGCTTTCACGGCTGGTGGCAGTGCTGAGGGATCGCTTCAGCCTGGCGGACGATCTGGAAATGTCGATTGAGGTCGATCCGCGCGAAATCGATCCCGATACCATTTCGCACCTGCGTCAGCTCGGCTTTAACCGGCTGAGCATGGGCGTGCAGGATTTCAATAAAGCGGTGCAGGAGCGCGTGAATCGCGTTCAGGATGAAGAGGCGATCTTTGCCCTGATGGCGCGCGCGCGCGAGCAGGGCTTTCACTCCACCAGCATCGATCTTATCTACGGTTTGCCGCTGCAAACGCCAGAGAGCTTCGCGTATACGCTACAGCGCGTGATTGCGCTTAATCCAGACCGCATGAGCGTGTTTAACTACGCACATTTGCCGGCGCTGTTTGCGGCGCAGCGTAAAATCAAAGAGCAGGAGCTGCCGTCGGCGCAGCAGAAGCTGCAAATCCTGCAGCAGACCATCGCGACGCTGACGCAGCAGGGGTATGACTTTATCGGCATGGATCACTTTGCGAAACCGCAGGATGAGCTGGCGCAGGCGCAGCGCGCCGGATTGCTGCATCGCAACTTCCAGGGCTATACCACTCAGGGCGACAGCGATTTGCTGGGGCTTGGCGTGTCCGCCATCAGCATGACTGGCGACAGCTATGCGCAGAACGAGAAAGAGCTGAATCGCTGGTACGACGCGGTAGCAACGCGCGGCGCGGCGCTGTGGCGCGGCGTAGCGCTTAGCGCGGACGATTGCCTGCGGCGCGACGTCATCAAGCAGCTAATTTGCAACTTCTCGCTCGATTTCAGCGCTATTGAAGCGCAGCACGCAATATGCTTCTGCGACTATTTCGCCGAGGATTTAGCGCTGCTGCAGCCGCTTATCGACGACGGGCTGGTGGAGCGGCGCGCTGGCGGTTTGCAGGTCACCGGCGCAGGCCGTTTGCTGATCCGTAACATCTGCATGTGCTTTGACGTCTATCTGCGCCAGAAGGCGCGCCAGCAGCAGTTTTCGCGCGTGATTTAAGGCGAAGACGCGCTGGCGCGGAGTTTAGTTAAACAGGTTAACCATGATCGCGCACAGCACGGTCGCGAAGGCAGCCTGCGGCGAGTGGCCGAAGGCGCTGCCGATAACGGCGACATTGTGCGAAATCATGTGAAGAAAGGAATCTAACATCGTTCATCTCCCGATAGCCGTCCGTATGATACTGAACGGCACCGGCGTGTAAAGCGGGACAAGGCGACGTTTTGTGTAAAAAATCGCCTTGCCGTTCGCTCGTTACTCCATCCCCAGCTCTTTCAACTTACGCGTCAGGGTATTACGTCCCCAGCCCAGCAGCCTTGCCGCTTCCTGCTTGTGTCCCTGCGTATGACGCAGGGCGGTCGTCAGCAGAGTGCGCTCCATCTCCGGCTGCGCTTCGGAGAGCAGATTTTGATGACCGGAACGCAGCGCGCGGTCGGCCCACTGCGCCAGCAGCGTTGCCCAGCTGTCCGGCAGCGACTGTACCGGATTGTCCGGCGTGCTGGACTCGAACAGTTCAGGAGGCAGATCCTGAATCAGCACTTCCTGTCCGGCCGCCATCACCGTCAGCCAGCGGCAGGTGTTCTCCAGCTGGCGCACGTTGCCGGACCAGTGCAGACGCGTCAGCGCCGCTTCGGTTTCCGGATGGAGGATTTTCGCCTCGACGCCCAGCTCACGGGCCGCCACCTGCAGGAAATAGCGTGCAAGACGAGGAATGTCCTCACGGCGCTCGCGCAGCGGCGGCAGATGCACGCGGATCACATTCAGGCGATGGAACAGATCCTCGCGGAATTTGCCTTCCTGCACCCGCAGCTCAAGATTCTGGTGCGTGGCCGCAATAATACGCACGTCCACTTTCACCGGCGCATAGCCGCCGACGCGGTAAAACTGCCCGTCGGCCAGCACGCGCAGCAGGCGTGTCTGCACGTCGAGCGGCATATCGCCGATCTCATCCAGAAACAGCGTGCCGCCATCCGCCTGCTCGAAACGGCCCTGACGAATCTGATTCGCGCCGGTAAACGCCCCTTTTTCATGACCGAACAGCTCTGACTCGATCAGATCTTTGGGAATAGCCGCCATATTGAGCGCGATAAAAGGCGCTTTGGCGCGCGGGCTGTGGCGATGCAGCGCATGCGCGACCAGCTCTTTCCCGGTGCCCGATTCGCCGTTAATCAGCACGCTGATCGACGAGCGTGACAAACGGCCGATAATGCGGAATACATCCTGCATCGCCGGCGCTTCGCCGATGATATCGGTAGTTGGGCCGCTGACCGGCTGATTGCGCGGCTGCTGCTGCTCCTGATAGTGACTGATGGCGCGCTCAACCAGCGCTACCGCCTCATCAATATCGAAGGGTTTCGGCAGATAGTCGAACGCCCCTTGCTGATAAGCGCTGACGGCCGCGTCCAGGTCGGAGTGCGCCGTCATAATGATGACCGGCAGCATCGGATGACGCTGTTTGATCTGTTTCAGCAGCGCCAGCCCATCCATGCCCGGCATGCGAATATCTGACAGTAAAACGTCTGGGGTTTTGCTCGAGAGCGCGTCCAGCACCTCATTGCCGCTGTCGAAAGTGGCGCAGCTTAACCCGGCTCCAGTAAGCGCGCGTTCGAGCACCCAGCGGATGGAGCTATCGTCATCGACGATCCAGACTATCCCTCGTTGCATAGAAACCTCACTGGCGAATAGGCAGATAAACCGAAAATTCGGTGTGTCCAGGCCAACTGTTAAACTCAATTTTTCCTGAATGCTGATCAATCAGGCTACGGGCGATAGAGAGACCCAGGCCGGTGCCGCCTTCGCGTCCGCTCACCATCGGATAAAACAGCGTATCCTGCAGCAGCGCCGGAATGCCTGGGCCGTCATCCTCAACGTCGATGCGTGCCACCAGGCGATAGCGCGTGCCGTGCAGCGTAAGCTGGAAGGCCGTACGGGTGCGTAAAATAATGGTGCCGCCCTCATCGCCCAGCGCCTGCAGCGCGTTGCGCACCACGTTCAGCAACACCTGCTCAATCTGATCGGGGTCGTGCGGCAGCTCTGGCAGGCTGGGATCGTAATCGCGCACCAGCGCGACGTTCTCCGGCAGCTCCATCGACACCAGATTCACCACCCGTTCCGCCACCTGATGAATGCTCTGCGTAATATGCATGCCAGGCTGCTGCGGGCCGAGCAGGCGATCCACCAGATTGCGCAGGCGGTCCGCCTGCTCGATAATCACTTTGGTATATTCGTTCAGCGATGGATCGGGCAGCGCGCGCGACAGCAGCTGCGCCGCGCCGCGAAGTCCACCTAGCGGATTTTTTATTTCGTGTGCGAGCCCTCGCACCAGATCGCGCGCCGCTACCTGCTGCGCATGCTGAAGCTGCTCCTGGCTGAGGCGGCGCTGATTATCCATCGGCGCCATCTCCAGCAGAATAAAACCGTCCGGCAGCCGTTGCGCCGTCAGCGCCATCACGTGCGCGCGGCCGTCGACCACCAGCGTCACTTCGCTGTCGGTAAAGCCCTGGCCAGCCTTCAGACTCTCGCGCATCACCTCAATATTCAGCGAAAAGTAGCCGGTCAGATCGGGCAGCGGCGTGCCGAACAGTTTGCGTGAGCTTTGCGCCAGTAACTGCTGCGCCGCCGGATTGGCGTAGTGGATAACCAGTTCATCGTCCACCAGCAGAATACTGTTGATTAGAGAGTTGAGAATTTGCCCAGCGTCGGGCAGGGAGCCAGTTGCCATACAGCGTTCCTCTGCACTAATTTAGTGCATTATACTCTTCCGCGCCTGTTTCCAGACGGCTGAACGATGATTTCGCGGCGAAAAAAGCCCATCCGGAGATGGGCTAAAGTTTCCACGGCAACAAAAATCTTCTGCGCCTTGCGCGTCGCCGCTGCGCTAGCAGCCTCGGGATCTATCCTGTTGCCGCCTGAGACGGCAACGCGACCGGTGCAGAATAAAGATTAAACGCTGTAGTAAAGCTCGAACTCAACCGGATGCGGCGTCATGCGAATGCGGTCGTTTTCGACTTTACGCAGTTCGATGTAGGCATCGATGGCGTCGTCGGTGAACACGCCGCCGCGGGTCAGGAACTCGCGATCTTCATTCAGTGCGTTCAGCGCTTCTTCCAGCGAACCAGCAACTTTTGGAATCTCCGCTTCTTCTTCCGGCGGCAGATCGTACAGGTTCTTGTCCATCGCATCGCCCGGGTGGATCTTATTGATCACGCCGTCCAGGCCTGCCATCAGCAGCGCGGTGAACGCCAGGTACGGGTTAGCGGCCGGATCCGGGAAGCGCGCTTCGATACGGCGTGCTTTCGGGCTGGCGACAACCGGAATACGGATAGAGGCAGAGCGGTTACGGGCAGAGTAGGCCAGCATAACCGGCGCTTCGTAGCCAGGCACCAGACGTTTGTAGGAGTTGGTGGTTGGGTTCGCCAGGGCGTTAATCGCTTTCGCGTGCTTGATGATACCGCCGATGTAGAACAGCGCGGTTTCAGACAGGCCGCCGTATTTGTCGCCAGCGAACAGGTTAACGCCGCCTTTAGAGAGCGACATATGGCAGTGCATGCCTGAACCGTTGTCGCCGAACATCGGCTTCGGCATAAAGGTCGCGGTTTTGCCGTAGGCGTGCGCGACGTTGTGCACGACATATTTGTAGATCTGAATTTCGTCCGCTTTCTTGGTCATGGTGTTGAAGCGGGTTGCCACTTCGTTCTGACCAGCTGTCGCCACTTCATGGTGGTGCGCTTCAACCACCAGGCCCATCTGCTCCATGGTCAGACACATGGCGGAACGGATATCCTGCGCGGAGTCGACCGGCGGAACCGGGAAATAGCCGCCTTTCAGGCCTGGACGGTGACCTTTGTTACCGCCTTCGTACTCTTTACCGGTGTTCCAGGCCGCTTCGATATCGTCGATAGCGACGTGCGAGCCGGAAGTTGAAGAGCCGAAACGAATGTCGTCGAACAGGAAGAATTCCGGCTCTGGTCCAAACAGCACGGTGTCGGCGATGCCGGACGCACGCAGATACTCTTCAGCGCGTTTGGCGATGGAACGCGGATCGCGGTCGTAGCCCTGCATAGTGCCTGGCTCGAGGATGTCACAGCGGATGATCAGCGTCGGGTCTTCGAAGAACGGATCCAGAACGGCGGTCGTCGCGTCCGGCATCAGCACCATGTCTGATTCGTTAATGCCTTTCCAGCCGCCGATAGAGGAGCCATCAAACATTTTGCCTTCTTCGAAGAAGTCAGCGTTAACCTGGTGAGCAGGGATAGTAACGTGCTGTTCTTTACCTTTGGTATCGGTAAAACGCAGGTCAACAAACTTAACTTCGTGCTCGTTCATCATCGAGAGAACGTGTTCAGCGGACATACTCAACTCTCCTGGAAATGGTCATTGTCATCGTGGTGAGTGGCTGCGTCGTCTGAAACTTAATGTGTCTGACCGCCATTCCTAACCAACCGATCTCGGCAAGCTCTGCAACCGTCGTGCAACTGCTGTTTTCGCTTAAAAAAGATAAAGCGAATTCTGTGCCAACTTTCTTTTATGCGGCTAAATCCCGCCTGTGCGCACCTTTTTGTTGCCAGCGGACTGCACCAGACTGGCGATGTTGCACCAAAACCGTGCTTATCCGCATTTTTACAGCACTAAAATGGTGCGAACCTCCAACTTAGTGCATTAAGTGCACCGCATCCAGCGCAAATTTCCGCCATAGCAATAAACTTCAGGTGAAAAGTGTGATCGTATTCAGTATCCCGCTTAATCCGTGTACAATAGCGCGCTATTTCTAATGCCTGAGGCAAAGTTGTGATCGAAAATTTGCGTAACATCGCCATCATCGCGCACGTAGACCATGGTAAAACCACCCTGGTTGATAAGCTGCTGCAACAGTCCGGTACCTTTGACGCGCGTACCGAAGCGACTGAGCGTGTGATGGACTCCAACGATTTGGAGAAAGAGCGTGGAATTACCATCCTCGCGAAAAACACCGCTATCAAATGGAATGACTACCGTATCAACATCGTTGATACCCCAGGACACGCCGACTTCGGCGGTGAGGTAGAGCGCGTCATGTCCATGGTTGATTCGGTGCTGCTGGTTGTCGATGCGATGGATGGCCCTATGCCGCAAACTCGCTTCGTGACCAAAAAAGCCTTTGCCCATGGTTTGAAGCCGATCGTCGTTATTAACAAAATTGACCGTCCGGGCGCGCGTCCTGACTGGGTTGTTGACCAGGTATTCGACCTGTTCGTTAACCTGGATGCCACCGACGAGCAGCTTGATTTCCCGATTATTTACGCATCTGCGCTGCAGGGCATCGCCGGTCTGGATCACACCGACATGGCTGAAGATATGACCCCGCTGTATCAGGCGATCGTTGAGCACGTTTCTCCGCCGCAGGTGGAAGTTGATGCGCCGCTGCAGATGCAGATCTCGCAGCTGGACTACAACAACTATCTGGGCGTAATCGGCATTGGCCGCATCAAGCGCGGCAAAATCAAGCCGAACCAGCAGATCACCGTTATCGACAGCGAAGGCAAAACGCGCAACGGTAAAGTCGGTAAAGTGCTGGGCCACCTCGGCCTGGAGCGTATCGATACCGACCTGGCGGAAGCGGGCGATATCGTCGCGATCACCGGTCTGGGCGAGCTGAACATCTCCGATACCATCTGCGATCCGCAGAATGTAGAGGCGCTGCCGGCGCTAAGCGTCGACGAACCGACCGTAACCATGTTCTTCAACGTCAACACCTCGCCGTTCTGCGGTCAGGAAGGCAAGTATGTGACCTCGCGTCAGATCCTTGAGCGCCTGAACAAAGAGCTGGTGCACAACGTTGCGCTGCGCGTAGAAGAAACAGAAGACGCGGACGCGTTCCGCGTATCCGGCCGTGGCGAACTGCACCTGTCGGTGCTGATCGAAAACATGCGTCGCGAAGGCTTCGAACTGGCGGTTTCCCGTCCGAAAGTTATCTTCCGTGAAATCGACGGCCGTAAACAAGAGCCGTTCGAGAACGTCACGCTGGATATCGAAGAGAACAACCAGGGCGCAGTTATGCAAGCCATGGGCGAGCGTAAAGGCGATCTGAAAAACATGGATCCAGATGGCAAAGGCCGCGTGCGTCTTGACTACGTTATCCCGAGCCGTGGTCTGATCGGCTTCCGTAACGAATTCATGACCATGACGTCAGGTACCGGTCTGCTCTATTCCACCTTCAGCCATTACGACGACATCCGTCCGGGCGAAGTGGGCCAGCGTCAGAACGGCGTGCTGATCTCCAACGGCCAGGGTAAAGCGGTTGCCTTCGCCCTGTTCGGTCTGCAGGATCGCGGCAAGCTGTTCCTGGGCCACGGCGCGGAAGTCTATGAAGGCCAGATCATCGGTATTCACAGCCGCTCCAACGACCTGACCGTTAACTGCCTGACCGGTAAGAAGCTGACCAACATGCGTGCTTCCGGTACGGATGAAGCGACTACGCTGGTGCCGCCGGTGAAGATGACCCTTGAGCAGGCCATCGAATTCATCGACGACGACGAGCTGGTTGAAGTTACGCCGCTGTCGGTCCGTATTCGTAAACGTCACCTGACCGAAAACGATCGTAAACGCGCGTCGCGCGGTCCGAAAGAGTAAGACGTTTCGCTCTGATAAAAAGCCCCGTTCATCGGGGCTTTTTTATTCCTGCCTTCATTCCGACGCTCTCTGTCACGCTGCGACGCCACCGTCCGCCGCACGCACGCGTTAAGCCTGCATGCGCCAGCTTCCATAACGTATTTTTCTCCAGGCTGTTACCTGTTCAGCCCCTGGTTTTGCCGCTAGAGTGAATGATCCAGGGAACCAGAGGAGTAACGACATGTTGTATATTTTTGATTTAGGCAATGTGATTGTTGATATCGATTTCAATCGCGTGCTGGGCGTCTGGAGTGACCTCGGCCGCGTACCGCTGGCGCTGCTGCAAAGCCGCTTCCAGATGGATGAGGCGTTTGAGCAGCACGAGCGCGGCGAGATCAGCGACGAACATTTCGCCGCGGAGCTGTGCGAGCGGCTCGACATTGCGCTGAGCTACGAGCAGTTCGTGGCGGGCTGGCAGGCGGTATTTATGGGCGCGCGCGCCGATACGCTGGCGCTGATGAACCAGCTGCGCGCCGACGGGCATCGCGTGGTGATCCTCTCCAACACCAACAAGCTGCATACCGAGTTCTGGCCGACGCAGTATCCGGAGGTGCGCGCCGCGGCGGACGCCATCTATCTGTCGCAGGAGCTGGGGATGCGCAAGCCTGAAGCGCGCATTTTCGAGCACGTGCTGCAGCAGGAGGGCTATCGTGCCGATCGGGCGATTTTCTTTGACGATAACGCGGACAACATTGCAGGCGCCGAGGCGCTCGGCATCAAGAGCGTGCTGGTCACCGACAGCAAAACCGTACCGACCTGGCTGGCAAGCCATCGCTGAATGATGACGTCGCGCCCATTTATTTCGACCTGCCACGCGCTCTGGCTGTGGCTCAGGCTGCTGTGGAAACGCATCGACGAAGACAACATGACGACGCAGGCTGGCAATCTGGCTTTTGTCTCACTGCTGGCGCTGGTGCCGCTTATCGCCGTGGTGTTCGCGCTGTTCTCCGCGTTTCCGGTCTTTTCAGACGTCAGTATTCAGCTGAAAAACTTTATCTTTACCAATTTCGTGCCGGCGACCGGCAATATCGTGGAGCGCTATCTGGATCAGTTCGTGGCCAACGTGCACCGCATGACGGCGCTGGGCGCGATAGGACTGATTGTTACCGCGCTGCTGCTGATGCATTCGGTTGATACCGCGCTCAACACCATCTGGCGCAGCCATAAGAAACGTCCCCTGGTTTACTCTTTCGCCGTCTACTGGATGATCCTGACGCTGGGGCCGCTGCTGGCCGGTGCCAGTCTGGCTATTAGCTCCTATCTGCTGTCGCTGCGCTGGGTTAGCGACAGCGGCGTCTATGGCGTTATCGATCAGGTGCTGCGGGTATTTCCCCTGCTGCTCTCCTGGCTTGCGTTCTGGCTACTTTACAGCATCGTGCCGACGCGCAGCGTGCCGTCGCGCGATGCCTTAATCGGCGCGCTGGTGGCGGGCGCGCTGTTTGAGCTGGGTAAAAAAGGCTTTGCTCTCTATGTTACGATGTTTCCTTCATACCAGCTGATTTACGGCGTGCTGGCGGTTATTCCAATCCTGTTTCTCTGGGTCTACTGGACCTGGTGTATTGTGTTGTTAGGCGCGGAAATTACCGCGACGCTGGACGATTATCGCCAGCTAAAACAGCAGGAAGGCGAAAAAGAACGAGAGGTTGCATGATTGCGTTGATTCAACGAGTACTCAGCGCCAGCGTCAGCGTGGATCGCGCGGTGGTTGGCGAAATCGGCCCTGGGCTGCTGGTGCTGCTAGGGGTTGAAAAAGAAGATGACGAGAAGCGCGCCGAGCGGCTGGCGGAAAAAGTGCTGGGCTACCGCATCTTCGGCGACGAGCAGGGAAAGATGAACCTTAACGTCCAGCAGGCGGGCGGCAGCGTGCTGGTGGTGTCGCAGTTTACGCTGGCGGCGGACACGCAAAAAGGCATGCGCCCCTCTTTTTCCGGCGGCGCGGCGCCCGAGGAGGCGAACCGACTGTATGAATATTTCAGCGACTGCTGTCGTCGCCATGGCGTGACCACCGCCAACGGGCGCTTTGCCGCCGATATGCAGGTCGCGCTGGTCAACGATGGTCCTGTTACCTTCTGGTTGCAGGTGTGACTCTGGCAGCCGAGCGGCACGGGACTGGCCACGCAAGCTCTGAACGAGAGAACCACTTTATGTATCATCTTCGGGTACCGCAAACTGCGGAAGAACTGGATATGTATTATCAGTTCCGCTGGGAAATGCTACGCAAGCCGCTGCGACAGCCGCAGGGCTCGGAACGAGACGGCTGGGACGCGCTGGCGCATCATCAGATGGTGGTGGACGAGCACGGCCAGCCGGTGGCCGCCGGGCGTCTCTATATCAACGCGGACAACGAAGCGTCGATTCGCTTCCTCGCCGTGCATCCGTCGGTGCAGGGAAAAGGGCTGGGCACGCTGGTGGCGATGACGCTGGAATCGGTGGCGCGGCAGGAAGGCGTTAAGCGCGTAACCTGCGCCGCGCGTGAAGACGCGGTCGAGTTCTTCGCTAAGCTGGGCTACCTCAATCAGGGAGAGATCACCGCGCCGCAGACTACGCCGGTACGCCACTTCCTGATGATTAAACCGGTGGTGACGCTGGACGATATTCTGCATCGCGCCGACTGGTGCGGTCAGCTGCAGCAGGCCTGGTACGACAATATTCCGCTCAGCGAGAAGATGGGCGTACGCATTTTGCAGTTCACCGGACAGAAATTTATCACCACCATGCCGGAAACCGGCAACCAGAACCCGCACCACACCCTGTTTGCCGGCAGCCTCTTCTCGCTGGCAACGCTGACCGGCTGGGGATTGATCTGGCTGCTGCTGCGCGAGCGCCATCTTGGCGGCACTATCATTCTGGCGGACGCCCATATTCGCTACAGCAAGCCGATTGCCGGACGTCCCGGCGCGATTGCCGATATCGGCTCGATGAGCGGCGATCTGGATCGCCTGGCGCGCGGTCGCAAAGCGCGCGTGCGCCTTGAAGTCGAGCTGTACGGCAATGAGGAGCCGGGCGCGGTGTTTGAAGGGGTCTATATCGTGCTGCCCGCCGATCCCGACGAGCCGTTAGAAGAGGGCGGCTCCGGCGCGCGTATCAACTAAAGCGCCAGGGCCGCACCATCGGGCCTGGCGCTTTCTTTATCTGACCTCGCCCGCCTGCATCTGCTGCTGAACCTGCTGAGTATCGGTGCGCAGCGAGAGCGAACCGTTCGCCGAGGATTTTAGCGGCGCGTCCGCCTTGAGCGAGGCGTTAAGCTGAAGCTGGAAATTGCTCGGGCCGCTCGCCGGCAGCGCGGGCCAGCCCCAGTTTTGCAGCACGCCTGCGGGCACCGCCTGGCCTTTCAGCGTCAGCGCCAACGGCCGATCCGGCTGCTGGCCGACGCTGGCCGATCCTTCCAGCAGCCCACTGCCGCTAAAGGCGCTCATCTCCGTGACCTGAATCTGCCGATCGTCGGCGATAAGCGACAGCGACGGATGGCGCAGGTCGGCGCGGTTAAAGGTCGCTTCCGCGGCGTTGAGACTTAGCTTACCTGACCAGATCCCCCACTGATGCTGACGCGCCAGCAGCAGATTTTCGCCGCTGCCCTCCAGCGAGGTCATCTGAAACGGAAACGCCGGATTGATATCGATGATCAGGTTGCGGTTAGAGGTGAAACGGCGCACTTCCAGCGAATCGAGCCAGCTCGGCAGGGTCGCCTGCCAGCGCTCGCGCCACGTTTCCGGCAGCGTATATTCCAGGCCGGCGACCGCCAGATTATTCAGCGTCAGACGCTTGTCGCTGCGGCTCCAGCTGCCGTCGGCGCGGATCACGCCGTTGGCCCAGCGCGAACTGAACTGAGTAAGCGCGATGCCCTGCGGCGACAGGTTGAGATTAAGGATCGGATCGTTAAGCTCGAAGCGGCCATTGATAAAGTTGCTGGCGTTCAGCGACAGCGAACCGTTGTCGCTGCGCCAGTCGTCGCCTTGCCAGGTCAGGTTTTTTAGCGTCAGGTCGAGATCGGTGACCGCCCAGTCCGGCCCCTGAAGGCGAGCGTCGGTCATATCCAGACGGTTAATGGTGACGGAAGGCAGTGCCTGAATCGGCCGCAGAAAATCCGCCAGGCTCTGGGCGGTTTGCAGGCGAATATCGTTGAGGCGAAGCTGGCGAATCAGCCAGTTGCCCTGCGCGTCGCGCTCTGCGCTGCCGGTCATTGAACCGCGCGCCAGATCGGCGCCGACGTTGCTGAACAGCATGCGGCCCTGCGATACGCTGCCCTGAATCAGGACGTTAGCGCCTGACACCTTGTTCAGCGTCAGGTCGCTGGCGCTCATCTGAAACTGTGCGTCGCTGCCCAGTATGCTCTTCGCCGTGGGTTTCCATGGCATGACGCCGCCGTTTACCTGCTGAGCCGCAAGCGGCAGCGGCGTATCTGGACTGTCGATGCGCATATTGTTCAGCTGCAGGCGTTTCGCCTGGAAAGGCAGGGCGTCACCAGGCGTCAGGTTCGCCAGGTTCACCACGCCGTCGCGCAGCTCAATGCTGCCGAAGTTCAGCGGATCGCTGAACTGCAGCAGCGCGAGTCCAAGATCGACACGCTTTGCCACAACTGCGGCCGGCTGGCCGTCGTGACCAAAAGTAAAGTTGTCGAGAATGATGTGCGAAGGCGAGGAGAAGTTGTGCTCTATCTTGCTGAGGGAGAGGTGCCAGGCCGTTTTATCGCTCACGTAGCGGCTGAACCAGCCTGCGCCCCATTGCGTCTGCAGCAGCACGTAGATCGCCACCAGGCTCAGCACCAGCAGCAAAAGTACCGTAAGAAAAAATTTTCCAAGAAATTTCATTGTATCCATCCCGCCATCTTTCCGGTCAGTGCTTGTTATGCCTGAATTACCGTTGTAGCTCAACAGCCTGGATGTAAATACGAATAAATAGAGGAGGCGGGCCGCAGCCCGCCGGAGAGGTTACTTTTCCTGTGGGAAGATCAGGTTCAGCACGATGGCGGTGATCCCGCCCGCGGCGATGCCGGAAGAGAGCAGGGTCTTCAGCCAGTCTGGCGCGAACTGCAGGATCAGCGGCTGCTGCGATACGCCCAGCCCAACCGCCAGCGACAGGGCGATAATCATAATCGCGCGGCGGTTCAGCGGCTCGCGCGACACGATGCGCACGCCGGAGGCGGCGATGGTGCCGAACATGACGATGGTCGCGCCGCCCAGCACCGGTTCCGGAATATGCTGTACAAAACCGCTCACCGCCGGAAACAGACCCAGCACGATCAGCATCAGCGCCACGACAAAGCCGACGTAGCGGCTGGCGACGCCGGTAAGCTGGATAACGCCGTTGTTTTGGCCGAAGCAGGAGTTGGGAAAGGTATTAAACAGCGCGGAGACAAAGGAGTTCAGCCCGTTCGCCAGCACGCCGCCTTTCAGGCGCTGCATATAGAGCGGACCGCTAACCGGCTGCTCTGACACGTCCGAGGTCGCGGTAATATCGCCGATTGTCTCCAGCGAGGTGACCATAAACACCAGCATCAGCGGGACCAGCAAATTCCAGTCAAAGCCCAGCCCGTAGTAAAGGGGCGTTGGCACCGCGACCAGCGGCTGGCCGGCCGGCGCGGCGGTTTGCGGCAGCATATCCATCAGCCAGGCGGCAAGATAGCCGACCGCCATGGCGATAACCAGCGACGCGACGCGCAGGTAAGGATTACGCTGACGGTTGAGCACGATGATCACCGCCAGCACCACGCCTGCCAGCAGCAGATTTTTCGGCGCGCCGAAGCTGTGATCGTTCATCGCGGCAAAGCCGCCGCCGATAGAGGTCAGACCGACCTGAATCAGCGACAGACCGATAATCATTACCACGATGCCTGAGACCAGCGGGGTGATAATGCGGCGCGCCAGGTGCAGCACGCGCGACAGCACCATCTCGGTACAGGAGGCCACCATCAGCGTGCCGAACAGCGCCGCCATCATGGTCGGTACGTCGGCACCGCCGTTTTTTAGCGCCATACCGCCCATAATCAAGGGCGTCACAAAGTTGAAGCTGGTGCCCTGAATCGACAGCAGGCCCGAGCCGACCGGTCCCCAGGTTTTAATCTGCAGCACCGAGGCGACACCGGAAGCAAACAGCGACATGCTGATAATATGCTGCGTATCCTGCGCGGGCAGGCCCAGCGCCTGACAAATCAGCAGCGCGGGCGTGATCACCGCCACAAACATCGCCAGCAGATGCTGACCGGCGGCAAACAGCGTTTGCGGCAGCGGCGGACGATCTTCAAGACGGTAAATCAGTTCGCTCTGGCGCGGCGTCGTCGATTTTTGGAGTGTGGCGTCTGGTTGATTAACGGACATAAAGTGGCTTCCCAATCTGTGAAGAGGGGGATTTTAAACCGCTGATGAATGAAAGCAATCGTTTGCCATTCTTTATCTTGTGCGCGCCCGGGCGCAAGCGCTGCTAGATCAGAGGAGAGAGGATTAAACGTTGGTATAGCGCGCGGTTTCCGGCAGCCAGCGCTCAATGAGCGCCTTCGCCTGTTCAGGATAGTGCTGGTGGATATGGCGCGCCACGCGCTGCACTTCCGGCACCATCGCCTGATCGCGCAGCAGATCCGCAACCTTAAACTCGGCGTTGCCGGTCTGGCGCGTGCCCAGCAGTTCGCCCGGACCGCGGATCTCCAGATCGTGCTGGGCGATGACGAAGCCGTCGTTGCTGTCGCGCAGCACCTGCAAACGACGCTGCGCGGTTTTACTCAGCGGCGCCTTATAGAGCAGCACGCAGTGCGAAGCCACCGCGCCGCGCCCGACGCGTCCGCGCAGCTGGTGCAGCTGCGCCAGCCCCAGTCGCTCCGGGTTTTCGATAATCATCAGGCTGGCGTTAGGCACGTCGACCCCGACTTCAATCACCGTGGTCGCCACCAGCAGCTGCATCTCGTTGGCCTTGAAGGACGCCATGACCGCCTGCTTCTCTGCAGGCTTCATGCGACCGTGTACCAGACCAATATTCAGGTCGGGCAGCGCGACTTTCAGGGCTTCCCAGCTCGCTTCCGCCGCCTGCGCCTCCAGCAGATCGGACTCTTCGATCAGCGTGCAGACCCAGTAAGCCTGACGGCCTTCCTGGCAGGCGTGCCGCACGCGGGCGATAATATCGTCGCGGCGGCCGTCAGGGATGGCGACGGTAGTGACCGGCGTTCGGCCCGGCGGCAGTTCGTCGATGGTCGAGGTATCGAGATCGGCGTAGGCGGTCATCGCCAGGGTGCGCGGAATCGGCGTCGCGGTCATAATCAGCTGATGCGGATGGAAGCCCTGCTCTTCGCCTTTTTCCCACAGCGCCAGCCGCTGATGCACGCCGAAACGGTGCTGCTCGTCGATAATCACCAGCGCCAGCCCGTTAAACTGCACCTGCTCCTGGAACAGCGCGTGCGTGCCGACCACCATCGCCACCTGTCCGCTGGCGATTGCCTCCTGCTGCGCCTGTCGCGCTTTGCCTTTCTGCTTGCCGGCCAGCCAGCCGACTTCGATGCCCAGCGGCGCGAACCAGCTACGGAAGTTGTTCGCGTGCTGCTCTGCCAGCAGCTCGGTGGGCGCCATTAGCGCCACCTGTTTGCCGTGCGCAATCACGTCGAGCGCCGCCAGCGCAGCCACCAGAGTTTTACCCGATCCGACGTCGCCCTGCACCAGGCGCATCATCGGGAAATCGTTGGCAAGATCGCGTTCAATCTCCTGCACCACGCGCTTTTGCGCGTTGGTCGGGGAGAAGGGCAGCGCCGCCAGCAGTTTGTCGCTCAGCGTATGGCGCGGCGCCATTGGCAGCGCGTAATAGCGCTGCGCGCCGGCGCGTACCGCCAGCATACTGAGGTTGTGCGCCAGCAGCTCTTCGAGGATTAGACGACGCTGCGCCGGATGGCGGCCGTGCTCCAGCTCGCTCAGGCGCAAATCCGGCGGCGGGCGATGCAGCGTGCGCAGCGCCTCCGGCAGGCTAATCAATCCCTGCGCCAGCTCCTGCGGCAGCAGTTCGGCGATCGGCACGCTCTCCAGCAGCGTCAGCGCCTGATCGGTAAGGCTGCGCAGCGTGGCCTGACGAATACCTTCGGTGGTGGGATAGACCGGCGTCAGGGTCTCTTCCAGCGTAACCGGGCTCTGCTCGCCCTGAACGCGATACTCGGGGTGAATCATTTCCGCGCCGCGCTGGCCGCGTTTGATCTCGCCATAGGCGGTCACGCGACGACCCGGCGCCAGGCTGTTCTTCATTCCGGCGTTGAAGTTGAAGAAACGCATGGTGAGCACGCCGCTGCCGTCGCTAATCTGACACACCAGCATGCGGCGTCGGCCAAAGGAGATATCGGACTGCAACACTTCGCCCTCTACCGTGGCCCAGATGCCGGGCAGCAGATCGTTAATGGCGTAGAGCTGAGTACGGTCTTCGTAGCGTAGCGGGAGATGGAGCAGCAGATCCTGAATGGTATGCAGGCCGAGCTTAGCCAGCTTCGCCGCCTGACTGGCGCCGACGCCGGTCAGGGTACTGAGCGGAATGGCATCCAGCAGGCGGCCTTTCATTTCTTTTTCCCCGTGGCCTGCATGCTGGCCCACCAGTCGGCATCGGCTTCTACTTCGCCCTGGGCGTTGATATGCGGATAGGGCAGACCTTTCTGCTTCGCCACACGCGCCAGCACCGGATAGCCGCCTTCGAACAGCAGGCGCTGCTGCTCCTCTTCGTCCAGCAGGCTATGCTGGCGCTGATAGAGCCCGGCGTTCTGTCGCTGACGCTGTGCTTCATAAAGGATCAGCGCGGAGGCGACGGAGACGTTCAGCGACTGCACCATGCCTACCATGGGAATAATGATGTCGCAATCCGCCAGCGCCAGCGCTTCGTCGGTGATGCCGGTTTTTTCCTGACCCATCAGAATGCAGGTCGGGCGGGTATAGTCTATTTCGCGAAAATCGACCGCTCTGGCCGACAGGTTGGTCGCCAGCACCTGCATGCCGCGATCTTTCAGATGGGTAACCGCCTGAGCAATATTGCGATGGGTTTTGACCTTCACCCAGCTGTTGCTGCCGGCGGAAGCGGAGACCATAGTGCGCATGCGCTCGCTGGGCCAGACGGCGTGCACTTCATGAATGCCCACTGCATCTGCGGTACGGATCACCGCTGAAACGTTGTGCGGCTTGTGCACCTGTTCCATACAGACGGTGAGATCGTGCTGGCGAAGCGCCAGCATCTCCTGAATACGAGCAAAGCGTTGGGCGTTCATGCGCTAGTTACGGTTACGGTGGACTTTGATCACGTCCGGCATCACGCGAATTTTGCGCATAATGTTCGCCAGATGAACGCGATCGCGCGCGGTCAGGCGGATAAACGCGCTGTAAACGCGGCCGTCGCGCTCTTCAGTGTTGAGACTCTGGATATTCGAGCCTGCCGTGTTGATCGCCGCCGTCAGGTTCGCCAGCGCGCCCTGATGGTTGAACATGTCGACCTTAATTTCCGCCACGAACTCCTGGTCGGTGACCTTATCCCATTCCACCGGCATGAATTTTTCCGGCTCTTTCTGGTAGCCGCGAATATTGCGACAGGATTCGTGATGCACCACCAGCCCCTTGCCGGGACTGACGTGGGCCACGATGGGATCGCCGGGAATCGGGCGGCAGCATTTAGCAAAGGTGATCAGGACGCCATCCGCGCCTTTGATCGGCAGCTTGCCGCGTTTGCTGCTGCTCGGCGGCGTCGCGCTGGTTGACTGCAGCAGGTTCTTCGCCACCACCACGCTCATGGCGTTACCAAGGCCGATTTCCGCCAGCAGGTCGTCCAGCGACGTCAGCTTCATGCGATCCAGCTCTTGCTTGATGTTGGCAGGTGGGATCTCCGCCAGCTTGCGGCTACCGCCGAGCGCGTGGCTCAGCAGGCGACGTCCCAGATTAACGGAGTCTTCTCGCTTGAGGTTTTTCAGCAGCTGACGAATTTTGGCGCGCGCTTTAGAGCTGACGACGAAGTTGAGCCAGGCGGCGTTGGGACGCGCGCCCGGCGCCGTAATGATCTCCACCGTCTGGCCGCTGGTCAGCGGCTGCGAGAGCGGATAGGGCTGGCGATCGACGCGCGCGCCGACGCAGGCATGGCCGATATCGGTATGCACCGCATAGGCGAAATCGACCGGCGTCGCCCCGGCCGGCAGTTCGACGATACGGCCTTCCGGCGTGAACACGTAGATCTCGTCAGGGAAGAGATCGGATTTCACGCTCTCGATAAATTCAAAAGAACTGCCCGCGCTCTGCTGCAGCTCCAGCAGGCTTTGCAGCCAGCGCTGGGCGCGAATCTGCGCGGTGGTGCCGCTTTCGCCCGCCTGTTTATAAGCCCAGTGCGCGGCGACCCCCATTTCTGCCATCTGATCCATATCTTCGGTACGGATCTGCACTTCGACCGGCACGCCGTGCGGGCCGATCATTGAGGTGTGCAGCGACTGATAGCCGTTGGCTTTGGGGATAGCAATATAATCTTTCATGCGGCCTGGACGCGGTTTGTATAGGCTGTGCATCTGACCGAGCACGCGATAGCAGGTGTCCACGTCCTTCACGATTACGCGGAAGGCGTAGATATCCATAATGGAGTGAAAGCGCTGCTCTTTTAGCGTCATTTTGCGGTAGATCGAGTAGAGATGTTTTTCACGGCCGCTGACGCGGCAGGGAATCCCCGCTTCCTGCAGACGCCCGTCGATTTCCGACAGGATCTTTTGGATCATCTCTTTGCGGTTGCCGCGCGCCGCTTTAACTACCTCTTTAATTACGCGATAGCGATTAGGGTAGAGCGCCTCAAAGCCCAGCTCTTCCAGCTCGATTTTCAGGTGATGGATACCCAGGCGATGCGCCAGCGGACTGTAGATCTCCAGGGTTTCCAGTGCGATACGGCGACGCTTGTCTGGACGCAGCGCGCCCAGCGTGCGCATATTGTGCGTGCGGTCGGCCAGCTTGATGAGAATGACGCGGATATCCTGCACCATCGCCATAATCATCTTGCGGAAGTTCTCTGCCTGCGCCTCTTTCTTGTCGCGGAAGGTCAGCTTATCCAGCTTGGAGACGCCTTCCACCAGCTCCGCCACGCTTTTGCCGAACAGCTGCTCCATATCCTGGTAGGTCGCCGGCGTATCTTCAATCACGTCGTGCAGCAGCGCGGCCATGAGCGTTTCATGGTCGAGCTTCATCTCCGCCAGGATGCAGGCGACGGCAACAGGATGAGTAATGTAGGGCTCGCCGCTGGAGCGTGTCTGTCCCTCGTGAGCATCACGTGCGACAAGGTACGCTTGCTGGAGGCGCTTGATTTGCTCCTCCGGCAGGTATTTTTCAATCAGCTGATTGAGGCTTTCAAACAGATACAAGGTTGGCCCGCAGGTTGCTGTTAACGACGACCTTCAGCGATAGCGGTAACGGCTTGTAATTCAGCGGCTTCCTGCTCTTGCTGTTCCTGACGATCGCGCACGTCGAGGATCTGGTTGGTGATCAGGCCTTCTTCGATTTCGCGCAGGGCGATAACGGTGGCTTTATCGTTCTCTTCCGGAACCAGCGGATCTTTGCCGCCTACCTGCATCTGACGTGCACGACGTGCAGCGACCAACACCAGGTCAAAACGGTTACCAATTTTTTCTACTGCGTCCTGAACGGTTACGCGTGCCATAGGTGTGCTACTCCACAGATGAAGAAATGACTGGGCATAATACTGAAACTGACTTCAGACTGCCAATAGTTTGCTGATTAAAGCATCATGGCGCGCCTTCTGACGCCCCATGCGCAGACGTTCAGCGCGAATGATGGTCTTGAGATCCGACAGCGCCAGATCGAAATCATCATTGATAATTAAATAGTCGTATTCGGCGTAGTGGCTCATCTCGGATACCGCCTGCGCCATACGGCGGGCAATCACCTCTTCGCTGTCCTGGCCGCGGCCGCGCAGACGGCGGTCCAGTTCGTCCTGCGAAGGCGGCAGCACGAAAATGCTGCGCGCGGCGGGCATTTTCGCGCGGATCTGCTGCGCGCCCTGCCAGTCGATATCAAGAAAAACATCGACGCCGGTCGAGAGCACCTGCTCGATCGCTTTACGCGACGTGCCGTAGTAGTTGTCGAAGACTTTGGCATGCTCGAGAAAGGCATCTTCCGCGATCATCGCTTCAAATTCCTCTTTCGAGACGAAGTAATAGTGTTCGCCATGGACTTCGCCGGGACGCATGCCGCGGGTGGTGTGAGAAACAGACACCTGCGTATCGTACAGCGGTTGTGTCTTCAGTAACGCCTGAATCAGGCTGGATTTACCCGCGCCGCTGGGGGCGGAAACAATAAAAAGCGTGCCTTGAGCCATGGTCTTCTTGAATTGAGTAAAGAGCGGAGTCGATTTCCTGCACAGTATACACGGCTTAAGGGCGCCACGCAGCGTTTGCGCATGGTGCGGCGCTAAATCTTTTGCGGCGCGATGCGTAAAATCTCGGTTTTTAGCCTGCAAACGCCTCCTTTTTTTGCCTGCCTCGTTCCGTTCTCTCATTTTGGCTGTCGCCCTGCGGCTTGCGTGCCGCTTCTAATAGGCGAAACGTTGAGGAGGCTTATTATGAAAAAGAGGTTAGGCCTGCTGCTTTGCCTGTTGCTGCTGGCTGCCGCTCCGGCGCGCGCGCTTTGTCCTGCCTGGACGCCTGCGCGTGCCGGCGATGAAATCGCCCGTCTGCAGCGGCAGCTGCAGCGCTGGGACGACGCCTACTATCGTGACGGCAAGAGCCTGGTCAGCGATGCGGATTACGATACGCTATTGCAGCGTCTGAAAAGCTGGCAGCGCTGCTTCGCCCCCGCTCACCCGACCTATGCCGCTCAGCTGCCCGCCAGCGGGAGAGTCGCACATCCGGTGGCGCATACGGGCGTAAAAAAGCTGCGCGATAAGCTGGCGCTGGCGTACTGGATGCAGGATCGACAGGATTTATGGGTGCAGCCGAAAATCGACGGCGTCGCGGTTTCGCTGGTCTACGAGGCGGGCAAGCTGGCAGCATTAATTAGCCGCGGCGACGGTTTGCACGGCGAGTCCTGGCTAGCGAAAGCGCCCTGGATTCCCGCCATCCCGCTGAAGATAGAGAGCGATGCGCCACGGGTGGTGCTGCAGGGCGAACTCTTTCTGAAGATGACCGATCATCGACAGTCGCGCGACGGCGGCAAAAACGCGCGGGCGCAGGTCGCCGGAGCGCTGATGAGTCAGACCCCCAGTCCGCTGCTGGCCGATATCGGCCTGTTTATCTGGGCGTGGCCCGATGGACCCGCCGCGATGACGGATCGCCTGCGGCAGCTTGCCGACTGGGGACTGGAACTGGCGCAAACGTGGAGCCAGCCCGTACGCGATGAGGAGGAGGTCGCGGTCTGGCGCGATCGCTGGTTTAACGCGCCGCTGCCTTTCACGACGGACGGCGTGGTGGTGCATCAGGCGATGCGTCCCGCCGGTCAAAGCTGGATGCCTGGCGAAGGCGACTGGGCGGTGGCGTGGAAGTTTGAGCCACCGGACGTCACCAGCGAAGTGCGTTCGGTGGATTTTACGACCGGCCGCACCGGCAATATCGCCGTGGTGCTCACCCTTCAGCCGGTCGCGCTCGACGACAAAATCGTCCGGCGGGTAAATATCGGTTCGCTGCGACGCTGGCGAACATGGGACGTTATCGCAGGCGATCAGGTGGCCATTAGCCTGGCTGGACAGGGCATTCCACGTCTGGAAAGAGTGATATGGCGAGTCGCAAAACGCGACTATCCGCAGCCGCCGGATGCTGAAAGTTTTACGCCGCTCAGCTGTTTGAGCATCACGCCCGCCTGCCGCCAACAGCTGCTGGCGCGGCTGAGCTGGCTGAGCCACAAATCGGTGCTGGATATCGCCGGGGTACAGCGCAGCACCTGGCTGCGGCTGCTGGAGAATCGCGACATGTTGCATCTCTTCTCCTGGCTAACGCTGACGCCGGAGCAAATCGCGCAGAGTTCAGGCATCAGCCCGACGCGTGCGCAGCAGCTCTGGCATCAGTTCAACCTGACGCGTCAGCAGCCGCTGCGTCGCTGGATCGGCGCGCTTGGCATACCGCTGCCGCGGCGCGCGCTCAATGCCTTGCCGGATATGACCTGGGATGAGTTGCAGCAGCGCGACGTGCTGCAGTGGCAGGCGCTGCCGGGCGTCGGCGCGATCCTGGCGCCGCGTATTCATGCCATGCTGCATGACGCGCGCATGCAGAAATTAATCGCTTTTCTACGGCAGCAGGGCATTCCGGGCGAGGTCAGTGCTCCGGGTGGGGGTAGTTGAAAACCGGTAGCCCAAGTCGGAAGCGCAGCGCCAGCAGACGCGCCAGAAAGCCGAACAGCAGGGTAATAATTACCACGGCCTCATGCGGCAGCGCGGTTTTCAGCAGCAGGATATAGATCCAGCCGGAGGCGAAGGCAATACCGGCATAGAGCTCTTTCTGAAACACCAGCGGAATACGATTACAGAACATATCGCGCAGCACGCCTCCGAATACGCCGGTGATCACCGCGGCGATGGCGGCGATAATCATCGCATGGCCGCTGTCCAGCGCGACCTGCGCGCCGATAATCGAGAAGACCACCAGGCCCAGCGCATCCAGCACCAGAAATACTTTGCGCAGGTGGGTCATCAGCGGCGCAAGCCAGGTCGTCAGCACGGCGGCGGCGGCAACGATCATGATGTATTCAGGATGCTTCACCCAGCCGAGCGGGTAATGACCCAGTAAAATATCCCGCACCGATCCGCCGCCAATCGCCGTTACCGACGCGATGATAATCACGCCGAACAGATCCATTTTGCGACGTCCGGCGGCAAGCGCGCCTGTCATGGCTTCCGCCGTAATGCCGATAATATAGAGGACGGTTAATAACATAGCTGGCTCCAGAAGGTGGGCGGCAAGGCTACGGGGTGAGTGAAATATCAGCAACTGAGAATTTCTCAGGCGATCGTTTCGCATCAGTTTAACTTATGCCGGTCTGCGGAAAAACGGGGATATAGAGGGAAAGCGAGGACGCCGCTGCCGCCGTGGGATAAGAAAAATGAATCGTCAGTACAACAGGCGATGAAGCGAAGCGCTATGCAAGCGAAGTTACTGGGGAAATGCGCGCAAGAGGTAGATTAATCAGTCAGGAGTTTTTGAGACAGAAATAAAAATATAGCGCGGGTAAAAAGAAAAAAGCGTGCTGTCGCCAGCACGCGAATGCATCTTGTCAGATGCCCAGAGCCCACCATACAGACTTGCTTTTATTATACGGTTCTTGCACGAATGCGACTGTAATCTTTTAGGTTAAAACGATATTCCGGCTGAAAGCTCGCGCGGCCATAATAGCAGTAAATCAGCATCCGTACGGAGGCCATTGCCAGATAACCCCAGATGGCGCACAGCACAGATGGCGTCAGCCAGACGGTAAATAGCGTTACGCCAAGTCCAAAAAGCACCGATAGCGTTTCAGTAAAGGCGATACGGGTATATTGCTTTTCGCGCTGTAATATAGCGCGGTAATGCTGTCCCTGGGGAATGATAATAAAAATAACAGAGACCATTTCCAGCATAATAGCCAGTTCAGGCTGCTGCAGGAAGTTGCCGATAAGGTCGCTTCCGGTAAACAGCACGGCGAAAATAACCAGGCTCAGCAGTATATTGCCCCAGTAAAGCATCGACTGCTCGCGTACTGACAGGGTACCGCTGCGGATCAGCGCGTTTGAAAAGCTGCGATCGGCCAGCGTATCAATGACCAGTAGCCCGATGATGGCGATCGCCAGTAGGTTCAGCTCGTTAGCTTGCAGAATTTGCGCCAGCAAAGAGAGCTGAAGTACCCCGATGCCGATGATTTTAATCGATGAAAGAATCGACCACTTTGCGCCGGTAAAGCTTCGTTCACGTATCGCCATGATATGCTCGTTAGGTACAGGTACCGAGTAAATTTTGACGCATGAAATAGCGTGCTATTTCACACAAAAAATTAATGCCATTCGCCTGCGCGAAGTCCGGGCGCAGTACGCCAGGCCTCACCTGTTATTATTGATTCAATGCGATGGATTTCTGAAACGTAAATAATGTCCCCGTTATTATTATTATCCCGGGACAGGGCCGTCTTTTCTGTGGTTAACAGAAAAGCGGCCAGGTCCTGGGCAAACCCTTTTATATTTTTATATTCTCCAGCCAGCATCCTACCGGCGATCTCAACAAGTTCTTCTTCTGATAGCAGAGCCGTAGTTGAGCAATCCATTTTTTATTTCCTGATGTTGTTATTTTAAGTTTTGCTGTGTGTGTGGATAATTTATACCTCGTTTTTTTTAATTTCACACCATCAGAAAAGTCCTATAAAGCCGCTACAGAAATAAATGGATTCACTCCTTGCATGAAATTTTTTTAACTTCCTCACTAAAGGTTTATTAATCGTTGTGCAGTTAAAAGGGTAAACTGCGGGAGTAAAAAATGCGCAAGCGCTGAGAATGCATGTATTTCAGGCGTTACAGCGAAGCGGCAGCGATCGCTACCCAGGAATTTTCCCGGATAGCGGCCTTTAATGAAACTGTTGGGAACGTAGAAGAGAGCTTATGAAAAAGGCAAAATCGCTTATGCGTTTTTACTGAACTTTTTTCACTTTTCTGAGCCCTAAGGCCCAGCAATGACTAAAGGCTGATGGCTTCCTGGCCAATTTTATTGGGTAAGCAGGCCGTTGAGGCGGACAAGATCGCTTTTTACCCATTCAATATCCTGAGAAAACTTCCCGTCAGACGTAAAAGGCTGGCGATAAACCACCATGACAACCTCTGCACCCTGTTCATTAGCGACTACGCGCATGGGCATATAAATCTCTTTACCAACGCCGCTGTCAATCCAGTGATCCATTACGCCAAACGGATTATGTGGCGTAAAGCGAAGCTTCACTGAACCCTCCGGCCCGCGGGCGCGCCAGTAGCTGCCTTCCTGCTCCAGCGCGCTGCTGCTCAGTCCGGAGGCCCATTTGGCGAAGTATTCCGGTTTCCAGATAGTTTCATACAAATCTAACCAGTTACGCGCGATGGTCTGACTAACAACCTGGGACAATAACATGCTGCCTCCGGAACCGGGCTAAAGAGGCATTAAAGCATGCTGGGCGCAGTGGGAGAATCGCGCGCAATCAGAAGTGTGGCGCAGGCAGGGTTTCATCCGGCAGGCGAGAGGAACGGCCAGATCGGTCTGATAAAAGGTTCGTGGGTCAATCGGCTAGCTTTCTTCTGGCTGGCTTACAGTGGCGGCATCAATTTCAATACAGAGCGTCAGGCATAGCGCATGCTGCCACATTGATTCATATCCATACGAAGTTTTAGTACTAACAATTAGCTATCCGCTACGGAATGTCAGCCGCTTAAAGTAAAAACCGCATCATGAGCGGCGTCATGATGCGGATGCGGGGTAAAGCTAAACGTAGAGCGAGGCTTCCCCTGGCGGGCGTGTTTTAAAGCGGCGATGCAGCCACAGATACTGCTCTGGCGCACGCAGAATCTGGCTTTCGATCACCTTATTCATATAAGCGGCGGCGGCAGCTTCATCGGTATGCGGATAGTTTTCCAGCTCGGGATCGATAATCAGCTGATAGCCATAGTTATCTGGGTTGCGGATCAGCGCGATGGTCAGCATCGCCGGATTGGCGAGACGCGACAGAACGAAGGTACCGTTGGTGGTCGCTGCTTTCTCAACCGCGAACAGAGGCGCGAAGACGCTGCCTTTCGGGCCGTAATCCTGGTCTGGCGCAAACCAGACCGATTCGCCTTTCTTCAGCGCGTGAACCATACCGCGCAGATCGCGCCGATCGATCATCGCCTTATTGGAGCGCATGCGGCCCTTGGTTTGCGCCCACTCCATCGCCTGGTTGTTGTGCGGGCGATACATCGCCATCATCGGCTGACACAGCCCGCTGATGCGGCCACCCAGCTCCAGCGACATAAAGTGCACGCCAATCACCATGACGCCGCGCTTCTGCTCCATCGCAGACTGTAGATGGTGCATGCCTGACACTTCGAACAGTTTTTTCACCGCGCGATCGGACCAGAACCATGCGATACCCGTTTCCACCAGCGCCATGCCCAGAGAAGCGAAGTTGCCCGCGATCATGCGTTCAATGTCGTGTTCGGCAATGCCGGGAAAACAGAGTTCAATATTGCGTCGCGTAATGCGTTCCCGACGCTTAAGGAAATGACGAGAGAGCGTACCGGCATTGGCACCGAGACGCATCAGAACAGGATAAGGAAGCTGAACCAGCAGCCACAGGATGCCCAGACCTAACCAGGTTAACCAGTAGCGCGGATGCAGCATTGAACGGCGGAAAGCCCCGGTCTTTTTCATAGCGCACCTTTATGTGATGAATGTATGTATCGCATAAAGAAGCATTTCCATAATTTCCCCAGGCGTTACAGCAAGTAGTCATTTTGACCGGCACATTAGCAAAAAGTGCCGCGAAAGAAAGTGAAACTGCGAAATCAAATGGAGATGAATGTTTCATTGAAGGGGTGATTATCGGGAATGGAACTAATGCTATCTTTAAAATTTGATTTATAAACAGATGTTTAAATGATTTTCCAGGCTGTAGACCATAACGTGTGTATTAACACTAAGAGTGTTCTGGAAATAAGTCTGCATGTTTCTTTACGCAGAATTTACGCGAGCGAACAGTGAAAATGGACAAAAGCTCGCCCCCAGGCGAGCTTCAGGTTCAGACTTTGCTGATTATTCGATATTCTGAATCTGCTCACGCATCTGTTCAATCAATACCTTCAGCTCAATCGCCGAGGCGGTGACGTCCGCATTGATCGACTTCGATCCCAGCGTATTCGACTCGCGGTTGAACTCCTGCATCATAAAGTCGAGGCGGCGACCGACGGCCTCTTTTTTGCCCAGGATGTTATAGGTCTCTTTAACATGTGCTTCGAGGCGATCCAGCTCTTCCGCGACGTCAATACGCTGAGCCATCATCACCAGCTCCTGCTCGAGACGATTGTTTTCCAGCTGTACTTCCGCCTCTTCCAGCTTCGC
>Ga0153961_1000092_pt1 | contig 35298 bp, 30 predicted proteins | sample TSFL045MetaG_FD_104748 | JGI IMG/M metagenome (GOLD analysis project Ga0153961, IMG submission 104748) | Attine ant fungus gardens microbial communities from Florida, USA - TSFL045 MetaG | ecosystem: Host-associated > Fungi > Mycelium > Unclassified | place: USA: Florida, Withalacochee...
GCCCAGGCGGGCCAGCCGGGCGCGGTCACCATCGCCACCAACATGGCGGGTCGTGGTACCGACATTATGCTGGGCGGCAGCTGGCATGCGGAAGTTGCCGAGCTGGTAGAGCCGACCGAAGCGCAGATTGAAGAGATTAAAGCGGCCTGGCAGCAGCGCCACGATGCGGTACTGGCCTCAGGCGGCCTGCATATTATCGGTACCGAGCGCCACGAGTCGCGTCGTATCGATAACCAGCTGCGCGGCCGCGCCGGTCGTCAGGGCGACGCTGGTTCTTCCCGCTTCTATCTGTCGATGGAAGATGCGCTGATGCGTATTTTCGCCTCGGATCGCGTCTCTAACATGATGCGTAAACTGGGCATGAAGCCTGGCGAAGCGATCGAGCACCCGTGGGTGACCAAAGCCATCGCCAACGCGCAGCGTAAAGTCGAGAGCCGCAACTTCGATATCCGTAAGCAGCTGCTGGAGTATGACGACGTGGCGAACGACCAGCGTCGCGCTATCTACAGCCAGCGTAACGAGCTGCTGGACGTTTCCGACGTCAGCGAAACCATCAACAGCATTCGCGAAGACGTGTTCAAAACTACCATCGACACCTACATTCCGCCGCAGTCGCTTGAAGAGATGTGGGACGTGCCGGGCCTGGAAGAGCGCCTGCGCGCCGACTTCGATCTTGACCTGCCGATCGCCGAGTGGCTGGATAAAGAGCCGGATCTGCACGAAGAGACGCTGCGCGAGCGCATCATGACGCGCGCTCGTGAGAGCTACGCTAGCAAGGAAGAGATTGTCGGCGTCGAGATGATGCGCAACTTCGAAAAAGGCGTGATGCTGCAGACGCTGGATTCGCTGTGGAAAGAGCACCTGGCGGCCATGGACTACCTGCGTCAGGGGATTCATCTGCGCGGCTATGCGCAGAAAGATCCTAAGCAGGAGTACAAGCGTGAATCCTTTGCGATGTTCGCGGCTATGCTCGAGTCGCTGAAGTATGAAGTCGTCAGCACGCTGAGCAAGGTGCAGGTGCGCATGCCGGAAGAGGTAGAAGCGATGGAGCAGCAGCGCCGCGAAGAAGCGGAACGCCTGGCGCAGCAGCAGCAGCTTAGCCATGTCGACGATGAAGCGGCGGCGGCCGCGTCGCTGGCCGCGCAGGGCGGCGAGCGCAAGGTCGGACGCAACGATCTTTGCCCGTGCGGCTCCGGTAAAAAATATAAACAGTGTCACGGCCGACTGGCCTGACAGTCGTAAAAAAAGGCGCTTCGGCGCCTTTTTTCTTGACAATGCGGCGCGATTAACTTTGCAGCGCCCATGCTTTAAAATCAGCGCACATTTACACACCCGACGTGGAAAAAATTGTATGAAACACCTGCAGGTTGCCGTTGGCATCATTCGTAACGGCGATAAAGATATTTTTCTGGCTCAGCGCCCGGCGTCATCCCATATGGCGAATATGTGGGAGTTCCCCGGCGGTAAAATTGAGCCTGGTGAAAGTGCTGAAGAGGCGCTAAAGCGTGAGCTGCTGGAAGAGACCGGCATAGAGGTAACGCAGGCAACGGCGATTGGCTCAGCGGATCATACCTATGAAGATCTGCGCGTAACGCTGAACTTTTTTCTGGTAGAAGGCTGGGAAGGCGAGCCGTGGGGACGAGAAGGGCAGCCGCAGCGCTGGGTTGCGCAAGGCGCGCTGGTCGCGGAAGAGTTCCCGCCGGCTAACCATGCGCTGGTCGCGCGTCTGATCGCCGGCGAGCTTTAATATCAGGGGCGTGAGCCCCTGCTGTCAGTGCTGTTCTTCGCTCCAGTCTTCGCTGTCGTTCAGATCGCCCTCACTGGGAATTCGCTTCTCTTCGTCCGCCCATTCGCCTAAATCAATCAGCTGGCAGCGTTTGCTGCAGAACGGACGCCACGGGCTGAGCTCATCCCAGATTACCTCTTTTCCGCAGTGCGGGCACTGAACGGTAATAACTTCATTTTGCATAGCTACCTCTAACAACAGGCCAGTTCAAAGTTGAGTCGTGCGGGCACTTCGCCGCGTTCGCTGTCCAGCGGCAGGAAGCGGATGGCGTAACGACTTTTGTGGCCAGAAACCTGGGGATAAAGCGCATCTTCCAGCTGGAGCTGCAGGCGCAGCAGATCCGCGCCCTCGGCGTTGTCCTGGTAAAAACCGTTCAGGCTGGTCTGATGGCGAAACGCACCCGACTGACGAATGAGATCCAGAATCATCGCCAGGCTCTGATGCAGCGGCGCCAGCGTCTCAAGCCAGGCGGCAACGTGCTCGTCGCGCACCTCTTGCGGCTGATGCAGCCAGATATGCAGCCCTGGCAAATCGAAGCTGCAGCAGCCGCCAGGGATGCTGAGACGCTGGCGCACCAGTCCGATAAGACGATCTTCGCGCAGCTGCTGTCCCATTCGCGGCGCGCTGTTGAGCTGAACCGCCTGCGCTTTGAGCCTGTCGCGCAGCGCATCGACCACGGCCATATCGACGCCCGGCACGTCCGCCCAGGCGCGCAGTTTTTGCTGCTGACGCTCCAGCTCCTTCAGCAGTTCGGTGCGCATATCGCCGCGCTCGAAAATATCCAGCAGCTCGCCGATGATGCGGAAAAAAGTCAGCGCCGAAGCGGTACGGGTAACCGGAACCGTTTCATGCAGCTGCTGAATTAAGAATTCCACGCGCAGCCAGGTGCGCATTTTTTCATTCAGGGGATGTTCAAACAGAACGACTGTACTCATAGCGTTAATCCTGTTGCGTTGCCGCCAGCGCCAGATAGCGCTGATGCAGAGCGGCAACCTGCGGCAGCGCCTCATCGGGCGTGCCGCTGTTATTAATAACGTCGTCGGCTACGGCGAGGCGCGCGCTGCGCGTCGCCTGAGCGGACAGAATATTTTGCGCCTGCTGACGATCGATGCCGTCGCGCTGAATGGTGCGCCTGAGCTGCGTCGCTTCATCGACGTCGACCACCAGAATGCGGTCCGCCTGACGCTGCAGGCCGTTCTCGACCAGTAACGGCACGACCCACAGCACATAGGGCGCGATCGACTGCGCTTTCAGCTGCTGCGTGCGGGCGTTAATCAGGGGGTGAAGCAGATTGTTCAGCCAGGCTTTTTCTTCGGGCGACCGAAAAATAATCTCTCTCAGTCGGGCGCGGTTCAGCGCGCCTTGCGCTGTCAGGATGCTTTCGCCGTGCCGCTCCGCAATTTGCCGCAGCGCCGCCGAACCCGACTCAACCACTTCGCGCGCGATAACGTCCGCGTCGATAATGGGCACGCCAAGCGCTGCAAAAGCATGGGCGATGGTGCTCTTTCCACTGCCGATTCCTCCGGTCAGCGCCACGGTATAAGGCATATTACTCTCTCAGGCGCGCTACGCAGCGGGCAAGCCGAAGCGCAAAACTGTGTGCGCGATCACAATGAAAATTCTCAGCTAAATTTATCGGATTGTAGCTTAAATAAAGTGAAATTCGCAGTCTTGTCGGCAGACCCAAGGCGCGTATGATTATGCCACTGGAGCCGTGTGCGCTACCCGAACTGCGATTCGCTGCCACTTACCAGGACTATTTTTATGCGTATTGAAGAAGATTTAAAGCTGGGTTTTAAAGACGTGCTGATCCGTCCTAAACGCTCCACGCTGAAAAGCCGCTCTGAGGTCGAACTGGAGCGTCACTTTACCTTTAAGCATTCCGGCCTGAGCTGGCGCGGCGTGCCGGTGATCGCCGCGAATATGGACACCGTCGGCACCTTCAGCATGGCGGAAGCCCTGGCCAGCTTTGATATTCTTACGGCCGTGCATAAGCACTACGGCGTTGACGAATGGCGCGCCTTTATTGAGCGTTCGCCGGTGACGGTGCTGAATCATATTATGGTGTCGACCGGCACCTCCGAGGCCGATCTGCAGAAGCTGACGGCGATTCTGGCGCTCTCCGCCGATCTTAAATTCATCTGTATCGACGTCGCGAACGGCTATTCCGAACACTTTGTCACCTTCCTGCAGCGCGCGCGCGAGCTTTTCCCGGACCGCACCATTTGCGCAGGCAACGTGGTCACCGGCGAAATGGTGGAGGAGCTGATCCTCTCCGGCGCGGATATCGTTAAGGTTGGCATTGGCCCGGGGTCGGTCTGCACCACGCGCGTAAAAACCGGCGTCGGCTATCCTCAGCTCTCTGCGGTCATTGAGTGCGCTGACGCGGCGCACGGCCTGGGCGGCCAGATTGTCAGCGACGGTGGCTGCGCGGTGCCGGGCGATATCGCCAAAGCGTTCGGCGGCGGCGCCGATTTCGTGATGCTGGGCGGCATGCTGGCCGCGCATGACGAGTGCGAGGGAACCATAGTCGAGGAGAACGGCGAGCAGTTTATGCTGTTTTACGGCATGAGCTCAGAGTCGGCGATGAAGCGCCACGTTGGCGGTGTCGCGCAGTATCGCGCGGCGGAAGGCAAAACGGTGAAGCTGCCGCTGCGCGGCCCGGTTGCCGAGACGGCGCGCGATATCCTCGGCGGCCTGCGCTCAGCCTGTACCTACGTTGGCGCAGAGCGGCTGAAGGAACTGACCAAGCGAACCACCTTTATTCGCGTCGCCGAACAGGAAAACCGCGTTTTTAACCGTTAATCACCCGCTCTTATTAGGGTGCCTTACGCACTCTAATGAATCACATTTCCCAGCCCAAACACCGGCAGATACATCGCAATCACCAGCGTGCCGACGATGCCACCGACAATCACCATCATTGCGGGTTCCAGCGAGGCGGCGAGCGTATCGGCCAGCGCCAGGGTTCGCGCCTCATGCCACTCCGCCAGCCGTGCCAGCATGGTATCCAGCGCGCCAGCCTCTTCCCCGACATTCACCAGCTGCATGCAGAGCGGCGTAAACAGCGGATGGTCCCGCATCGCCTGATGCAGCGGCGCGCCCTGCGCAATGTGGTGCTGAAGTTCCACGACGGCGTCGCGCCATAGCCGCGTGGTCAGCGTCGCCTCCGCCGCCTGTAGCCCCTGCAGCAGCGTAATGCCCGCCCGCTGCGTAAGCTGTAAAACCGCATAGATCTGGCTGAGCTGGCTGCCGCGCCAGAGATCCGAGAGCAGCGGCAGGCGCAGCATCAGACGCTGCTCCCACCGCTGCCACGTCGGCGAGCGCCGACGCAGCGCGCGCCAGGCGGCGGCGGCCAACAGCAGCGCGACCGCGAGCCAGCCGCCCCAGCGCTGCAGGCCAACGGAGAGCGCCATCACCGCCGCGGTAAAGGCGGGAAGCGGGGCGTTAAACGAGGCATAGACCGAGACGAACTCCGGCAGTACGAACAGCAGCATGCCGGCGCTCACCGCCACGGCCACTATCAAAATAAACAGCGGGTAGCGCAGCGCCTTGATCACTTTATTCCACAGATGCTGCTGGCGCGCCTGCTGATCGGCCAGCTGCGCGCAGCAGACGTCAAGCTGACCGGTCAGTTCGCCCACCTGCATCAGCGCGGCGAACAGAGGCGGAAAAATCTGCGGCCACTGGCTTAACGCCTGCGAAAAGGGCTCGCCGCCCAGAATTCGCAGCCGCAGCGCATGCAGCAGTAGTCGCCAGCCGAGGTGCGGATGACCTTGCGACAGCAGCGCCAGCCCCTGCGCCAGCGGCAGGCCCGCTTTGAGCAGCGTAGCAAGCTGCCTGACAAAATCGATTTTCTGCTGCCACTTCCAGTCGCGCGCGCGCCACACCTTGCGGCGCTGCCAGCTAATCGGCAGCAAGTCCTGTTCAGCCAGCTGGCGCAGCAGGCTCTCTTCATCCGCTGCCAGCAGCTGGCCTTCATGCAGCTGCTGCTGGCCGTTGACCGCCTGCCAGCGGTAGAGACTAAGCCGGGACATCTTCCAGACCGGTCACGCGCTGCATCTCCTCCAGCGAGGTTTCTCCACGGCTGACCGCCTCCAGTCCGCTGCTGAAGAGAGTGCGCATACCCTGTTTTTTCGCCAGCGCCAGCACGCTGTCGAGCGGCATTTCTGCGGCGATGGCGTTTTGCAGTTTGCCGCCGACCGGCAATATCTCAAACAGCGCCAGCCGTCCGAAATAGCCGGAAAAGCAGTGGTCGCAGCCGGGCGCGCGCCAGGTTTGCAGCGTACCCGGCCAGATATCGGGCGGGAAATGCGCCATCGCCTGCGCTGGCTGACGGCAGTGCGGGCAGAGCCGCCGCACCAGCCGTTGCGCCACGATCAGCCGCAGCGCCGGGCCGAGCAGATAGCCGGGAATGCCCATCTGCCGTAGCCGCGTCAGGGTTTCCGCCGTCGAGTTGGTGTGCAGCGTCGATAACACCAGGTGGCCGGTCTGCGCCGCTTTGACCGCAATTTCCGCCGTTTCCGCATCGCGTATCTCGCCCACCATGATGACGTCGGGATCCTGGCGCAGCAGGGCACGCAGCACCCGGTTGAAGTCGAGCCCGCATTTAGGGTTGATCTGCGTCTGGTTAATGCCGACCAGCGGAATCTCCACCGGATCCTCGACGCTGCTGACGTTCATTTCCGGCTGGTTTAGGGCGCTCAGACAGCTGTAGAGCGTAAAGGTTTTCCCGCTGCCGGTCGGGCCGGTTACCAGGATCAGTCCCTGCGGCTGCGCCAGCGCGGCGCTCAGCAGACGGCGCTGCGCGGCGGGCAGGCCCAGCTTATCCAGCGACAGGGTGCTGCTTTCGCTCTGCAGCAGACGGATCACCGCTTTTTCGCCGTACTGCACCGGCAGCGTCGCCAGACGAAAGGCGGCGGGTTTGCCCTCCAGCGTCAGAGTAAACTGTCCATCCTGCGGCAGCCGTCGCTCGGCAATATCGAGCCCGCCGAGAATTTTCAGCCTGGCGATCAGCGCGGCGGGCGGCGCCTCGCTCAGGGGCGTCAGCGGCTGCAGCACGCCGTCGATGCGCAGCCGTATGCGTACCCCGTCGCGCTGCGGCTCGATATGAATATCGGACGCCCGCCGGCGCAGCGCCTGCTGCAGCATCTGGTTAACGGCGTCGACCGCCGATTCCGGCAGCGCCTCGCGCGGCGCATCCGCTGAGGCGCTGCCGTGCTGGTGAAGATCGAGCCGCGCCTGCGGCCAGCACTCGATCTCGATCTGACACTGGCTGGCGAAGCGCAGCGCCTCGCTAATGCCTTCCGGCATCGGTTCCGCCACGGCGACGCGCAGCAGCGTCGCATCATGATGCAGCAGCACGGCCCGATAGCGCTGGCACAGCGCGCGGATAGCGGAATCAGGCATCGCCATCGTTAGCTCCTTTATCATCGAAGCGGAACTGCTCGAGGCAGTTATCGCGCAGGCTGTCGCTGCTGCTGGTACAGCTGCGCTGCCAGCTCAGGCCGCCTTCCGCACTGTCCCATACCGGCGTCATTTCGACGCTCAGGCCGGTCAGGCTCTCCTGGCCGGTTAAGGTAATCATGCCGTTTACTACGCTAAGCGCGGAGACGTAACGCGATCCTTTCGCCGCCGGAATGCCGTTCTCGCCGGCCTGACACTGCGCCGGACCGCCGCGTTCCAGGGCGCACAGTTCGACGGCCGTTTTATAAGGCACCATGGTTTGCAGCATGTCGGTGAGCGCCGCGCGCTGCAGGTAGTTTTGATAGGCTGGTAAGCCGATAGCGCTGAGGATCGCGACGATCCCCACCACAATCATCAGCTCGACCAGGGTAAAGCCCTGTTGATTGGTCATTGCATCGCCTCTCTCTCATGGATAAGAGAGGGCAGCGTAGAAAAGCGCGGGCGCTAAACCCAGCGGCGGATTTTCAGGCCGGAAAAAGGCGCGCAGTAAAAGAGCTGGGTTGCAGTTCGGAGAACAATGAAGCGGGAGCGGGCGCGCAAAAAAGCCGTGCGCGGCGGCACGGCGCAGGGCGGTTACTGGCTGGTAAAGCGCATCGAAAGATCGAGCGCGCGCACGTGCTTGGTGAGCGCGCCGACGGAGACGTAGTCGACGCCGGTCTGGGCAATCAGCGGCAGCGTTGCGTCGGTCACGTTGCCTGAGACCTCAAGCTGCGCGCGGCCCTGCGCGCGCGCCACGGCGTCGCGCATCGCGTCAAGGGTGAAGTTATCCAGCATGATGATGTCTGCGCCCGCCGCCAGCGCCTGATCCAGCTCTTCCAGCGATTCCACTTCAATCTCCACCGGCACGTCCGGATGCAGCCAGAACGCTTTTTCTACCGCCTGCTGAATCGACCCGCTGGCGATAATATGGTTTTCCTTGATGAGAAACGCGTCCGAGAGGCCGAGACGATGGTTAGCGCCGCCGCCGCACAGCACCGCATATTTCAGCGCGCTGCGCAGGCCTGGCAGGGTTTTACGCGTGTCCAGCAGCCGCGTGTCGCTGCCTTTCAGCAGCTCTACATAGCGTCGGGTTTCGGTCGCCACGCCTGAAAGCGTCTGGACGAAATTCAGGGCGGTGCGTTCGGCGGTCAGCAGGAGGCGGGAAGGGCCGCTCAGGGTAAACAGCGTCTGATCGGGCGCTACGCTGTCGCCATCCTCTACTTCCCAGCTCAGCGTAACGCGGCCGCCAAGCTGGTTAAATACCTCTTCTACCCAGCGTTTACCACAGAAAACACCTGCCTCACGCGTGATGACCCGCGCGTGAGCCTGGCTTGCTTCAGGAAGCAGCTGGGCGGTAATGTCGCGGTCAGCGTCGATTTCGCCGCCTAAATCCTCCTGTAACGCGCGCGCAACGGTAGCGGGAATGTCCTGTTCGATGCGGGTGATCAGCGCCTGGCGGCGGCTATCGGCATTATAACGGCGGGTTGGCATCGCGATTTCGCTCCTGATGACCTGAACTAAGAGGAAGCCACAATAGATCGAAACGGCGCTTTTCACCAGCCAAAGTCGAGCTTTTGTTTAGTATACTTAACTTATGAGCGTCGGAGCCGCTTTGCCGCACCTTTAGGCTGCAAAAAGTTATCGTAAATCATGCTATTCTCAGCCGGACTCTGCTAAGGAAAAACCAGCATGAAACTGGAACAGGGCTGGCTAACCGACATTCGTCAGGTGCCGTCGCCGCATTTTAATCAACGTCCCAACGATGAGACCCCCTCGCTGTTGGTGATCCACAATATCAGCCTGCCGCCGGGCGAATTCGGCGGGCCGTGGATCGATCGGCTATTTACCGGCACCTTGCCGCCCGACGCCCATCCCTATTTTGCCGACATCGCCCGCCTGCAGGTCGCCGCGCACTGCCTGATTCGCCGCGACGGCGAAATCGTGCAGTATGTCTCTTTCGATCATCGCGCCTGGCACGCCGGGGTTTCCAGCTATCAGGGCCGCGAAAACTGCAACGACTTTTCCATCGGCATCGAGCTGGAAGGCACCGACGATCTGCCTTACACCGATGCGCAGTACCAGGCGCTGGCCGCCGTCACGCAGCTGCTGCTGCAGCACTATCCTTTGACGCCCTCGCGCATTACCGGACACAGCGATATCGCCCCGACGCGCAAGACCGATCCGGGGCCGGCTTTTGACTGGGAGCGGTATCAGCAGCTGTTGGCGCAGACTTCTTTTTGATTTTCGCGGAGTGGGTATGACGTTGTTTTCCTTGTTACTGGTTTTAGGTTGGGAACGCCTGTTTAAGCTGGGCGAGCACTGGCAGCTCGATCACCGGCTGGAGCCGATCTTTCGCCGCCGCCGCCGTTTTTCGCTGCTGCGCACGCTTGGCATGACGCTGCTGGCGATGGCGCTGACGGCGCTGGCGATCTGGAGCGTAAAAGGGCTGCTGTTCGGCATCGCGCAGCTGCTGTTCTGGATCCTGATTGGCCTGCTCTGCATCGGCGCCGGATCGGCGCGCCTGCACTATCACGCCTATTTAAAAGCGGCGAGCCACGACGACGTGGCGGCGCATCAGGCGATGGCGGCCGAGCTGACGCTGATCCACGGCGTGCCGGTGGAGTGCAGCGAGCGGGAGTTCCTGCGCGAGCTGCAAAACGCGCTGATCTGGATTAATTTTCGCTTTTACCTGGCGCCGATGTTCTGGTTCGTGGCGGGCGGCCCCTACGGGCCGGTGCTGCTGGTGGGATACGCCTTCCTGCGCGCCTGGCAGAGCTGGCTGGCGAAGCATCAGTCGCCGCTGGAGCGCGCGCAGTCAGGCGTCGACGGCCTGCTGCACGTGATTGACTGGATCCCGGCGCGGCTGGCCGGCGTCGCCTATGCGCTGCTGGGACACGGCGAGAAGGCGCTGCCCGCCTGGTTTGCGGCGCTGACCGACCGCCACCGCTCGCAATATCAGGTGCTGACCAGCCTGGCGCAGTTTTCGCTGGAGCGCGATCCGCACCTGGACAAAGTCGAAACCCCGCGCATTGCGGTGGCGCTGGCGAAGCGCATCTCGCTGGTGCTGGTGGTGGTGGTGGCGCTGCTCACTATTTACGGCACGCTGGTATAATCCGCAGGCGGCACGCCGAAATCGGGCGTGCCGTCGTCGCGCCAGACAAAATTTTTCAGCCGCGCATGACGATTGGGATCCCACAGCGGATCCCCTTCGATTTCCGTGTAGTTGCGGGCGTGATAGACCAGCACATCCTCGCCGTTCTCATCCTGAGTAAAGCAGTTGTGGCCCGGCCCATACTGGCGATTATCCCAGTTTGAGGTAAAGACCGGCCGCGCCGACTTGCGCCAGTTAGCCGCATCAAGCAGATCCTGCTCAACGCCGATCGACAGCAGCCCCATGCAGTAATTTTCGTCGGTAGCGCTCGCGGAGTAGGTGACGAACAGCCGATCGCCGTGCTGAATCGCCGCTGGCCCTTCATTGACGCTAAACCCTGCGCACTCCCACTCATATTCCGGCCGGCTCAGCATGGTCGGCGCGCCTTTCAGCGTCCAGGGATTAAGCAGCTCCGCCAGATAGAGATTGGAGTTGCCCGGAATTGACGGATCTTTCTGCGCCCACAGATACCAGTTTTTGCCCTGATGCACGAAGTGGGTGGCGTCCAGCGCAAAGCTGTCGAACTGGCTAAACACCCGGCGCGGTTCCTGCCAGCGTCCGCTGAGCGGATCGGCGTCGTCGCACACCAGCGCGTACATGCGGTGCTGAAACAAGCCATCTTTGATGTCGCGCGTCGGTGCGGCGGCGAAATAGATCACCCACTGTTCGTCGATGCGGTGCAGCTCCGGCGCCCAGATGAGTTCGCTGCAGGGGCCGCTTTCCGGCTTGCGCCAGACCACAACCGGTTCGGCACGGCGCAGATCGAGCAGCGTGCTGGCGCGGCGCAGCTCCAGCCGATCGTAGGCGGGGACGGAGGCAATAAAGTAGTAGTCCTGTTCATGGCGCAGGATAAAGGGATCGGCCCGCTGTTCAATAAAGGGATTCGGCCAGGGTGTGCTCATTTCGCTTCTCCGGGTTGGGTGACGGCGCCGTCGCGCTGACGAATGTCATGCAGTTCGCGGAAGTTGGCGCGGCGCAGCGCGAGATCGTCCTGAATCGTGCGCATCAGCGCGCGGTCGACCTTCAGCAGGCGCACGACGCCTGCGGTAATCAGGTAGCCTACGCCCGGGATAACGGTGAACAGCAGCATAATGCCGTTTACCGCCTGCGAAGACTGCTGCTTCGCGCCCGCGTCGTAGCCGTAAATCGAGAGTAAAAAGCCGACCATCGCGCCCGCGACCGCCAGACCGACCTTGAGGAAAAACAGGTTGCCGGAGAAGCTGATGCCGGTGATGCGCTTGCCGGTTTTCCACTCGCCATAATCGTCGACGTCGGCCATCAGCGACCAGTGCAGCGGCGAGGGGATTTGATGCAGCACGTTCAGCACGAAGTAGGCGATCACTACCGCGACGGTGGCGTGCGGATCGATCCAGTAGAAGCCGCAGGAGAAAATGGCCAGCGCGATATTGGTCCAGAAAAATACCTTCAGCTTGCACCAGCGGTCGGTGAGCAGCTTCGCCAGCGTGCTGCCGATCATCATGCCCACGACGCCAAGGCTGATAAACAGCGTGGCGAAATGGGTCGACTGACCCATTACCCAGGTCACGTAGTACATGGTAGCGGCCATGCGGATAAAGCCGGGGCAGACGTTGCAGAAGGTGAGCAGCAGAATGCGCACCCACTGGTCGTTTTTCCACACGTCGCGTAGATCGCTTTTCAACGCGTCATGAGTCGGCACCGCCGGGCGAATGCGTTCGCGCACCGTGGCGAAGCAGAACAGGAACATTCCCAGCCCAATCAGCGCCAGCACGCTCATCGCCAGCTGGTAGCCGCGCGCCTTGTCGTCGCCGCCGAACCACTCAGCCATCGGCAGCAGCGACAGGGAGAGGATCAGCGTCGCAATGCCGACCATGACAAAGCGGTAGGACTGGCAGGAGACGCGCTCACCGGGATCGCTGGTGATCACGCCGCCCAGCGAACAGTAGGGGATGTTGATCGCGGTATAGGTCAGCGACATTAAAAAGTATGTCACGAAGGCCCAGATCACCTTATTTTCGTAGCTCCAGTCCGGCGTGGTGAACATCAGCACGCTAAAGAGCACGTAGGGCACCGAGATCCACAGCAGCCACGGACGGAAGCGGCCCCAGCGACTCTGGGTGCGATCGGCGATGGCGCCCATAATCGGGTCGGTTACCGCATCCAGCACGCGTACCGAGAGCAGCAGCGTACCTACCAGCGCAGGCGCAAGGCCAAAAACATCGGTATAGAAGTAGTTGAGAAATAGCATGATGGCGCCGCCAATCATATTGCAGCCCGCATCGCCCATGCCGTAACCCAGCTTTTCGCGAAAAGAGAGGGCGGAATCCTTCATGATAGTTATCCTGCGCATTGGGTATGAGCAGGGAATTATCGTTGCTATATCAGCGGGATGGCTGGCAACAAATAGTCGGTAAGATGGACAAATCAGGCGCGGCGGGAAAAGTGTGAGCTAGATCGAGAGGGAAAAAGCCCGCCGACGCAGATCGGCGGGCTTAAACATCAGGCGCGCTGCACCTTGTTTTTGATGGCGTAGCCGATGGCCAGGATCACCAGCCAGACCGGGATCAGCCAGACCGATATCGCCATGCCCGGCGTCATCAGCATAATCACCAGAATGCCGGCCAGAAACGCCAGGCAGAGCCAGTTGCCGAACGGATAGAGCAGCGCCTTAAAGCGCGTCGTCACGCCCTGCTGATCTTTCTTACGGCGGAACTTCAGGTGCGCAAGGCTAATCATTGCCCAGTTGATCACCAGCGCGGAAACCACCAGCGACATCAGCAGGCCGAAGGCTTCACCCGGCATCAGATAGTTGATCAGCACGCAGAGCGCGGTCGCCACGGCCGAGACCAGAATGGTGGCCACCGGCACGCCGCGACGGTCTACTTTCAGCAGCGCTTTCGGCGCGTTGCCCTGCTGCGCCAGGCCAAACAGCATGCGGCTGTTGCAGTAGACACAGCTGTTATAGACCGACAGCGCGGCGGTCAGGATCACTACGTTCAGCGCGTTCGCCACCAGCGCGTCGCCCAGCTCATGGAAGATCAGCACAAAGGGGCTGGTGTCTGCGGTGACGCGCGTCCAGGGCATCAGCGACAGCAGCACCGCCAGCGAGCCGATATAGAAAATCAGGATGCGATAGATAACCTGATTGGTGGCTTTAGGGATGCTCTGCTCGGGATTATCGGCTTCCGCGGCGGTGATGCCGACCAGCTCCAGGCCGCCGAAGGAGAACATAATGATCGCCATCATCATCAACAGCCCGCTGAAGCCGTGCGGCAAGAAGCCGCCCTGCGCCCAGAGGTTGCTGACGCTGGCCTGCGGGCCGCCGGTGCCGCTAAGCAGCAGCCAGCCGCCAAACAGGATCATGCCGATCACCGCCACCACTTTGACGATAGAGAACCAGAACTCCATCTCGCCATAGACTTTTACGTTGGTCAGGTTAATGGCGTTGATCAACACAAAGAAGACGGCGGCGGTAATCCAGGTTGGAATCTCCGGCCACCAGAACTGAACGTATTTGCCGACGGCGGTGAGCTCGGCCATGGCTACCAGCACATAGAGCACCCAGTAGTTCCAGCCGGAGGCGAAGCCGGCGAAGTTACCCCAGTATTTGTAGGCGAAGTGGCTGAAGCTGCCGGCGACCGGCTCCTCGACCACCATCTCTCCCAGCTGACGCATAATCAAAAAGGCAATAAAGCCGGCAATGGCATAGCCCAGAATAACGCCTGGACCGGCCGCCTGGATCACCGATGCGCTGCCCAGAAACAGGCCGGTGCCCACCGCGCCGCCCAGCGCGATCAGCTGAATATGACGGTTTTTCAGCCCGCGCTTCAGCGTGTCGCCATGCTGTTGTTCCATACGAACCTCATGTTGTTTTAATTCTTCTTTTGCAGCGCGAAACGGCTGTCAGGAAGTGGTTACAATAACGTACTGATTTATTTACGGTATCAGGCGCCTTCTCTGTAAGCGGATGCTACCCTGGCGACAAGAATAGTGATATGCGGTGCGCTTTGCACCTGCTTTCTCTTTTCGTGCTGAGAGTTGACTGAAAAATCATCGTCGCCATCACACTGCCGCCTGCGCCTGTTCTGCCATGAATTGTCGCCAAAGACGAATAAGGTTGTCTTATGGCCAGCCAGAAAATTGCCCTTAACACAGTGTAAGGTTTGGTAAAAGTAGCGAGATTTAACATTTCCCGCGCAGCGTCATTTCTGTTTTTATCGCGGCAACTTAAGCCGGTACGAGGCTCTTTATGGCAAGGATTGTGACCGGCGTCATATAGACACAAGGTGAATACTTTGTTACTTTACGGCCAACTTTTTGGAATTGGTATTACCAATTTACTCCGGACGACGGCTTGATAAGAAGGGAAGATGGCTTACAGTAAGATTCGTCAACCCAAGCTCTCAGATGCCATTGAGCAGCAGCTGGAATCTCTGATAATGGAAGGGACGCTGCGTCCTGGCGAGAAGCTGCTGCCTGAACGCGAACTCGCCAAACAATTTGATGTCTCACGTCCATCCCTTCGCGAAGCCATACAGCGTCTGGAAGCGAAAGGTCTGCTGCTGCGCCGTCAGGGCGGCGGCACTTTCGTCCAGCAGAATCTCTGGCAAAGCCTGAGCGATCCGCTCGTCAGCCTGCTCACCAAGCATCCGGAATCTCAGTTCGATTTACTGGAAACGCGCCATGCGCTGGAAGGGATCGCAGCGTACTACGCGGCGCTGCGCGGTACGGAAGAGGATATTGAGCGTATCCGCCACTGCCACGTGCAGATTCAGCAGGCGCAGGAGAGCGGCGATCTCGACGCCGAGGCGAATGCGGTGATGCAGTATCAGATCGCCGTCACAGAAGCCGCCCACAATGTGGTGCTGCTGCATTTGCTGCGATCGATGGGCCCTATGCTGGAACAAAACGTTCGACAGAATTTTGAATTGCTCTACTCGCGCCGGGAAATGCTGGCGAAAGTGAGCGGTCACCGCGCCAGTATTTTCGAGGCGATTGTGGCTCGCGAGCCGGAACAGGCGCGCGAAGCCTCGCATCGTCACCTGGCGTTCATTGAGGAAATCTTGCTGGACAGAAGTCGGGAGCAGACTCGTCGTGAACGCTCCCTGCGTCGTTTACAGCAACGTAAGGAATAACGCGCGACAAAGAACGCGCGGACATCAACGACGGGCCTGTCTCCTTGTGCTTTGGCGAATTACACAAGCAGAACACATGGAGACAGGCTCCTGACAATTCAACGTATTAGACACAGATAAGGAATACCCCCCATGTCAGAACGTTTACAGAATGACGTGGATCCGATCGAAACTCGTGACTGGCTACAGGCGATCGAATCGGTCATCCGTGAAGAAGGTGTTGAGCGTGCGCAGTATCTGATCGATCAGGTGCTGAGCGCAGCCCGCAAAGGCGGCGTTAAAGTGGCGGCAGGCGGTAACGCCGTCAGCAACTATATCAACTCTATCGCCGTTGAAGACGAGCCGGAATATCCGGGCAACACGTCTCTGGAGCGTCGTATCCGTTCCGCAATTCGCTGGAACGCCATCGTATCGGTGCTGCGCGCCTCGAAGAAAGATCTGGAGCTGGGCGGCCATCTCTCCTCATTCCAGTCTTCCGCCACCATCTATGAAGTGTGCTTTAACCACTTCTTCCGCGCGCGCAGCGACAAAGACGGCGGCGATCTGGTTTATTTCCAGGGTCATATCTCGCCGGGCATCTACTCACGCGCCTTCCTTGAAGGTCGTCTGACCGAAGAGCAGATGAACAACTTCCGTCAGGAAGTGCACGGCAACGGCCTCTCATCTTATCCGCACCCGAAACTGATGCCGGACTTCTGGCAGTTCCCGACCGTTTCCATGGGTCTGGGGCCGTTGAACGCCATCTACCAGGCGAAGTTCCTGAAATATCTGGAGCACCGCGGCCTGAAAGATACCTCTAACCAGACCGTGTACGCCTTCCTCGGCGACGGCGAGATGGACGAGCCGGAATCTAAAGGCGCAATCACCATCGCCACCCGCGAGAAGCTGGACAACCTGGTGTTCATCATCAACTGCAACCTGCAGCGTCTGGACGGCCCGGTGACCGGTAACGGCAAGATCATCAACGAGCTGGAAGGCATCTTTGCGGGCGCCGGCTGGAACGTGATCAAAGTGATCTGGGGCGGTCGCTGGGATGAGCTGCTGAAGAAAGACACCAGCGGCAAGCTGATTCAGCTGATGAACGAAACCGTCGACGGCGACTATCAGACCTTCAAATCCCGTGACGGCGCCTACGTGCGCGAACACTTCTTCGGTAAATATCCGGAGACGGCGGAGCTGGTTAAAGACTGGTCAGACGAAGAGATCTTCGCCCTGAACCGCGGCGGCCACGATCCGAAGAAAATCTACGCGGCACTGAAGAAAGCGCAGGAGACCAAAGGTCAGCCGACGCTGATTCTGGCGCATACCATTAAAGGCTATGGTATGGGCGACACTGCGGAAGGTAAGAACATCGCGCACCAGGTCAAGAAAATGAACATGGATGGCGTTCGCTACATCCGCGATCGCTTCAATGTACCGGTTGCTGACGACAAGATTGAAGAGCTGCCGTACGTCACCTTCGAAAAAGGTTCGGAAGAGTACAACTACCTGCACGGCCAGCGCGAGAAGCTGGGCGGCTATCTGCCAACCCGTCAGGCGCAGTTCACTGAAAAACTCGAAATGCCGAAGCTGGAAGAGTTTAAAGCGCTGCTGGAAGAGCAGAGCAAAGAGATCTCAACCACTATCGCTTTCGTGCGCGCCCTGAACGTGATGCTGAAGAACAAGTCGATCAAAGATCGTCTGGTGCCGATCCTCGCGGACGAAGCCCGTACCTTCGGTATGGAAGGTCTGTTCCGTCAGATTGGTATCTACAGCCCGAACGGCCAGCAGTACACTCCGCAGGACCGCGAGCAGGTTGCTTACTATAAAGAAGACGAGAAAGGCCAGATTCTGCAGGAAGGGATCAACGAGCTGGGCGCAGGTTCATCCTGGCTGGCGGCGGCGACCTCTTACAGCACCAACAACCTGCCGATGATCCCGTTCTACATCTACTACTCTATGTTCGGTTTCCAGCGTATCGGCGACCTGATGTGGCTGGCGGGCGACCAGCAGGCGCGCGGCTTCCTGGTCGGCGGCACCTCCGGCCGTACCACGCTGAACGGCGAAGGTCTGCAGCACGAAGATGGCCACAGCCATATTCAGTCGCTGACTATCCCGAACTGTATCTCTTACGATCCGGCTTACGCCTATGAAGTCGCCGTCATCATGCATGATGGTCTGGTGCGTATGTACGGCGAAGCGCAAGAGAACGTTTACTATTACATCACCACGCTGAACGAAAACTACCACATGCCAGCGATGCCGGAAGGCGCCGAAGAGGGTATCCGTAAGGGTATCTACAAGCTGGAAACCGTGGAAGGCAGCAAAGGCAAAGTGCAGCTGCTGGGCTCAGGCTCTATCCTGCGTCACGTGCGTGAAGCGGCGCAGATCCTGGCGAAAGATTACGGTATCGGCTCCGACGTCTATAGCGTCACCTCGTTCACCGAACTGGCGCGCGACGGCCAGGACTGCGAGCGCTGGAACATGCTCCACCCGACTGAAGAAGCGCGCGTGCCCTATATCGCTCAGGTGATGAACGACGCGCCAGCGGTGGCATCGACCGACTACATGAAGCTGTTCGCTGAACAGGTTCGCAGCTACATTCCAGCCAGCGATTACCGCGTGCTGGGCACCGACGGCTTCGGCCGCTCCGACAGCCGCGAAAACCTGCGTCATCACTTCGAAGTGGACGCCTCCTACGTGGTGGTGGCTGCGCTGGGCGAACTGGCTAAACGTGGCGAAATCGACAAGAAAGTGGTGGCGGACGCGATCGCTAAGTTCGACATCGATGCCGATAAAGTTAACCCGCGTCTGGCTTAAGAGGTAAGAGAGTAATGGCTACTGAAATTAAGGTACCGGATATCGGGTCTGATGAAGTTGAAGTCACCGAAATTCTGGTGAAGGTTGGCGACAAGGTGGAAGCCGAGCAGTCGCTGATCACCGTAGAAGGCGACAAAGCGTCTATGGAAGTTCCCTCGCCGCAGGCGGGCGTAGTGAAAGAGATCAAAATCGCGACCGGCGACAAAGTCGAAACCGGCTCGCTGATTATGATTTTTGACGCAGAGGGCGCGGCGGCAGAGGCTGCGCCAGCGGCGGAAGAGAAAAAGGCCGAGGCCGCTCCGGCGCCGGCGGCCGCCTCTACGGCAGCTAAAGACGTTAACGTGCCGGATATCGGCGGCGACGAAGTCGAAGTCACCGAGATTCTGGTGAAAGTTGGCGACAAGATTGAAGCCGAGCAGTCACTGATCGTGGTTGAAGGCGACAAGGCTTCGATGGAAGTCCCTGCGCCGTTCGCCGGCACGGTGAAAGAGATCAAAATCGAAACCGGCGCGAAAGTGAGCACCGGCTCGCTGATCATGATCTTCGAAGCGGAAGGCGCAGCGCCTGCCGCGGCACCGAAGCCAGAGCTGAAAGAAGAGGCGACCTCAGCACCGGCGGCAACCGCTGGCGCGAAAGAGGTGAACGTGCCGGATATCGGCGGCGACGAAGTCGAAGTCACCGAAGTGCTGGTGAAAGTCGGCGACAAAGTTGAAGCCGAGCAGTCACTGATCGTCGTTGAAGGCGATAAAGCGTCAATGGAAGTGCCCGCGCCGTTTGCCGGCACCGTCAAAGAGCTGAAAGTCTCTACCGGCGATAAAGTGAGCACCGGCTCGCTGATCATGGTCTTCGAAGTGGAAGGCGCGGCGAAAGCCGAAGCGCCGAAGCAGGAAGCCGCGCCCGCTCAGGCTCCGGCAAAAGCGGAAGCGCCTGCTGCACCGGCAGCGCCGAAAGCTGACGCGAAAGGCGACTTCGCCGAGAACGACGCCTACGTGCACGCCACGCCGGTTATCCGTCGTCTGGCGCGCGAATTCGGCGTAAACCTGGCGAAGGTTAAAGGCACCGGCCGTAAAGGCCGCATCCTGAAAGAAGACGTGCAGAGCTACGTGAAGGACGCGGTGAAACGCGCCGAAGCGGCGCCAGCGGCTGCCGCCAGTGGTGGAAGCCTGCCGGGCCTGCTGCCGTGGCCGAAAGTGGACTTCAGCAAGTTTGGTGAAGTGGAAGAGGTCGAACTGGGCCGCATCCAGAAAATTTCTGGCGCGAACCTGAGCCGTAACTGGGTGGTTATCCCGCACGTTACGCATTTCGACAAAACCGATATCACCGATCTGGAAGCGTTCCGCAAGCAGCAGAATGCCGAAGCCGAGAAGCGCAAGCTGGACGTGAAGTACACCCCGGTGGTGTTCATCATGAAAGCCGTCGCTGCCGCGCTGGAGCAGATGCCGCGCTTCAACAGCTCGCTGTCGGAAGATGCGCAGCGCCTGACGCTGAAAAAATACATCAACATCGGCGTGGCGGTCGATACGCCGAATGGCCTGGTGGTTCCAGTCTTTAAAGACGTGAACAAGAAAGGCATCTCCGAGCTCTCTCGCGAGCTGATGGCGACCTCGAAGAAAGCGCGCGACGGCAAGCTGACCGCCAGCGACATGCAGGGCGGCTGCTTCACCATCTCCAGCCTTGGCGGCCTCGGCACGACGCACTTCGCGCCGATCGTCAACGCGCCGGAAGTGGCTATCCTCGGCGTCTCCAAGTCGGCGATGGAGCCGGTCTGGAACGGCAAAGAGTTTGTGCCGCGCCTGATGATGCCGATCTCGTTGTCCTTCGACCACCGCGTGATCGACGGCGCTGATGGTGCACGTTTCATTACCATTATTGGCAATATGTTGTCCGACATTCGCCGTCTGGTTATGTAAACACAATCAAGGCCGGCAATTGCCGGCCTTGTTGTAAAGATTCGTGGCATCGCGGTTTGCAGTTTGTTAACAATTCTGTAAACTCTTGCGGTGATAAATGTCCCGGTGGAGCAAAGGACATCGTGAGCCTGTTTCGTCAGGCGTACCTGGCGCAGTCAGTTGTTGACGCCCAGCGCGCAGCACCCGCAGCGTACTCAAGATACGCAAGGCGTCGCGCACTGCCCGGATGCAAGTGGCCGACCAGCCTGATGAAAAACGCTCTACGTCTGACCCGCCGGATCACAACTAAGAGGTCATGATGAGTACAGAGATTAAAACCCAGGTCGTGGTACTTGGGGCTGGTCCTGCAGGTTACTCTGCAGCCTTCCGTTGCGCTGATTTAGGTCTGGAAACCGTACTGGTAGAGCGTTACAGCACCCTCGGCGGTGTTTGTCTGAACGTGGGCTGTATCCCGTCAAAAGCGCTGCTGCACGTTGCTAAAGTGATCGAAGAAGCGAAAGCTCTGGAAGAACACGGCATCGTGTTTGGTAAGCCCTCTACGGACATCAACAAAGTCCGCACCTGGAAAGAGAAAGTGATTAACCAGCTTACCGGCGGTCTGGCTGGTATGGCGAAAGGGCGTAAAGTTAAAGTAGTTAACGGCCTGGGCAAATTCACCGGTGCAAATACTCTGGTTGTGGAAGGGGAAGGCGGCGCGACCACCATCAACTTCGACAACGCTATTATCGCGGCCGGTTCTCGTCCGATCACGCTGCCGTTTATTCCGCACGACGACCCGCGCGTATGGGACTCTACCGATGCGCTGGAGCTGAAAGAAGTGCCGGAGCGTATGCTGGTGATGGGCGGCGGTATTATCGGTCTCGAAATGGGTACCGTTTACCATGCGCTGGGTTCGCAGATTGACGTGGTCGAGATGTTCGATCAGGTTATCCCGGCCGCTGACAAAGACGTGGTGAAGGTCTTCACCAAGCGTATCGCGAAGCAGTTCAACCTGATGCTGGAAACCAAAGTTACCGCAGTTGAAGCCAAAGAAGACGGCATCTACGTCACCATGGAAGGCAAAAAAGCACCGGCCGAACCGCAGCGTTACGACGCGGTGCTGGTGGCGATCGGCCGCGTGCCGAACGGTAAAGGTCTGGATGCCGGTAAAGCGGGCGTGGAAGTGGACGATCGCGGCTTTATTCGCGTCGACAAGCAGATGCGCACCAACGTGCCGCACATCTACGCTATCGGCGATATCGTCGGTCAGCCGATGCTGGCGCATAAAGGCGTGCACGAAGGCCACGTGGCGGCGGAAGTTATCGCCGGTATGAAGCACTACTTCGATCCGAAAGTAATTCCTTCAATCGCCTACACCGAGCCGGAAGTGGCATGGGTTGGCCTGACCGAGAAAGAAGCGAAAGAGAAGGGCATCAGCTACGAGACGGCAACCTTCCCGTGGGCGGCCTCTGGTCGTGCTATCGCCTCTGACTGCGCTGACGGCATGACCAAGCTGATTTTCGACAAAGAGACGCATCGCGTTATCGGCGGCGCGGTTGTCGGCACTAACGGCGGCGAGCTGCTGGGCGAAATCGGTCTGGCGATCGAGATGGGCTGCGACGCGGAAGATATGGCGCTGACTATCCACGCGCACCCGACGCTGCACGAATCGGTTGGCCTGGCGGCTGAGATCTTCGAAGGCAGCATCACCGACCTGCCGAACCCGAAAGCGAAGAAGAAATAAGTTTTTTGCTGGTTTAGAGAAAGCCTCCGAAAGGGGGCTTTTTTTATTGGCGGTTTTATTTTGATTGCACTAAATCGATAATAAGATCGCGAGGAAAAATAGTTTCGTTCGATCGCTCTATCTCATCTATTGTCCACCAGTGATGTCGCCGAATGACTCGCTGTTCATTATGACTCCAGCCGGTAACGTTGATCTCCTGACTCTTCACCCACACCATAAAGAAACGCTCGTCGGCGAGAATGGCTTCTCCACCTGGCAGCATCATCATAAAGCTTCTTTTCGCTAACTGCGGGCCGGGTGTTTTACATATAAAGCCTGTTTCTTCGTACAGCTCTCGCGAAGCCGCCTCTTCGAAAGATTCATCTTTTTTAAGTCCGCCACCTGGCGTTGCCCAGTATGATTTACCTGCAAGCGCATCATTTTGATGATGAAACTGAAAAAGGAGAATACGATTTTCAGGTGAAAGAACAATCAGTCTTGATGCCGGACGCGTACGCATAATCGCTCTCTGGATATGGCTGGGTTTTGTTTGGGGTCACTTCAGGCTATAAGCGCTTAGGGCTGGTGGCTGCCGAGTGCAGATAAAGGAAAATGATGAATGATAACTAGCGCGGCTAATACCCTATTTTTTGCTTAATTTTTAATTTGTTGGTTTTAAAGGGTTTCTATGTGGCTTGTAAAAAAAGTTTTTAGTAGGTTTTGGTCAAAAATGACTTCTTTTGAGTGAGTTAGAGTGTACTGGTAACAGTTCACTGCCGTACAGGCAGCTTAGAAAATCCAGGCTAACGCCTGCCGCGCATAATCCCGGTTCACTGCCGTACAGGCAGCTTAGAAAAGCACGCGTGCGGCGACTACAACATCGCGAACGTTCACTGCCGTACAGGCAGCTTAGAAATATCGTCATCGTCAATATGCTGATATGCGCCGGTTCACTGCCGTACAGGCAGCTTAGAAATGGGTAAATTGGCTCCTGCCCCGTCTTCCGGAGTTCACTGCCGTACAGGCAGCTTAGAAACATCCAAGCACGCTCGAAGGAGGATATATTGGGTTCACTGCCGTACAGGCAGCTTAGAAAGGCTCCTGCACGCCGCCGCTCTGCCACCAGAAGTTCACTGCCGTACAGGCAGCTTAGAAAAAAATTCACTCAGGAGGTATCTATGACACGCAGTTCACTGCCGTACAGGCAGCTTAGAAATGATAAAGCGTCTGCCCCTCAACCATTGAAAAGTTCACTGCCGTACAGGCAGCTTAGAAAAGCGTATATTGCCTGGGTTGTTATTACGGATGGTTCACTGCCGTACAGGCAGCTTAGAAATGATCGCGCATCATTATTTCTATGCCGAATTTGTTCACTGCCGTACAGGCAGCTTAGAAAGATGGCCGAAACGAGGCTCTACACCGCGCCGCGTTCACTGCCGTACAGGCAGCTTAGAAAGATCGGCCGACCTACAACATCAACGTCATTTTGTTCACTGCCGTACAGGCAGCTTAGAAAAGAGCCAGGCCATGATCGGCAGCGTGAAATCATGTTCACTGCCGTACAGGCAGCTTAGAAATCAGCAAACGCGGCGCGCTGAATGTCATCGAAGTTCACTGCCGTACAGGCAGCTTAGAAAGGATGCCGGTAGCCGATGCGGTGACAAAATTTGTTCACTGCCGTACAGGCAGCTTAGAAATGCCAGTAAAGCTGCTTGGCTCGCAGTCGTACGTTCACTGCCGTACAGGCAGCTTAGAAATACGGTAACCTTGACGCGCTGGTTTACGACGTGTTCACTGCCGTACAGGCAGCTTAGAAAACGAAACAGAAACAACCGTCATTTACCAGATTGTTCACTGCCGTACAGGCAGCTTAGAAATCCATATCGAGCGTATCGCCGTCCTCGTTGACGTTCACTGCCGTACAGGCAGCTTAGAAAGTGCATTAGTTGCGGGTGCTGGTACGAATTTAGTTCACTGCCGTACAGGCAGCTTAGAAATGAGAAATATCACTATTAATGCCCCATTTTTCGTTCACTGCCGTACAGGCAGCTTAGAAATGTTTTATCCAGATTGCGCGGTGCTTGCGAGCGTTCACTGCCGTACAGGCAGCTTAGAAAAGATCGACGGAGCCCGTCGGCCCCGTCAGCGAGTTCACTGCCGTACAGGCAGCTTAGAAAACAACGCGAGCGCACGTCTCAACATCAAACATGTTCACTGCCGTACAGGCAGCTTAGAAATTGAATAAAATCGTTACGGGGATGAATGACGTGTTCACTGCCGTACAGGCAGCTTAGAAAGGCAAACGGGCCGCCACGCAGCGGATTTGCTGGTGCACTGCCGTACAGGCAGCTTAGAAATTGCGCCATAGCTATAGTTTTTGCCGGTATGGGTTCACTGCCGTACAGGCAGCTTAGAAAGTTGCGGTCCTGCAGAATCGCAGCTGATAACCGTGCACTGCCGTACAGGCAGCTTAGAAAATCAAGCCGCATCGCGCGACGCAATTCGGCCAGCTCACTGCCGTACAGGCAGCCGCAAGCAGATGTATCTTATCTTTTGGCCTCTTGCTCCCTCGATCCCAGCGATAAAACCTATAACCCCCGCGTTCATATACTTAATAAATGTAAGTCAAAAAGTTATACCCACCATTACACAATCACTCATAGGCCATGCCTGTATGCCGCGACGTAACCCCAGATTGCAATAACAAAATCTTTCTCATCCAGGTCTCGCTATTAGCTAGTTAATAAATCTCTGAACCGCACTTTTTTACCCTGTTAATTATGTTGTGTTTTTGTAAACAGATTAACAAACAGCCTGAACCCTGCTATGCTGCCCCACGCGGAACCGGGCACCTTACCCTACTCATGGAATGCTTTTTCACTGGGGTGCACCGGAAACCCATACAATGTGAGCGAGGAGAACGTCGTGCTAGTAGAATACCGTAAGCACGTTGCCGAGCGTGCCGCCCAGGGGATCGTACCTAAGCCATTAGATGCTTCCCAGATGGCCGCGCTGGTTGAACTGCTGAAAAACCCGCCAGCGGGTGAAGAAGAATTCCTGACCGATCTGTTGGTCAACCGTGTCCCACCCGGCGTTGATGAAGCCGCCTACGTTAAAGCGGGTTTCCTTGCCGCAGTGGCTAAAGGCGAAACGACCTCTCCTCTGGTATCCCCCGAAAAAGCGATTGAACTGCTGGGCACCATGCAAGGCGGTTACAACATTCATCCGCTGATTGACGCGCTGGACGACGCGAAGCTGGCACCGATTGCCGCCAAAGCGCTGTCGCATACGCTGCTGATGTTTGACAACTTCTATGACGTGGAAGAAAAAGCGAAAGCGGGCAATACCCATGCGCAACAGGTAATGCAATCCTGGGCGAATGCCGAGTGGTACTTGTCACGCCCCGAGCTGGCAGAAAAAATCACCGTCACCGTATTTAAAGTAACCGGCGAAACCAACACCGACGATCTCTCTCCTGCGCCGGACGCATGGTCTCGGCCGGATATTCCACTGCACGCGCTGGCGATGCTGAAAAACGCCCGTGAAGGCATTAATCCGGATGAGCCAGGCAATGTCGGCCCAATCAAACAGATTGAAGCGCTGCAGGCCAAAGGCTATCCGCTGGCTTACGTCGGCGACGTTGTCGGCACCGGCTCTTCTCGTAAATCAGCCACCAACTCCGTGCTGTGGTTCATGGGCGACGATATCCCGAACGTCCCGAACAAAAAAGGCGGCGGTTTGGTGCTGGGCAGCAAAATCGCGCCAATCTTCTTCAATACCATGGAAGATGCGGGCGCGCTGCCGATCGAAGTTGACGTAGGCGAGCTGAACATGGGCGACGTAATTGACGTCTACCCCTATAAAGGCGAAGTGCGCAACCACGAAACCGGCGAGCTGCTCGCCAGCTTTACGCTGAAAACCGACGTGCTGATCGACGAAGTACGCGCCGGCGGCCGTATTCCGCTGATAATCGGCCGCGGTCTCACCAGCAAAGCGCGCGAATCACTGGGTCTGCCGCACAGCGACGTCTTCCGCCAGGCGAAAGACGTGGCGGAAAGTACGCGCGGCTACTCGCTGGCGCAGAAAATGGTCGGCCGCGCCTGCGGCGTTGATGGCGTTCGCCCCGGCGCCTACTGCGAACCGAAGATGACCTCGGTCGGTTCTCAGGACACTACCGGACCGATGACGCGCGACGAGCTGAAAGATCTGGCGTGCCTCGGCTTCTCCGCCGACCTGGTAATGCAGTCGTTCTGCCACACCGCCGCCTATCCGAAGCCGGTCGACGTCAATACGCACCACACGCTGCCAGACTTCATCATGAACCGCGGCGGCGTCTCGCTGCGTCCGGGCGACGGCGTGATCCACTCCTGGCTGAACCGTATGCTGCTGCCGGACACCGTCGGCACCGGCGGCGACTCGCATACGCGTTTCCCGATCGGTATCTCCTTCCCGGCGGGTTCTGGCCTGGTGGCCTTCGCCGCCGCGACCGGCGTGATGCCGCTCGATATGCCTGAATCCGTGCTGGTGCGCTTTAAAGGCAAAATGCAGCCGGGTATCACCCTGCGCGATCTGGTGCACGCTATTCCGCTGTACGCCATCAAACAGGGTCTGCTGACCGTTGAGAAGAAAGGCAAAAAGAACATCTTCTCTGGCCGCATCCTGGAGATCGAAGGCCTGCCGGATCTGAAAGTCGAGCAGGCATTCGAACTGACCGACGCCTCGGCCGAGCGTTCAGCGGCGGGCTGTACCATCAAGCTGGATAAAGCGCCGATCATCGAATACCTCAGCTCCAACATCGTGCTGCTGAAGTGGATGATTGCGGAAGGCTACGGCGATCGTCGTACGCTGGAGCGTCGTATCCAGGGCATGGAAAAATGGCTGGCGGATCCGCAGCTGCTGGAAGCGGACGCCGACGCCGAATATGCGGCGGTGATCGAGATCGATCTGGCCGATATCAAAGAGCCGATCCTGTGCGCGCCGAACGATCCTGACGACGCGCGTCTGCTCTCTGACGTGCAGGGCGAGAAGATCGACGAAGTGTTTATCGGCTCGTGCATGACCAACATCGGCCACTTCCGCGCGGCAGGCAAACTGCTCGACAGCCATAAAGGCCAGCTGCCGACCCGCCTGTGGGTGGCGCCGCCGACTAAAATGGATGCGGCTCAGCTGACCGAAGAGGGCTACTACAGCGTCTTCGGCAAGAGCGGCGCGCGTATTGAGATCCCGGGCTGCTCGCTCTGTATGGGTAACCAGGCGCGCGTGCAGGACGGCGCGACGGTAGTCTCCACCTCGACGCGTAACTTCCCGAACCGTCTCGGCACCGGTGCCAACGTCTATCTGGCGTCGGCTGAGCTGGCCGCGGTCTCTTCGCTGCTCGGCAAACTGCCGACGCCGGAGGAGTATCAGCAGTTCATGGCGCAGGTGGATAAAACCGCCAGCGACACCTACCGCTATCTCAACTTCGACCAGCTGGATCAGTACACCGATAAAGCGGACAATGTGATTTTCCAGACCGCGGTCTGAGTGACTCACTAAAAACCGAAGGGGCGATAATCGCCCCTTTTTCTTTTGCTTTTTCCCCGCAATAATGTCGCCCCGATCTCACTTTAGCGTTGATGATGCGCACACACTATTTTGGTGCGGATTCACTGGCGTCATTAACCAAAGGGTTAGCCCATGGAATATGAATTTTTACGCGATCTCACCGGACAGGTGAAAGTACGCATGTCGATGGATCACGAAGCGGTGGGCCACTGGTTCAACGAGGAAGTGAAAGAAAACCTGGCGCTGCTGGACGAGGTCGAAGCCGCAATGCGCAGTATTAAGGGCAGCGAGCGGCAGTGGCAGCGTATCGGCCACGAATATACGCTGTGGATGGACGATGAAGAGATCATGATCTGCGCGAATCATCTCGCCTTAGAGGATGACGGGCTGGAAGAGGGCATGAACTACTACGACGAAGAGAGCCTGTCGTTCTGCGGCGTGGAAGATTTTCTCGCCGTCATGAACGCCTATCGTCAGTTTTTGCAGGGTCGCTGAGTCAATTCCCAGGGATTAACCAGCTGCGCGCCCATGCCGGTAAAGTCTTTCAGGTTACGCGTGACCAGCACCATATCATGCTGCCAGGCGATAGCGGCAATAATGGCGTCGTTCGCAGAGCGCTTATCCGGCACGTGCAGCCGAGCGCAGTAGCGCGCCGCATCGGCTTCAAAGGGCAAGATACGATTGCTGAACTCCGTCAGCACCGCCGTTTCAAACCACTCCCGCAGGCGAGCGGCCTGAGCAAGATCGCGGCGCGCCACCTGAGCAATGCCTTTCTCAATCTCCATAATGGTAATCACCGACAGAAACAGGTCGCCCGCATCGACGCTATCTGTCCATGCTGAGACGCCGGGATCGATGGCGGGCGTGCGCGCTTTGCGCAGCTCTGAAATGACGTTGGTATCCAGCAAATATCTCATGAAAAATCGATGTCCCTGAAGCCTGTTTCGCCGCGTTTCGGCTCGAAGTCGATCGCCGCAACATCGGGCATCGCCAGCGCGTCCTGAATATTGCGACGCGTTCCGGTCAGCTTTTTATACGCCTCGAACGTCAGCAAAACGTGCGCTGGTTTGCCGCGATCGGTAATGTAGACCGGGCCTTCCTCTGCCGCTTTTTTAGCGTTCGATACCTGCTGGTTAAACTCTCTGCTCGACAGCGTGAAGATTTTCATCGCGCGCTCTCCCTGTGTAGTGACGTTGCTACATTTTAACCGGGTTGCGCGTTTTTTCAACTACCCGCGGCGTGACTATACCGCTCTCAGGCTGAATGGACGACTTTGCCGTTTACGCTTTGCGTAGCGGCGCGCAAAAGGGCAAGCTCTGTGCGACCCATATATTAAGGACAGCCATGATGCTAACGTTGACCAGGCTTATTGCCGTCTCTCTGCTGTTTAGCGCCTCGATCGCTCAGGCTTCAATAGGCGACGACGCTCTGGCGGCCGCTGCGAGGCAGGAAGAGCAAACGCTGAAGGCGCGCATCGGCATCGCCGTCATTGACACCGGTGAGGCAAAAATCGCCAGCTATCGCGGCAACGAGCGCTTTCCGCTTAACAGCACGCATAAGGCGCTGCTGTGCGGTGCGCTGCTCAGCGAACAGGACAAAGGCAAACTGCGGCTCACGGAGCGTACGCAGTTCGATCGTAGCGCGCTGGTCACCTATTCGCCGATAACCGAAAAGTTTGTCGCGCCCGCCATGATGAGCTGGGAGCAGCTCTGCCAGGCGGCTATCGGCTGGAGCGATAATACCGCGGCGAATCTGCTCGCGGAAAAGCTGGGCGGCCCGGCTGCGGTAACGCGTTTTTTCGCCGATCTGGGCGACAAGGTCACGCGGCTTGACCGTTCTGAGCCTGAGCTGAACAGCGCCGTACCGGGTGATATGCGTGATACCACCACGCCGCTGGCCGTCAGTGAGACGCTGCAAAAGCTGACGCTGGGAGCAGCGCTGACGCCCGCTTCCCGCGCGCAGTTGCTGCAGTGGATGCGCGACGATCGGGTCGCCGACGCGCTGCTGCGTTCTGTCTTGCCGGCGGGCTGGACCATCGCCGACAAAACCGGCGCAGGAGAGTATGGCTCGCGGTCGATTGTTAGCGTGGTGTGGCCGAAAAACGGCAGGCCGTTGATTATCGCTATCTATATTACGCAGACAGAGGCGACGCTTGCGCAAAGTAATGCGGCGATCGCCCGCATCGGCAAGGCGATTTTCACTACGGTACGCGTGCCGCGTTAAACGCAAAAGGCTCCGATCGCCAGCGCTTTTTTCATGCGCCTGCCAGACGCCGCTCAGGCAAGAGCAGCAACGGTCGCCCTGGCGGCCGTTACTTCAGGTATTGATTAACGACCTGACGGATCTTTTGCTCTTCGTCGGCGCTGAAGCGCACCGCATAGCGGCTGTCGCCGACGTCGTAGCCCAGCAGCGAAACCGCTTTTTTCACCGCAGCCGGCGAGAAGCCGATGCTGTAGAGATCGGTGCGCAGGCTGGTAACGTTCTCCTGCGCCGCGCGCGAGCCTGCAATATCGCCCGCGCTGAAGCGTGCCCAGATGGCGTTGATCTCGTTCGGCGCGGCGTTGGCCAGGCCGGAGATACAGGCGGAGCAGCCGTCGACGAAGCCCTGATGAATCAGCGAATCCGGCCCGTTAAGCACGTCAAAGTTATCTACGCCTTCCGCCGCCTTGATAAAGCCGCTGAGGCTTTCATAGCTGCCCGCCGAGTCTTTGATGCCGATAATGTTGGGATGGGACGCCAGGGCACGTACGGTTTCCGGCTGTAGCGTGTTGCCGGTGCGCGCCGGAATGTTGTAGAGGAACAGCGGCACCTCAAGCGCGTCAGCCACCGTCTGGTAGTGATAGATGAGCTCTTCCTGCTTAAGCGGCACGAAATAAGGCGTAATTACGGAAACCGCGTCTACGCCCAGCTTCGCGATCTGCCTGCCAAGCCGAATAGTCTCGCGCGTCGATATCTCGCCAATATGCGCCACGACCGGCGCGCGGCCGTTCACTTCATCGACGCAGGTTTCGGTAACGGCAATCTTCTCCTGCTCGTTGAGCACAAAGAACTCGCCGTTGGTGCCGCCGCAGAAGATGCCGTTGCCCGCGTCCAGCTGGCGTTTTACCTGCTGGCGCTGGGCGTCGGGGTTATAGGCGCCTTCCCGATCGAAGCAGGTGACGATAGCGGTTAATACGCCGGTGATTTTTTGACTCATAAAATTCTCTTTATTCCTGATGTGAAGGGAACAGCGTCAGGTAGACGTCGCGAACGTCCTGCGCGCTGACGGCAGTCGGCACGTTCTTCATTAGACGCTGCACGTCGAGCGCCGCTTCCACTAAATAGGGCAGGTGATCCGGGCCGATGCCAAGCTCTTCAAGGCTGGCGGGCAGCTTCAGGCGTTTAACCAGCGCGGTGAACCAGTCCACCAGCGCGTGCGATTTGCTCTCATTATCCAGCGAGGTATCCGCATCCGGCAGCAGATCGTAAGCCTGAGCGAATTTATTCATCGCAGCAGGCCGCACAAAGGCCATGCAGGGCGCCAGCAAAATGGCGTTGGCGACGCCGTGCGGCAGGTGATATTTGCCGCCCAGCGGATAGGACATAGCGTGCACCAGATGCGTGCCCGCATGGGCGATGGCCGCGCCGCCGTAATACGATGCCCACAGCATATCCAGCCGCGCCTGCAGGTTGTGCGGCTCGGCAACGGCGGTTTCGAGGCTGGCGAACAGTTTTTTCATGCCGATCAGCGCGTAGTTGTCGCTTACCGGGTTCGACACCGTGGCGGTGAAGCATTCAATCAGATGGCAAAGCGCGTCAATGCCGGTCGAAGAGGCAATATGCGGCGGCATGCTGGTGGTCAGCTCCGGCACCAGCGCCACAAAATCGGGCAGCATCACCGGCGAGATAATGCCGACTTTGGTTTCGCGCTCCGGGATGGCGAGAATCGCATTGGGCGTGGCTTCCGATCCGGTGCCTGCGGTAGTCGGGATCAGCAGTGAGGTAGTGCGCGCGGTCGGCTTTTCGCCCGCCAGCAGCGCCTCCAGCGACGGGGCGTTATCGACGCACAGCACCGACAGCAGCTTGGCGACGTCCAGCACGCTGCCGCCGCCGACGCCGATCACCAGATCCACGTCGCGCGCAGGCAGCGACGCCAGCACCGCGGCGACGTCGTGCTGGCTTGGCTCCGGCGGCACGCTGTTAATTACGCTGACGCTGGCGATATGCTGCTTAAGCTGGGCGATAAGCGCCTGCACCGCCGGAATGGTTTCAATGTTCTTGTCCGTCACCAGCAGCGCGCTGGCTTTTCCTTTCAGCAGATAGCTAATGTCGTTCAGCGCCTGAAAACCGCTAATTACCGTGCTGTTGATATTCATTTCATACCCTTATTACTGCGAAGTCGGAGCGAATGATTAGGTTTGCTCAATTCAGTGCGATATCTGTCACTTGCTGTGGGTCAATTTATAGGACATATCGATTTCGATTAATTTGATCTTGCTCACATATAATCAATCATGATTGAATATAATCATTCGTAGCGGCATGCAGCCGAATCAGGAGATAAGATGACGCAAAGTTCATGGAAAACGCCAGTGCTGGTGATCGCCGATGACTTCACCGGCGCGAACGATGCAGGCAGCGGGCTGGCGCAGGCGGGAGCTCGCGTGCACGTCCTGTTCAGCAGCGAGACGCCGCTGGATGCCACTGCCGCCGACGTCTGGGTAATCAGCACCGACAGCCGCGCCGTCAGCGCCGAAGAGGCGGCGGCGCGTACCGAGGCAGTGGTGCGTCAACATCAGCCTTTTATTGCCCGGGGCTGGCTGTTTAAGAAGATCGATTCCACGCTGCGCGGCAATGTTGGCGCCGAAGTACGCGCCGCGCTGGCTGCCAGCGGCAAAAAGCGGGCGCTGATCGTGCCCGCCGTGCCTCGGCTTGGACGCGTCACGCGCCGCGGCGAGGTGCTGGTGAACGGCGTCCCGTTGACCGAAACCGAATACGCCAGCGATCCGAAAACGCCAGCGATCGGCGCGCGGATTTTAACCCAGCTCGGGATCGAAGGCAGTGAGATCGATCTCGCCACGCTGCGCGGCGATCGCTTTGCCGCGCAGCTGGCGGATCAGCAGGGCGCGGTAGTGATCGATGCGGAAAGCGAAAGCGACATCGCGCTTATCCTGGCCGCTGCCGCGCAGCTTGAGGAAACGCCGCTGCTGGTCGGCGCGGCCGGACTGAGCGACGCGCTCGGCGCACTGCTGGCGGCACGTACCGCCGCGCCGGTGCTGGCCGTTATCGGCTCGATGAGCGCCAGCGCGCAGCAGCAGATCGCGCAGTTGGCGGCGCAGCGGGATATCGCGCTGGTGGATATCGATATCCGCCAGCTGTTTGAACGTCCTTGCTGGCCGGACGGCGCGCGCTGGACGGAGCAGGCGCTTGCCGCGCTGCGCGCCGGTCAGCATACGGTGATCCGCACCTGCCAGCGCGCCGATCAGCGTCACGAGATCGACGCGCTGTGTCAACAGCAGCAGATCACGCGGCAGCAGCTTGGCGAGGCGATTTGTCAGTTTCTGGGCCAGCTGACCCTGACGCTCTGTCGCGCGCAGCGTCCTGCCGGACTCTATCTCTCTGGCGGCGATGTGGCGATTGCGGTCGCGCAGGCGCTGGGCGCCAGCGGTTTTCAGATTCAGGGCATCGTGGCGGGCTGCGTGCCGCACGGCGTCCTGCTTAACAGTGAATTTACCCTGCCGGTGATGACCAAAGCGGGCGGTTTTGGCGACGAAAACACCCTGGTAGCAGCCATTCGTTTTATTGAGGAGAAGTCGAGTGAGTAAAATTATTGCGGTGACCATGGGCGATCCGGCGGGCATCAGCCCGGAGATCATCATTAAAGCGCTGGCGGAAGGCGACCTTAACGGCGCGCCGGCGGTGGTGGTGGGATGCGCGGCGACGCTGCGCCGCATCCTTGCCCTGAATATCACGCCGCAGGTTGAGCTGCGCGTGCTGGATAGCGTAAAAGAGGCGCACTTTGCGCCTGGCATCCTCAACGTTATCGACGAGCCGCTGGCCGATCCGGAAGCGCTAAAGCCAGGCGTGGTGCAGAAGCAGGCGGGCGATCTTGCCTGGCGCTGCGTAAAGCGCGCCACCGAACTGGCGCTGGCAGGCGAGGTTCAGGCCATCGCCACCGCGCCGCTGAACAAAGAGGCGCTGCACGCGGCGGGCCATCTCTATCCCGGCCATACCGAACTGCTGGCGCATCTGACCCACACCAAAGATTACGCGATGGTGCTTTACACCGATAAGCTGAAGGTGATTCACGTCACGACGCATATCGCGCTGCGTAAGTTCCTCGATACGCTGAACCGCTCGCGCATTGAAACGGTGATCGGCATGGCGGATACCTTTCTGCGCCGCGTCGGTTTTGAGAAGCCGCGTATTGCCGTCGCGGGGGTCAACCCGCACGCCGGTGAGAACGGCCTGTTCGGCGACGAGGAGATCACCACCGTCGCGCCCGCAGTGAAGGCGATGCAGGCGCAGGGCATTGAGGTTTTCGGCCCCTGCCCGCCGGATACGGTGTTCCTGCAGTGTCAGGAAGGTCAATATGACATCGTGGTGGCGATGTATCACGATCAGGGGCATATCCCACTGAAACTGCTTGGTTTTTACGACGGCGTCAATATCACTGCCGGTTTGCCCTTTATCCGCACTTCCGCGGACCACGGCACCGCTTTTGATATCGCATGGACAGGTAAAGCGAAGTCTGAGAGCATGGCGATCTCCATTAAACTCGCGATGCAGCTAGCATAGGGAAATATGAAGGGACAAAGTCGCCTTGACCAGATTATGGACTATCTGAAAAGCCATAATCTGGTGACTGTTGATCAGCTGGTGAGCGCCATTTCCGCCTCGCCAGCAACCATTCGACGTGATTTGATTAAGCTGGATAAAGAAGGGGTGATTAGCCGCAGCCACGGCGGCGTCACGCTGAACCGTTTTATTCCGGCGCAGCCTACCACGCTGGAGAAGATGCAGCGTAATCTGGCGGAGAAGCAGGCCATTGCCCACCACGCCGCCACTTTTGTACAGTCGGGCGACGCGGTAGTACTGGACGCTGGCACCACCATGCTGGAGCTGGCGCGTCAGCTGACTCACTTGCCGCTGCGTGTTATTACCGCCGATCTGCATATCGCGCTGTTTCTCTCGGAATTCAAACAGATTGAAGTGACTATTATCGGCGGCCGCATCGACGACTCGAGCCAGTCGTGCGTCGGCGAGCACGGCCGTCGCCTGCTGCGCAGCATTAATCCCGATATCGCTTTCGTCAGCTGCAACTCCTGGAGCCTTGAGCGCGGCATTACGACGCCGACGGAAGAAAAGGCCGGGCTGAAGCGCGATCTGCTGGCGAACGCGCGGCGTCGCATCCTGCTGGCCGACAGCAGCAAATATGGCTCCTGGTCGCTGTTCTGCGCCGCGCCGGTGGATGAGCTGACCGATATCGTGACCGATAGCCGATTAGATGAAGATGTGTGCCGCACGCTGCGCGAGCGCGGGATTGCGCTGGCGCTGACGGATTAGGTGTGTGGGGGCGAATGCTGCGTTTCGCTGGATGCTTGTCCGCAAACAAATCAATGAATAGTGATACAAACCGCGCCTAATTAAGATCGCGGGGGATGGTATTTGCTAGCGGCAGAAGCATTTTGCCAGCGGACCTTTTGCAGACCCTTTTTTTGCGGTTCTATTTAAGTTGTTGAAAAGTAAAAGATGTGAAACAGCGAAAATAAATAGGGGTAAAGCCCCCCTATAGGGCTTTTTTATTGGAATATTAGTTGGTTAGTTTGCTAAGGTAACAGTTCACTGCCGTACAGGCAGCTTAGAAA
>Ga0153961_1000093_pt1:0-25000 | contig 35223 bp, 29 predicted proteins | sample TSFL045MetaG_FD_104748 | JGI IMG/M metagenome (GOLD analysis project Ga0153961, IMG submission 104748) | Attine ant fungus gardens microbial communities from Florida, USA - TSFL045 MetaG | ecosystem: Host-associated > Fungi > Mycelium > Unclassified | place: USA: Florida, Withalacochee...
GATCGAACTAGGAATCATACATTCGCTGAATGACTCGACAACCTGGTATTTCACTTACCTGCACATAAGCTTCCTATATTCTCTATAACATCCCATCTCGCTACATTCCTCTCCTTACCAGTCATTCATCACATCTGATCTTGTAGGCCAGGGAAGTTGAAAGAAAGGAAAGTCAGGTACTTAGTAGTTAGTATTCTTTCTAAGTTACCAGGGAAGATCAAATAGATCTCTTAGCGGATCAAGGATCCTAATCTCTTATCAGGCTTTGCCTCTAGCTACTATCGGATTTAGATTATCTTCTATTGGGCATAGGGCACGAAGGAAGTAAGATGCCTAGCTTGCCTTGTTAACTATTTTCCCGGGAACTAAATCAAAATAGGATTCTCCGGCTGATCTTTTGAAGGAATCTTCGCCTGATCAATCTAAGGTCGGCCTAGTATTAGAATAAAAGACTGAAGTAAGGCTCTCAATCGAAAGACAGAAAGGAAGAAAATCCGTTAATTCAGATACTTCCCAAGGCTCTATTCTATGTAATTTCTTTCTTGCTAACTCCTCCGGTATGCATTCAAGAAGAAGTCAATCGCCCTCTATTATACGACTTTTGAGTGATTCATACCCCTTTTGGGAGATTGACTGGTGCTCAACAAGAAATTTAAATTACTTATAGTTTTCGAAAAAACTATATGATTTCCGGCATAACTTGATTTGATGATTCCGAAATCTTATCTGCTCTGCTGGAAAAGTGGAAGCGCTTATCTACGACAAAGTCCTCCTTCCGGGCATACGACGCGACGCCTTAGGTCAATCCACTGCTTTCCGATCTAGAATGGAACTGGCCAATTAGGATCTCTTTTCCCTAAAGTTGACTTGTTCGTTTGTTGGTTTTTTGAAGAAAGTAAAGCCGCAGTAAGCCATAATTTCGAAGAGAAGTAACAGTGGCCACCGGTCAGTGGCACTCTTCAAATCGAAACACACGTCCTTGCCAGTTAGATTAAGCAAAAGGGCTTCCTGTTGGCAAAGTACCATCTTGCGGTATTTGCCGCAAGACCTTCATTAACCATGTATGAACTGGTTGCAGAAGCCTTTGATTAATTTAATTACCAATGGCGAATATCCGTCGCTTTCCTCCCCCCTCCACAGACTGGCCTAGTCTAACAGTTATAGGTGGAACTCCCAATTGATCAGGAGTTGGAAACAATGGACCTCTATGTTTTTTCAAACTTATCTAAAGACCATCCACTGATTAATTTGTTATTGTTATAAAATGGAATTGATAGAATAGAGGAAGATTAATGTGCAGCTTCTTCTATACCAGTAAGTAAGAGCATTCATGATGTGCTGCCCCTGGCCTATTTTATTTGTTATTGGGTTGAAAGGTTCTGAACGAAGAGGTTCTATCTTGTATAAACGTACCGGCAGACTTCTCATCTGCACTCCGGGTAGAGGAGCTCCTTCACGGATTATATCGCCAAGGCCCATATCGGGGGAGCGAAAGATAGCTCGCTTCGACATGGGTGCCCTTTGAATCACCCTTTCATAGGGTATCTTCTCGTTATCCATCAGATTGTTCACTATTTTCAAACCCTTTAGCTGATGAACTTCTGTAAGCGGATTATTGACTTCTTTGAGCTCTCGCTCAGCCATAGATAGGGTCCCGAGCGATGCGATCAGAGACAGCATTCTTATTGGTCCTACGGAGATAGTCTCAGATAAAAAATAGAATACTAGTTAGTAGCTATGGTATGAAATCACTCGAGTACGAAGTACCTCCTGTAAAGGTACTAACAAAGTAGAATGAGACAGCAGCTACAGCTAAAGTATACTTTAGTCCGAAAGAAGGAAGTTCGGTTCGTATACGAAGTAATTCCGAGTCAGTACATGACATCAGTTAAGAATTACTTCAGTTCGTCAGAAAGGAGGTAAAATAGCTATAAGAAGGCTAGTAATATGGATAAGAAGGACGACTATAGGTTAACGCTAAGAGATAGATTCTACTGGTAAGTCTAACTAGATTGTAAGTCGTATAAGGGATAATATAATAGAATCAATTGATCTTGGGGCTTTAGATTCTATCTGACATGGTAAGGCGAGAGCTAAGAGTAAAAGAGCTTTCCCTATTAGACAGTCATCTACTAGAGGCCCGTCCAGGAAGTTAGTCAAAATAGAGAACCTAGAACGCCTTGGTAAATCAGACCCAGAGATCATGGCCTACAACGCCAGTCACCGAGGCACCAGGGACCCTCTCTATGATGGGGACAATGAAGAGTCCACTGGCTCTAACCACCAGCTGAACCCTACAGCCCCGGCAAATCAGCAACTTTCTAACGAGGCGGTTAGCCGTCAACTAGCTGAGATTTCCCGGATGCTAGCACAATTAACCTCGCAGGTAGCCATCGGAAATACCCTGGCTGCACGCTCAAGGAACAAACCCTCCTTCTACCACCCGGGGACACAGATCCACAACCACAAAGCCAACCAAGAGTAGCAGATGCTAGACCTGTAGACCCAGTACCCCCTCCAGTTCAGAATCATCCTAGTGTGACGTACTGCAACTGATAGACCACACAGACCGCTTTCCGGGCTAGCAATACATCCCTTTTTGCTAAAAAGCAAGGAAGAATATATCGTTCATTCTCAATCCACCATTTCACTCTCTGTAAGGCAGAAGAGGGAAAGAAAAAACAAAGAAAAGCCAACCTCCGCTAGTGATCCCTCTTTCCCAGAAACCAATGGTTACGAATCGTTAACGAAAGAACCCCTGACGGAACGGAATGAAAAGCCAAACTTCCAACCCGGCCACATCCTCTAACTCGTCCCATAGATGATCTCTCAAAGCATAATCTTTGGGCGTACAACTCTGTGACAACCCACTGGTGATCCCCGCCGACAAAGCTACATCTAATGGTGACAGAGAACGACCCTGCCATTTCCTCCTTGACATCAATGGTCTTTTTATCCCACACAACATCACAATACCCCAGCACAGCACTGCCCTCCGCGCGTGCAAGGCATGCCGAATTCTATCCCTGCCACCCCAAAGATCTCTAGCAGTCCTCCTGTCAAAAGAATGACGCTTGCTTTCCTAAAGAATCACTATAGACGCTTTACATTTATTAACTAAGCTCTTCAACACGAATCTCCTCTCCCGGTTACCCAGACCTCTCACATTCCACGATTAGATGTTTAGATTCATTGGAAACTTCGGGTTTTCCTCCCTCTGGACCTATTAACCTCACTAACCCCCTTTAGAGTCAGTTGGATCAGAACCAGCAACAGATCCTACTATTAGTTTATGGTCTCTGCCTTTCTTTACTATGTTCCTATCTATGGATCTCGTGTACAAAAATAATAAAAATAAATAGGCTGGTTTAAGGACGGAAGCTCCCGAACCCCGTCGCTCGTCTTATGGAGACGTGTGTGTGCCAGGGGAATGGAGGGCAGTGGGGAGATAAGCTCTTTTGAGCTACAGTTTATGCATATTCCTAGATTGCGGATCTACTGTTGGAAGCTCCAGTTTTCGCTGTCTACTCTCTATATGGGCCCCCCTATACCAGTTTTCAGGGATGACACCTAAGGCTGAGTCAGTTTGCAAAGGGGACCCTAGTTTAAGGAGAGGAACGCTCAATGCGCCCCATTCCCTTCCACAACCGGACTCGTTTATTTACCCTAGTTATCAAGCCTTCGCCAGTGGCCCCTCTCGCTTTGCTCGAGCGATTCCATACCTCTCCTATAAGAGAAGGAGGTTTCTTCACCCCTACGGAAGTGGGCCCTTCTTCAAGAGTGCCCTATTCCCTTTCCTGACCAAAGTCACTATAGAAAAGAACTATTCATCATAGATCGGAGAGCTCATTTGATATATCACGAATGCAGTGATCAAGCATCAGGCGGAATGTATTGCTACCCCTTCCTCCCTCCACCATTCTATAAGCAAATGCTTGCGGGTAGGATTTCTCTCCAGAACCATCTTTTTATGCAATTCGAGGAGAAGCGAGGGCTGCCTATCCTCTAGTTCACCTGGCTTACAACGGTCTGTTTGCTAGGTTTTAGACGAGGGCTAAGGGCGAGTCATCCCTCTTAGCAGCTCTTTCCTAATTAATCAGCTTTTGTGCTCTCCGCGGAAAGACTTTGAAGAATTCCACCAACTACTGATCTCATGAAAGGGAATACAGTTAAACAAGACTTTCTTTCTCTTGCACCACGCCGGAACGTATGGACACTGCCTAAAGTTTAGTAAGAAGGAATCGGGGTGGCTAGCTTTCCTGCTTCTGTGCTTGTTATTAAGAAGATAGAAAAGATATAGCTATCTCCCGTAGGCTACTCTTTAGAGCGTTTCACTCGTTTAAGGAAGACTCATACAGCCTAAGACAACAGGGTTTACGAACAGGGGTTATTCCCATATGGATGTGAGTTTTATTCCGCTAGTCTGTCCTGTAGTTCAAGCGTGAAGTCTTTCTTTCTTCCAAGTCTAAATTAGGTAGGCCTAAAGGCAGAAGCTAGCAAGTAGTCAAGCGGTTAGCTAGCTGGAATATAGATGGGAAAGTTGTCTGAGGTAGTGTAGTTAAAGCATCCTCTATTGGAAATAGAAGAAAGAGTTAGAGCTTGAAGAGAAAGATCGGCAAATAGCGTACCAAGAAGATCCGCCTCTCTAATTCACTTGGCAAAAGACATCCAATCCCAGGGAAAAAGCAAGTCAGACTGAGTTCAATTAGTCCCATCCTTCCTTCCGGAGGTCTTAAATTCGATTTTCTCTCTCCTCTTTCCCAGGTACTTTCTTCCCTATTCCTCTATCCAAATCTGGGGATTTAGAAGACATGGGCTACCGCTAAACCTTTCCTCAACTTCAACTGTTTGGGACGCTCCGGCACCTTAAATGCGAGAAGTGCGCTATTTCCCCAATCCAAATAGTCAAAACTCACGTAATCGTAATAAGAAGAGTTGGTTTCTCCCTTTTTCTTCAGTCAAGTTCTGTCAAATCCGAAGCTGCTCTTCCGGCGCTGCCACGCCTATTGAAAGAATCAATCTTCCCTCGTCCTTTAACCTGGACTCCATTCTTCCTCTAGAAGGATAATGGGATCCAGACAATAATCAAGCTATGATCGTCAAATTTCATATAGAAAGATCAGGTTATTGCGCATCATCTGGTCTATCGCTCCATTTGAGAGTGACATAAGCCTGCCTTTCCCTTATGGGAAGGAAGAAACTTCACCGCAGGGAACTGGCCTCACAGAGCATCATAGTCAGCACGATAGCTCCATAGTAGCCACGGTAGCTTTGGTTATTACAGGAGAACGCGCCCATTCACGCAGAGGATCTACCGGGATTATCGACTCCCCTAATGTATGTATAGGGCAGGAGCCAGTGTTGGCTTGTGCGAAGTTGACAGGGGTGGTTGATAAACACGTATTATTGGGATGGGGGAGCAGGAAATGGATACAGTTCCCCACCGGAGCCCGCTGTTGGTAGGCCTCTGTACAAGTGATTGAGTTGAAGCTTTGGGTATAGAGCGGAGCGGGACACAAAATCAAGTTTCTATTCAATTCCCTACTCAACACGGTGCCTTAAGGCAGCGGGTTACCTAAGACTTAGACACACGGGGATACTAGGCGAGCTAGTAAAAGACTAAGATAATACATTAGACAAAGTAAAAGGAGAATCAATGGAATGGACGTAGTGAGTCATAGGGCAATGGTCTTTTTCCTCACTTCAAAGACTGGGGGCTTGTTAGGAATGCTAGCAGACAGGCTCAAGACGGAACCCTAGCGCCAATGGAATGGGACTAGACCTGCAACCACATTCACTGATAGCAGAATGGACAGCTTCGAAGGCTTACAAGGATACCGGACTGAAATTGCCCCTTCCGCGATGAAAGACATTAGGCCCTGACCGATAGGCTTAAGGGAAGGATTGGGCAGGCAGAGAGGGAGAGGATTCCATATGGGATTCAGGGGTTCCCCCAAGAGCAAATGAGACCGGAAAGAAGAGAAAGTCAATATACGAAAGAAGGTTCAACCCATCTGATTCCCCATTTCCTCGCTTAGCCGGACATAGGCACTTTAGGAAGACAACAATGGACGTAATGGACTACTTTGACCTTTAAATAGAATCAGGCAGTTACATTCTATAGTGATGGAGCAAGCGAACAGGATGCCTCCTTTTTGAGTTTTCCAAGATCGGCTGGGCCTAAAGTCAAGCCCCTTTTCTCCATTCCACAAAAAAGACGGAGAAGTTCCTTCTATACGCTAATACACAAAAAATCATACCTACCACACACAGAAGAAAGCATCCGGGATGGCCCTACACCAGGAAGAACATACACTCGCTATACGACAACAACTGAAGCAAGAAGGATGTAGATCGCTCGTGACACAAGAACGTCAGTCACTGAACTCGCTGCGGGAACCCTTGCTCCGGGGCAGCTGTTGAAACTTAGACGACTCAAGGCTACGGCGGGAATGGATTAAGGGCCGTAGGGTATCTGCCCCGCCGTCGGTGGTTTACTAAGTCTTGGCCCTTTAGTAAGTAAGGGATTTTCTTTCAGAAAGAACCCCGAGTGAGGGTGGCTGCTTTGCTTCTCTTCCCGCCATCTTCTATTGGTGGCACTCCTTCCTTGATCTCATATGCCGGTGAACCTGGCCGAATTGGATCTCTTCTCTACCCCCCTACCTCATGCATTGAAGTAGTCCGGTACGCTAAGGTAGGACTGTTTGGGCTTAGTAGGTGACCGCTTGGCAGTAATAGTTTTCCCTCCTTCTTCCTTGTCTGATCCTATCCTTCAGGCTTGACAGAGTCAGGGACTAATGGGACTGAAAATAGTAAGATAGAAAGTCTGACCTAGGGGACTGCTACCTACTAAGCCGAGCCTGCAGTTGCACAAACTTCAGCTTACCATACTTCTGCAACTGAAATTGGATTGGGGACTGAGACTGCTACAAGAGGGAATGCCCCTACCATGGAAAGATACAGCCCTATAACCTGGTTTTCAGCAGATCTAGAAACGACTGTGAAAGAGGGGCTTTAGCCTATCTATATAGTATAGTGTAGTGGAGGCCCCGGTAAAGGCCAAACCAAACAATCTCCACGGGCGCTAATAGCTAAAGAAGGAGCCCTTGCCCCGGTATTGAGAAGGGAGGCTAGCTAGTCGGACCCGGGATAAGAGTAGCTGCTTTGGTCCAAAGGCCGAAGGTTTTCACTTCGCCGCGTGCTGTCCAATCGCAGGCATATAAGCTAAAGGGCAGAATCAACGCCACCGCATTGAGAAGGAAAGCAACCGAGTCGATGGCGAGAACCCCGAACTATGGCTTTGTACACCCTTTCCTTTTTTCCAGGTAAGCTTTATTATTCCCTTACCTACACACTACTAGGGTCACTTCCCCGAACCACGGAATTTTGGCCCCTTGCCTTAATTGCTTTCCCACCACCTTCTAATCGGAGGAAACCGAGGTTTTTTATGAGCAGCTCAAAATTAACTATTTTCGTAAGTCCGCAAACAGCTCAGCTTTCAGTCTTATTGCACTAGCATTCGATGCATCAACTATGGCAGTTCCGATAAGAAAGAAATAGCTAGATTCGAGAGCTGCGTCCTCCAACTGGGGATACCTTTTTCTTATATAAATAGGCATTATGCCTATAGAAGTACTCTAGCTCTCACCGATTCTTCTTCAATTGCAGACCCCTCCCACTCCACAAACTGACAACCAAACCATGCACTCTAAATTGGACAGTCTCGAGGGTAAAGTAGAGCAACTCTCTGAGAAGTTTTCACAAATCCTGAAACACTTGGGTAAGCGCCCTGTAGGATAGGATTTCAAGGATTCAGTTAGGCAGTTAAAGGCTTCCCCTTATTTATTTATTATTATTTATAATATAGGGTAAGTGCACGGAAGACTTCCCACTTCTGGGACACACGGCGCCCTAATAGGATGAGTCACGCAACCCCTAGACCAACTGTCAGATTTCCCCCTGATGGTGATCTCCTTCCAACCTTAGATCCTAGAGCGGCACTTGATGATGGTGATCATTTTCATGAGGACCAACCCATAGAGTTCCAGTCGGACCCCATGCTAGGGTTCCAGATAGACACAACAGGCGTTCACCACAACCTCCTAGGTATGGTCATGAGGATTTAGGAGACATTACTAGGAGAGTCAAAGTGGATGTCCCTTCATATGATGGAAAGTTGGACCCTAATCTCATATCTTCAAAGATTGGTTGGATAACATGGAGGACTCTTTTGATTGGTATGGCATGTCTGACATAGAGCGTGTTCGTTTTGCCAAGATGAAGTTAATAGGATCCGCCAAGAAAGATTGGCACAGTGTCCAACGCAACTTAGGGCGTCTAGGTGAACCACCCATTACTCAGTGGGCAGTCATGAAGCAGAAGTGGAAGGGAAAAGAGAGAAAGTCAAAAAAGACGACTGATAGAAAGAGTAGGTTCCGATAGGAAGAACCATAGATAGGGAAGCCCTTTCACAGAATCCGTAGATTCTCTCCCTAAGAGCGGAGCCACTTGACCAGAGAGATAGACGATGTTTGCACGGGTACCCCTTGAATCAATGCATTAATTTGACGTTGGGGCTAAACCTATTTTTGTTTTGCCTATGAGGATACTTTAACTATACTTGCTCTTCTGTCTCTTAGATGAATTCAAGCTTTCATCTTAATAGGGGCTGTTATCTGTTATATACTTTTGAGAGTGTCTGGTCTGGTGAAAGTCCTGCCCTTATATAGTACACTTTGCATACCTGCTCTCGATCCTAATTGGTCACCACAGTCCCGCCATTCAGCGGCAAGAAAAGATCTGACTCTGGTTGTGCTTACAAGGTTGTCTCTGTCGGTCTCTCGCTTCTTTCGAATGACGAGAATTGCAACAGTTTTGTAGAAGGGGAAAAGACAGACTGCGTCTTCTCTCTTGTCGACTGGGAACGAATGCTAGCATGGCTTGAATAATGACTCTCCTTCCCTTGCATTGAGTCAGTGTCGATGGTAGGCTTTCATGGTGATCGAAAGGCAGTGATTTCGACCTGGAGTGAAGCTTTGGCTTTCGGCGGCTATTAGATACGGATTGACGAGTTGACCTAAACGAGTAAGAACAATTGTTGGAACGAGATTGATCACTGAAGAAATGCTAGCTCCTTCTTCAACTACTGGCCTGGCAAACTCCGATCAATCACTTCCTTGTCCTCTTCCTACTATAGATGCTTAGAATTCTATTGATCAAACCGTTTGATGACATAGAGACAGAGATTCCTAAGAGATTCTTTCTTGCAGCCTATAACAGACAGCTGATTCTCAACTATTCTTGCCCGACTACACCGCCCCCCGGAAAAAGTAAAGAAGTTAACTGTCCAAAAGAGGCAGACATCTCTTCGCTTTGACGGGGATATCTAAACAATATTCATTGCCTTTACTTGCCCGTGTGGAATCAGGCTATTGCCAAGTCGCTGAGGAAGAAGAAGTATGAAGTATCGATATGCCGAAAAGCGGATGCTCGTCCAAGCATAGACAGATCCTAGTGCTAGTGTCATATCCCCCTTTTGATGGTGAATGTCGGAAATGCTGTTGAAAGATGAATCCTCTGCGCACATCCAATTCTTCCTTCTAAGAGGGCATTCGAGTCGAGTCTTATATACGATAGTGAAGTTCCTTTCGAGAGGTAAGGTAAGTTCTTAGGAATCGATTTCATCACAGGAAAGAGAAGATCAGGATCAGGATTTGAAATCTCCTCAGCATCCAAGACCAACCGATCTGCTCCTCTTTCTTATTGATGGCTCCTGAACGCTGTTCGTAGGAAAGCTCCTTTTTCCGTAAAATAAGAAGTGGTGCTCTTCTATCTCTAGCTGGTCTGTCGCTCACGTGACCGACAAGATCTGTCACTTCCAGGGGGAGTTCTCTTATGAGTGACGAGCGAATGCCCTATTGATCAAAGGTCATGAGCTATGTTATGAGCGGGCTTTCTTTCGTTGATCAGGAACCTCGCCCGCCATAGCGGAAGTGCATCCATTCCTTCGCCCTGACTGCAACTCTTTTGCTTGTTCATTAGGGCTCTGTGACAGGGGCGGGGCGGACGAAAGACGAATGAAACCACCTTTAGTCGCATATCAGCTGTCGCAGATGAGCAGTTCGCATATGCGCTGTTAACGTATACTGTAACTAATCGACAGTAGGTAGTAAAGAAAGAGTGTGGGTTTCAGTTCAGTCTACGGTCTCCCCACCGGAAGTAGGATATCAATAATCACTTACCCTGTCTTAGTAGAGTGAGGAGTGAACGGACTCAAATACAGTTGTCAGGGGGGGCTCCGGCTTCTAAGGAATGAGAATGGGAATCGGCACCTGTGAGAGCTTGACTGATGCTATTCTACCTTGCCTTTTTATTGACTGATGTAACCACTTATAGGTTTCCGAACGGTCACGCTTTACCGCCTTGTCTCATTGGTAAGGAGGCTATGAGCTAAGCTATACTTGTAATCAAAGGCTGAGCCCTTGGGGAACCATCTAATGCTTTACTAGACTAGCTACTGTATGGCGCAAAAAGAGCTCGTTAGGATGGTGAATCCAAACGCTTGCGAGAGGAAGAGATGCTCTTTGGAGAGCACAGTACGATGAAAGTTGTAAGATGTAGGAACGAGATTCTTAATGTTCATAGACACTTTGATACTAATTGTGGAAATTCACTCATTTATTCTGAGCGCGCAGAATGGTGCTTTGCGGCTACTATTGGTCTTCAAAAGAAAGCAGGAAGGGGGCAAAGACATCCTAAAAAGTCTGCCTATGGCGAGCGACCTTCCCTTATTTAATTTTGGACAATAGAAAGACAAGGCTTTTACGACGAATGGCAAGAATTTTCACCTATGGCATTATAAGATCTCAATACGAGAAAAAGACCAAAACCTCACTGCAGTGGCTTGTAGACTTGCTGCCGAAAGCTCTTTCTTGCACTCAAGGGTTAAGATTAATAGTTTTTCCGGATTTGGAAATGAGAAACTACCTACAGCCCTTGCTTCCAAGATCTCAGTTTGCTTTCGCCAGATACCTCTTTATCTTAACGAAAAAGAGCTTTTGTCGGGGCAGGTCCCCGAAAACTACCCAACCCTATCCCCTTGCGAAACCGAGGAGAGATTGTGACTTAGTTGGGGATGGACATAGATCCTTCTGCCTATCCGGAGTGTTGGAAATAAAGCAATTGTTTTTTGTATTTTTGATTTCCCGATCACTGGAAGCAATCTTCACTGGCACAAGGATCTCCTCACAGCAACCTCCACTACGATAGAACCCGACAAGGAGTTTACGAAGGCTTTGGTTAGTGCGAGATAGGCTACTCACCAGACTGCTCTGGAATAGGTTAATCGCCGGATACAAGAACAAGTGAATCTAGTTTCGAGTATACTCTAATAGAGGGCGTATTGTTTCTAAGTGAAGGCAAGCGCTACTATCTATTTCATATCCTCCCTGTCAGCAAGGCAGGTCCGCTATAAAGCTTACCGTACCTCAAGAACGGTAAAGCCGACCAAAAGACTATTCCATAACCGACTCTTGTTGCCGGGTTGTACCAGGCTCTAAAAGAGTTTTCTTCGAGCGCCCAAGGCAATGCTTTTTGTAGATTAATCTTCGCCTCTTCTTTGTACCAGTTGATGCTGCGGCAGTGCCTAATATGAATTTGCTCCTGCCTGCTTCGAGGTTCCCATCGATTACAGAGGTTTCAACCACTGAACTTGCTTATGCTCCCTTTTGATCGAGTGCTATTTCTATCAAGAATATTGAGTAGGGAGCCGAAGGCTTGTATCAATCGCGGCTTCTTAGGCACATGAGGAACCGGCCTAACATCTTTTCAATCGAAATCCGACAAGTTCTACCAGAAAGAGAAGATTCACTTTCCAAGTGACATTCTTCCTTCAGGGAATGATCGATATCATTCGCCCTAAGACTGACCTCTTTTCCAAATGAACCGAACCTCGATACCACATTCATCAAAGAGATCCCGGCCCAATCCAGTTGTCATACCAAACAAAGAGAGTGAGACTCTTTCTAAGAGTTGGGCTTATGCCAGTAGGATGAGTAAGTCTGTAAACTAACTACCTTAAGAGTGGTCTAAGAGGGTCAGTGGTATAAGCAAGAATTCTTCCTGGGATTGATGACCTCCTTGCGTCCAAAGCCCCAAAAGCTGAGCCACTTTCCAGAGAAAGCCTATTACCAATCTTATAAATATTCTTTCACGTAAACCCCTCCCAAGTCATTCCATTCCTTCCTGAACCATATCAAGGTAAGATATTCACTCTTTCAGGTAAGGCTCTAAGGTTAAGGAATTTCATATACAAGGCGCGAGTAAGGGTGGGGAAGACCAATGCAATACCAACTTCGACAGGGAAAGGCGAACCCGAACCACAGAAAGAAGAGCTTCTTCTTGTTCTTCACTAATTCCGGCTAATTGGCCTATGGTTGATAAACTCCTAGTGCTAATCTCTCTAAGAAGGATTCGTAATAGCCTATCTTTTCTCCTTACACTCTTTGATAAAGGAGAAGGCGGGGGATCAACAACTACATCGAAGACTTCTCCGACTAAGCGATGCGGAAATGCGAACACACCTCTTACAATAGGATCTCCCTTCACTTCAGGAGTTACAAAGGATCAAATCAAGCCTACGACTTAAAGAAACTCTCGGGAACCACATAAGCCACTTCCCAGACTGCCAATCCTTACAACAAGAATTTCAATTGTAAATTTAAAAGGCTCTTTCCACACCGCTCATCCAGGGAAGAAAGAAAAGTAAGCACTTGCTTCTTTTTCTGGTACAATAAAGCAAGAATCAAATGTTTTAGAGCCTTCTTGACACACAAAAGTGATTCATTCGGAAAAGAAGAAAGAAGGAGGGAAAGCAGTTTTTCTAACCAAAGTCAAAGCAAATGCCCCAACATAAAGGCTAGGGGGATGGCTTGGAGTATCAATTGGAGCTATATATTATACGCAAACAGGCACGATCTACCTTGGCAACGAACTTCACGCTACGTCTCGTTTCTATCACTTTCTGGCGGGAAGCCCCGAGCTCTTTGAGATTAGCATGATGATGTTTCTATTCGCTTGAACTTGTTAACTTCTCTATGAGTCCAGGATCGAGACCAAGAGCCTTGTGTTAGATTTGGAATTTGGAGCCAGGATCTCTAACCATTGGACTTACAAGGGAGGGGTAAAGAGAATGAGGAGTACATGTTGTGGATCTCGAAATCCTGTTTAATGGAGGCAGCTTCTTCTATGCTAGCTCATGGTACAGGTGGACTGCTCTGTTTTCGCTTGAACCTTGGATCTTCCGTATTCCCTTCAACCTTTATGAAGATGAAGTGTTCCCCTGTGGTTTTTGCAGGGAGAATACAGGAACAGACAAGAAAGGAAGTTTAGATAGTCAAAGATAAATATTTGGGAGTACACAAGCAAAGCGCAGCTTGGACCCGTTCGAATGACCCTTTGGTTATAAGAGCTCATGTTTGCATGGTTTGTGCTTCTCTTCCTTCCCCACGCCCTTCGCGCTACTTTTCGCGTAAGGGTCTTATGCCGTTTTCAAGGCCTTATTTTCATTTTCAATAGGTATGAACCCCTTCCAAAAACAAAAGAAGAGAGCTAGGCACCAACTTCAGAATGAAAATCTGCGACAAAGATCGTTTTCAGTTTAGCAATCAATTAGATCCCGCCCTCAATAGAAGGCTTAGCTTGAAGCATGGCTTTTATTTCGATGCTACTCTACTATTGGTAATCTAAATCTACTTGCAAGCATTTCGTAGTTGAGCGATATTAACAGTTCCAACCTGGACAAGGACTGCTGAACATGGAGAACGAAAGTCCCATTCTTTCTTCGTTCTTTGGAGATGTTATTTGATCAGGAATGGGACTGAGAGAGCTAACCCTGATTCTGTCTTCATTGACCGAGTAGCTGTCCAAAGAACAAAGGAAGGATACCCGAGGATGGGAATGAAAGGGATAGCATTGCCAATAACTTACCTCTCCTTACCAGTCGAGCGTCTTCGAACCTTACTTTAACAAGTAAGATCTATAAACCTTCTGTTGTCACAAGTCTTGTTTACTCAGCCGGGGGTTTCCCCTTCGTATAACGAAGCACGAACTCAAACAATCATCGGGTTTTTGAGTGGTCGCGCTTGCAGTTGAGAGAAGTTGACTTGGCTTTCTGTGTGAAAGAAAAACCTTCGGACAAATTTGGAAAGTAAGTCACTAAGCTGCTTGGAGTTCTTTCCTAATCTTTTAGTTCTAAGTGTACGAAAAGCCATAGTAGTATGCTGAAAAGATTAAGTAATAAATTCTCTAACTGTTAAAAGAGCCTCCGGAAAGAATTCAAAGCCCTCTCCTATTCTATATAAAGGTCCATCATAGGGCCCAGAAACACAGCCTATATATAAGTCCATTTTCCTAGGGTGACAAAGAGTGGGCCCAACATAGAACCCCAAGCAATCTAACAAGCACACGCAGTCACATAAGACAGGGCTGACCTATGGGAAATTTCTAAGCTATCTAGTGTGGTAGGACTTTCTTTGATGGTGAATGTAGGCTTGGGTCTTTCATTCGGGCCCTATTGGGGCACCCTGTGGGCCAGTATAAGCTTGGACTTTCTTAACGTGGCTCATTTGACGACTCAGTAGTACATGGATGTCACGACTCTATTGGCATCGAATATCGAATATTTTCTACGTAAGCTGGTTGTACAAAGTTTGTTACAATGTGATTCGGGTATATTATGTGTGCTCCGCAAGGTAGCCAGAGCCAGCCAGGTTTTCATTAAACAGGCATGATAGCCTTAGCTAAGAAAGTGGATAAATCTACTTTCACCTCGATCACTACCCCTGTGTCTGATCTGGAGGTAATGTGTGAGCAAGTGGGTTTGATTGTGAACAACCTTAAAGTCTTGCTCAAACGTTACCTACCCTTCCTCCCAACCATACCTCTGTATCAAGGTATGACTTGGGATCCGACCTGGAAGGCCTTACCTACGCACCCATTGAGTCATGGCCGCAGGGTACCTTGTGGCCTCCCCCACAGTACTATATGTGTATGATAAGTTTAACGACTTGTTAAGTGCGTGGGATCTGGACTGGTTTACTAGCCGAGTCCATCCCTACTTGCCATCACCATTCGACTATGGGATTCCACCAGTTACTGACCGTCTCGGTCAGACTATTGAGGGAGGAGGGAAAAGGAGAATATTCGCCATTGGTAACTATGTCAATCTCAATCAGAGGCTGCTGAAGCCGGTCCATGACTGGCTAATGCAAGTGCTTAGGAGGATTCCCATGGATGGAACCTTCCATCAGCACAAACCTCTTGATCGACTAGTTGGCAATCAAACCTGTTACTCTTTCGATTTGAAATCTGCCACCTATCGGTGGCCAGTATTATTTATCTTCGAAGTGTTTAAGGTTTGTTTTGGTCAGCCGTTCGCTTCGAGTGTTGTTAATTCAGCACTAGCCTTTAATTTCTGTGAGGTCCCATTCGTAAAGAAGAAGGACTCTCAAGTCTATTTTAGGGTCGGACAGCCGCTAGGATATTACTCCTCTTGGCCTCATACACGCTATATGAGTGACTACGTTCCTTTGTTTGCACTTACTAACCATATTTGAATTTGGTGGTGTGCAGAGCAGATATACCCAGGTCAGCTTTTTGACACAAGTATGCAGTACTCGGTGATGATGTACTCATTACCGATCAGGAAGTAGCCAGAGTGTATGAGACAGCGCTTGGTCGATTAGGGGTTTCTAACAATTCTAAAAAATCCTTGATCTCCGCTCAGCGGAGTTCGCTAAAAGGTTTAGAGTCCGGGGATTGAGTAAGGACCTTAGTCCGATATCCATCCTCCATCTAACAAATTCCTTCCGGACTGATGAGTGTCCAAATGACTTACCCTTGCAACAGGTTAACAACCTTAGCGCGGGTTGGTGGAGCCGGCTTTCGCCAATTAGCGACTTTTGACCATAACATAAGCGGAACCGTCACTTCGAAAGGGTTCTGGCTATGTACACTAAGCAAAGGCTCCCGTTTGAGCTATGGCTTGGACGGGGGTCTCCTCTTAACCCAACTCTTAGAGGTGTCATTATTGACCTCTTGAAGCGAGAGATGAAAGCCCGGGAGCTTACATTGATACCCGACGATCTATTTGAAGTCGAGTCAATGAAGGAATTCCTTGAGTGGACCACCCCGGTTCGGGACTTGTTACGGTACTGTCGTTGGTACTACTGTACCGCGATTGACCCAAGGGTAACGATTTAGGAGTTCTTTAATGCTCCAGTCAACAATCGGAAATGGAAAGTCGATCGGACCGATTCTATGTTGGTTCGATTTGGCCTTTTATGGAAGGTATATGACTTGGTTGCATGTTGAGGGGTTTATTTCAGGTTACCAATACTGGAGTTACCTTATCATTCACCATTAGGTGAAGTGTATCTCCTCGGTGATGGATCTGGTACAGAAAACTTGGTAGCAGCTCGTGGTTTAGAACAACCTAGAGCTGGGAAAGGTGTCGTGCGTCCTGGAGTAGAAAGACTTTATGGAACCGACACTTCTCAGACCATCAGATAGTTGACTTTAAGCGTCTCGGGAAGCCTTTATCTTAAAAGACTTTCTGCGACCGGTGAGAAACCTATCTACAGGACGACTTTCGGGGTTAAAAGAACACCTTTCTCTTTCATATTGAGTTCTCAGAGGTGCGGCCCACTTGGTGTCGGACCAGCTCGACAGGTCACTCAATAGTCTTTCGCGGAGTACCCCTGTTTTAGTGAACCCTGGGAGTTGTCGGCGGCTCGACGATCTGTATTCCAAAGGTTTACCGAGGTGACACTTTTGGTTGATATTCTGTCTTCTCTCAGGCCAGCAGTCTTCTACTTTTAGTCGACTTAATCACTCCCTTTCGGATAAATATAAGAAGCTTAAAGCTGTTTGGTTTAAACCTAAGGTCCCCTTTTGATCTCTGGTTAGGTCGTTTGCTCCCCTTAGATCCTTACTTGAGAGGTCATCTTATTCAGATGCTTCTTCAAGCATACAAACCTAAGGATCTGATAGTCCCTTCTGATGAGGTCTACCAGTCCCTGGAATGTGCGGATCTGTCCGAGTATACACTACTTCGGGCTTGGATGAGTAAATGGCTCAACTACGTCAAATGGTACTGTACTATATCGCAGTCACCAGGCCTTTCTATCCAAGACTTTTTTAAGGCACCGATCGTTACCAGACACTGGAAAGCGTCTGGCCGTGATCCACATCTTATTCGATTAGGATTGATGTGGCGTCTATTTGACGAGGTTCCCCGATGGCCCAAGTATTTCATACTTGATGAGAGCAAGATGGTTCATCATAGCATCTTGTTGGGTGGTGTCTCTGGTACTGATTTTCTTTGGCATGCCTCTTGGGTCAACCAACCAAAGGCGTGGAAGGGATCGGCAATAGCTAAGCATTTTTGCCATCACAGTTCAAGCTACGTATGGCTGGCGTACAACCTACGGGCTTCTTAGCCGGAAAAGAAAGTGCGGTTCTTTAGTCCAATCTTAGAAAAAGAGCAAGGAGGATATGTAGCACTGCAGGATAGACCCTGGCTCCAACCAGGGTGGTTCATGACTGGGCTAAAAAAAAAGTCTCAAGCAGGGAAAGGCGGGAGAAGGGAAGGCCTTAAGAGAGCGGGGGTAGGCCGAAAGAAAGTAATTCTTGCTCCAAGGGACGGGGAATTGAGCTAGCCGTGCCTTCGAACCCGTTGGGAGCAAAATCCTGGCCCAGATGCTAATTAAAAAGTGTTCACACGCCAACTGGGTGGTAAGCTGCAGGATCTGGATCAACTGGCACGGTATATTATGCATCCGGGGTGGTATCCGCTCGAACTACTGATGGAATTAGGTCAATCGGTGAACCTCAAACCGGCTTCCAAGGATTGAGATAGGCAGAGTTCCCCTCACCCTAGCAGCGGAATTGAATCAGAAAGCAAGACAGAATAGGCTCTTACTGCTCTAGAAAGAACTTCCCTTGAATCAACTGCTATTGATATTAGCTGTGGGACTTCGGTGCCTTAAGCGGAAGAGGGGATTTCTTTCTCTTTCTGGCTGCTACGCTCCTTTCTTATTCTTTTTTTCTGTCTCATGCTTGGTTGATGGAAGTTTGAGTGCCGTTACTTTCCCCTTGAAGTTCATTCCTCCGTTGTGCTTTGTCTGTCATCTTCTTTCTTCCCTTCCTCGGGCACAGTAAGAAAAAGACTTTTTTCTTGCTTTGTGAAGGGAAGTCATTAAGGCTGGAAGGAAACTAGCCCGGCCCTGGCTCGAAAGAAAGGAGAGAAAGCAGAAATGCATGTCTAAAACTGCCATTCCAAGAAGATTTTTGAGGTCTTCAGTGAGCCCAGAGAAAGGGCATCAGTCAATAGAAGGGCTTTCTTCTATATTGATTGCAATGGTTGAGCTTACTTTAATTAATATTACAAAATAGAAGAGAAGGACGATCTCAGCACCGCATCTATCGACCGGGCTAACTGCACCCCCATTGTGAGGTACCATCAACAGCAAGACCATAGAGATGGCATCGCGAATCCCCTACCGAAGTGACTGAACCACCACTTCTTGATCCGTTCTTCCTGCTTCAGTCAATCAATGCAGGCATTCGCTTCGCACTATTCTTACTATAGGTGTTAGGTTAGGACTTCTATAACACTGTTATAGCTAAGAGAAATCGAGATGTGAGAAAAGGAATACCTTCTCTTAGGTAGGCGACAAAGAAGGTCTTTCTCAAGCTAAGTACGTTCAGTTCAATTCATGGTTGGAATGACTGATCAATGGTACTCTGAATCCACTATCGGCTGACTGGACTGATCCAGGTAGCTCAGATCTAGGTTATACAGTTCGGTGTGAGAAATAGCTAGTTCTGCTAAACAGAGAAAGAACAGCTTCGATCTCTTCCCGGTGAAAGATCAATCAATTGGCTCACTCGACCCGGGAGGAGGGGATAGAAGACAGGATGTGACTACTGCTCTTATAAAGAACTGAATGAAACGAGTATCGATAAGTAGATTCGGGATGGGAATAGAGAAATTTATCCCTTAGAGCACATCCTTACCTACACCTACATTGAACTAAATGCGTTAAGCATATAGTTGCATTTTCATGCTAACTGAAAGTTGAATCAAGTATATCCTACTGAGCTCAAGAGATGAAGGGTAATTCTTTCTTTTTAGGATGGATTCGATCCCACCTTTCCAGTCTAGGCTTCCTTCGCACAGGCTACACATGGTTCCAGGCTTCATAAAGCGAAAAAGAATTCCGGAGCAGCAATTTCACTCGCATCTGCTTGGACTGCTGGAAAGCTTTTTCCTCGCAGTTGGAAGAAGTCGAGTGCTCATCGAAACAAAGCGGAGAACTCACTCATTCGACTAAGAATCTGGGAATTCGGAGGTAGATTCTTTTTCTGATGGTTGAGAAACCACTACTACTATAGAGACTGGTTCAACTCCCCTTCGTGAACTGAAGAACAAGATCGGTTATTTAGATACCCAGGAAATCCTTGTTCTAGCTCTTTCTCCTTCTCGATGCTTGGGTCTTCATTGGGCACTAGTTGCCCACTAGCTCTTCGGTGTGAATAAGAAAGTGTCAAGTGATTGAGTCTTTCGGAGGTGTGGCTAGCTCTGGGTCAGCTGTAAACTCTTGTTCAAGGAGTGAGGGAAAAGCAATTAATTAATTTAACAGGCAAAAGGCCAAGGCGAGAAAGACTGGAAATAAAGAGTAGGCTAAGCTCTCAACATAACCAATAGCGCTTCGCGCCTTGGATTAGGCACTCCCATCCCATATGGGGCTTAGAATGTTACCGGTACTCTAGATATTAGCCTCTGTGAAGGAGGCTCCTACTAGCTATATTCATCACTGTAAATAGGACTGCTTTCAAGGCTCAAAAGTAGAGTGACTACGCTTGACCTTTTTCTTTAATGTCTTGGAAAAGATTGCTGTAAAAGATCAAATAGATTCAAGTTATAGAATTCTATTCTCTATTGGAAAGCAAAAGCGTATTTGCTGACTTAAGGGATGTTATAACTCTGGTAATATAGATTCTATTATTATAGATATTAGAACCTTCTTCTCTTACTTGCTTGTACCTGGCTGCCGTGTTCCTGTCCTGATTTACTGATTTATCTTCTATGAATGCACGAGCATTCAAAGGTGGTTTACTTACTTGTTAGAGTAAGGACCAACAGTAACTCCGCATTCATTAGCTCTTAAGCCAGTGAGTGTGAATTACAGTGGGTAGCAAGCAAGCGAACGGAGCGTAGCATAGTTCGCGATAAGCTAGTCAGCAGGAATAGCGGCCTTTCCGCTGCTGGGTCTAGTCGGCAATTCAGCTGCTAGGCGGAGGGACACGAACGCATTAAGAAAGCAAGTGAACTCCCTCTAAGCAGTACAGGTCCTTCTTTCGTTTCCGCTGCGAGGTCTTTCACCCCACGCCAACCAAAAAGGCAGGTTCATCAACCCCGCGAGGGTAATTATTTCGCTTCTAGAGCGCTCAGCCCTGTGTCAGAAAGAGATTGAGGGCACATTCCGGCTAAGAAAATGAGTGAAATCCTGCATAGCTTGCATTCTCTTTATTCGCCAATGAACATCTACCTTTCGTCTGTAACGTGCATTTTTTGCTTTATTTAATGGGTCTCGAACTTGAGTGAAAGCCAATGCGTTTTCCGAAAGGGGGTCTTGAAAAAAAAGGCCTAGCCCTTGGCAGGAGATGTTGAAGTTGCGCATGAAGTAGTCTCTATCTCCCGGTCGGAGACAGGGGATGGATGTCACTAGGCTAGGTCAACTCTATCATTGGTTTAATTATCTATCCCTATTTCGATCACTAGAAAAAGATATGTGCTACTACTATCCCGATGCAGCGAAGCTAGGTGGTGCTATTATGGTGGGGGAAGGGTCTCCTTCGCTTTAGTTGCACTTTCTTTCAATAGAACTTCTAGTTTCAAAGAGGCCAACTTTTCGAACGAAGTACTATTGAAAAAGGTATACATGACTTGGCTCTCGAAAAACTGAAACAAAAGACCGAATCGAAACTAGAGATGCTTTGGAAAGGGTATAGAGATACGAATGGAACTCTGCACGGAAGGATTCCTTTATTATAGACGAAGAGCCCAAATTCTCGGGCTAAACCCAATACACACGAGGATAGAAGGCAGGTCAGTTACTGTCCTGGACGCCTGCCTGGAGTGATCTTCTTTCTATTTTCGTGTGACATCATTAACTGGCATTTTCTTTTTCTCTAGTCACATAGCGGAATCGAAAAAAGAGAAAACTTCTTCTTATTCCCAGGAGAAAGCTCTTTCTTATCGAGATTTCTCTATCGATATTGAGATGAAATATAAAATGTCATAGAATGATCACAGAATTCATCTTGCTATCCGATTCCTTTACCAGAGTTGGGGCTCGGTTCTCTGTTATGAGCATAGCGTTAAGCGACTCTTTCTATCATTCGGAAAAGTGGCCTAGCTAACTCTTGTATTGATCAAACACTTGGGTTCACCTCTCCATAGGAAAAGCTACCTAGCAAAGCAAACTTCACTTTCGGGTTTCAACTTCGAAGATCGGCTTTGGTCCGAAAGGAAGGAAGAAAAGGCCAAGGCCTATTTTCCAGCGTTAGTTAGGACCTATTCTTGGGAACTATGGCTTATGCCGTACAGGTTTCACCCGTGAGGTCTCTCTTTTCTCATCTCAGCCTCCCTGCTTCGGGGCTACAGCACAAATCCGAGCGATGAAGCTTTTCGAGAACAAAGGTAGGTCCCCCTTCAATACAATCTCAAGTCATCCGTGGCAGACTTCTGACGCGGCCGGGGATAGGACAGGAGTCTCTAATCGCTGATGACCTCTTACCTATGCGCCTTCCGGTAGGACGTTTGAAAAGGATATGAATTAGGCTTTCAGTGTAGTAACCTAGATGCTGACTATAGACTCCCATCTATAGTAAAAGAGAAAGAAAGTCAGGCGGACACTGGCAGCTGCAAGTCAGTCGGTTGGCTTCCGGTACTAGAGCAGTCGCTCTTTCTTTCGCCAGCAAGCGGAGAAGACCATAGGCCAGAAGCGAACTGGAGAGGCTGAAAGATGGCGGGGGGATTGGTGGTTGGCCGAGGCGCCAGGGTAAGCGACACAATCTTACCTAGTGAAGAGGAAGTACGGAGGGACAGGGGCTATGAAAGCATTCTTGGGGAACTAAGTGACTCTTTGCCCTATGGTAGTCGGTACTCTTCACGGGGTGTAGTCTGCTTTCGAAAGGGGCGTAAGCGGTAACTAGACCTCACAGGAACGAGTGGAATACTTGGTTAGAGAGGTTGAGCGGAGCTGAAGACGCTAACAGGGCATAAGACTTTCTGCAATAGGCTTAGAGGGTGGACGGAGTGAGGGCAAGGTAGGACTGCCCTTTTTCGGTGGGAAAAAAGACAAGATAGGATCAGGATCTTGGAATTGAAATGAAACTCTTTTCCTTATATAAGTCAATGTTACACAGTGCTAAATCTATCTTACCTACGCTACGTCAGAAAGAGACCTTTGGAACGTAGCAGAGAAAAGGCTTGGATAGCTCTTTAGATAGTCCGAGAGGCGGGGTTGGAGATAGGGTTTCTCACTTTGATTACTTACTGGGCAAACTGACTTCTGTTCTGGGGCTAGGCCTCGAGAGGAAGAAGAAGAGCTCAAGGCCGCCACAAAATTCGATTCGATACCATCGGATCGGGCAAGGGGCCAGCGCTGGTCCTTGTTCAAGTAAGCAAGTACCATTTGAAGCTGATAGCATGCCCGGGGAAGAGCCGGAGTGAACACCCGCTTCCCCAAGATGAGGGTTACTGTATGAAACAACCAAGCCATCGAAAAGAGCCCCTTCAACTAAGTATTTTACACCGGCCAGAAAACCTCCTACCCTTTCTTTTTCTTTCTGGCCGGCTAAAAACGCGGTATTTCCTCAAAAAAGTAGATTTGGGATTCCACGCCTTTAATAAAATGGTATCTAGGACAAAAACACGGGGATTCCTCTCCATTACGGTCGAGCTACTCCGAACCTACCTTTTTTTGAGTCTCATGCGTTGGTCAACGGCCGGGAAAGCGTAACAACTTGATTTTTCAACTCGTGATGGGTCATAACCTAATTGTATTTCAAACGGGTTCTGCCCTTTTCCCTTATTCACTCAGAGCTCGAAGCCCGAAAGCTTAGGTCTGAGGCAACGAGTGAAACCGCTGTCCAAATACAATAGGTGCCGGAGCTGCTCCTACTTACTATGACTGGACAGCAATGGACTCTTTAGTCTGACCCTGCCACCTATCTTTGATTTGAGGAAGCAACCATCACTGAAGCAATTGATTTAGTAGCCAGCTCAACTCCAATTTAACAGGTTAGCAGCGAAAGGGAAGGCGTCATTCCCGAGTATACGAGAAGAAAAGAAAGAGCAACGCCTATTCTCCGTAGAAAGAAAGACACTAAGTTTCCGTTGAAGATCATCTAATCCAGCAGTAGGCTAAGAAAGAATCGAAGATAAGACTTGATCAGCGAACTGAGCCGTAGGCTATTCCCTGATCCTGGTTAATCACATCCAATACCCTGGGAGGAAGTACTATAAGAGTTCGTGCCCTGGGGAACTTCACTCCTCTAGAAGCCAAATCCGCCTATTTCCCAGTTCCGTTCTTACTTAGTCTTCTATTGATTTTGATAGCAGCCCTTATATAGATAGGGCATAACGAGGCCAAGATCAGGAATTTCCCTATTACCGCCTTTCCCATTAAGGGGGCATTATTCCCTGCCTAGGTCAGCTTAGGAACAACCGTAAATCAGTACTGAGATATTAGTCTTTCTCTTCACGTAGTTACAGGCCTTTCTCAGCGAAGATCTCCTACAGCCTTATCCTCAAGAGTTTAGTTCAGTCTGTCGCGAGAGGTAATTCAAGTTTGATTTCCTTCGTCTTCATTCCGAGTTCAGACTGACAGCTTAAGGTTGCAGTCGCGTAGTTAGCCATGCAGTATGGAGATTACCGAAAGAAGCCCATTTGGATAAGAGTTAGCAGGTGCTAATATGAGTCCTAGACAGAAAGACAGAGCTACCTTCCTATAACTTCTCTTACGTGCCCTATGCCTTAACAGAAGATCAGGCCGAGGCGAAAGCTGTTGAAAGGCATTCTTATCCTTCTTTCTGATGAAATGCCCTGGGATGAAATTCAACAAGGAAAGCACCACGACCTGATATTGATAATGTCTTCAAGGGGAGCTCAGTCTACTAGTAAGTTACCAGCTGATGATCTAAAGCTGGAAATAAGAGAACTCAGAAGCTGCGAAGAAGTGTCTTTTTGCTTTCGTGCAAGAAAGTAAGGATTACGCTAAGCCCGAGATAAAATAACAATTGAGATTTACTTAGTAAAGCACGACCAGAGAGAAGACGGAAGTAGGAAAGAGAAGACGTCTTTTAAGGTCAGATTCCCCCTTTGTTTCTAAAGGATCCGTGGGCTCTGCCTCTTTCGCTTCACCCGGGGAAGTCACACTGAACTACGAAATAGGAAATAGATAAATAGATGGGGAAGTGCTTTAGTACTTTACAGAGATTCAGAGTTTAGTTGCAATACCGACCGGTGAAATAGGACTGCAGTTGGAGGATCAGTCCTTAGATGGCGTAGTTCTAACTTAGCGCAAAAGATCACTAATATTGCTATGGAGCCCTAATCCATTATTAAACCCCGGGAATAACTTCCAAAACGCCTAAAGGAAGCTCGAAGCGCATCTAAAGAACCAGGGGGCCATCTCCATTGAGATAGCTTCCAGAAACAATTAATATAATAGGACGAAGCGGAAATCAAAGAACCTTTGGCCGCTGAGCGCCTTCTATCTTGAATTCTATCGGACAACCGGGGACTAATTATCGTATGTAGACAGAGAAATCCGATACTACTAATCTTTAGAGTTTCGTTTCGAGATTGATCAAGATGTTTAAACCTCCGGAAATGATTGAGAAAATGGTCTTGAAAATGTTATATAAA
>Ga0153961_1000095_pt1 | contig 34853 bp, 30 predicted proteins | sample TSFL045MetaG_FD_104748 | JGI IMG/M metagenome (GOLD analysis project Ga0153961, IMG submission 104748) | Attine ant fungus gardens microbial communities from Florida, USA - TSFL045 MetaG | ecosystem: Host-associated > Fungi > Mycelium > Unclassified | place: USA: Florida, Withalacochee...
CGCTCGCGCGGGCTGATGTCCGGCATCTTTCAGGCGGGCTATCCGTGCGGCTATCTGCTGGCCTCGGTGATCTTCGGGCTCTTTTTCGACGCGGTAGGCTGGCGCGGCATGTTCCTGATCGGCGCGCTGCCGATTTTGCTGCTGCCTTTTATCTACTTCAACGTGCCGGAGTCGCCGGTCTGGCTGGCGGCGCGCGAGCGTCAGGAGAGCAGCGCGCTGCTGCCGATCATCCGCCGACACTGGAAAATGTGTCTCTATCTGGTGCTGCTGATGGCCTGCTTCAACTTCTTCAGCCACGGCACCCAGGATCTCTATCCCACCTTCCTGAAGGTGCAGCATCAGTTCGACGCGCACACCGTCAGCCTGATTGCCATCAGCTACAACATCGCAGCGATGCTGGGCGGCGTCTTCTTCGGCGCGCTGTCGGAGCGTATTGGGCGTAAAAAGGCGATTATGCTGGCGTCACTGCTGGCGCTGCCGGTGCTGCCGCTCTGGGCCTTCTCCAGCGGATCCTGGGCGATTGGGCTGGGCGCGTTTCTGATGCAGTTTATGGTGCAGGGCGCGTGGGGCGTGGTGCCGACCTATCTTACCGAGCTGGTGCCCGCCAATGCGCGCGCGGTGCTGCCGGGCTTTGTCTATCAGCTGGGTAATCTGCTCGCCTCGGTCAACGCCACGCTGCAGTCGCGCATCGCCGAGGCGCATAACGGCAACTACGGTCTGGGGATGGCCATCGTTGCCGGTACGGTGGCGGTGCTGATCTGCCTGTTTGTCGCCTTCGGCCGCGAAACGCGCGGCATCGAAATTTCAGGCGCGGCGTCGAAGCAGCCGCACTAGAGCGTTTCGCACACGTCGACCCACTGCGCCTGCGTCAGCTCGGCCATGCGCTGTGGGGTAATACGCACGGCGCTATGGACGGCGCCTGCGGCGGGCAGCACTTCGTCGAAGCGGCGCAGCGACTCGTCGCAGTAGACTTTCAGCGGATTCTCCAGCCCGAACGGGCAGACGCCGCCGACCGGATGGCCGGTCCAGTTCACCACCTCATCAACGCTCAGCATGCGCGCCTTCGCGCCCAGCGCCGCTTTCAGCTTGCGGTTATCGAGCCGCGCATCGCCGCGCGTGACGATCAGCACCACCTCGTCTTTGACTTTCAGCGACAGGGTTTTGGCGATCTGTCCCGGCGCGACGCCGTGAACGCGCGCCGCCATCTCTACGGTGGCGGTGCTTTGCGACATCTCAATAATGTCGATATCAGGTGCGTGTTCGGCGAAAAACTGCCGTACCGACTCCAGGCTCATCTTTTTCTCCATGCAGGTCGAAGGCGTAAAAACTGCCACAAGGCGGAAAAAGTGTAAACGAGAGAAAGGGAAAAAGTGCGTCGGCACGCGTTTTTAGACGCTGAGGGTACAGTTGCCGCAGCGTTCGACGTCGGGAATGCGGTAGCGCTGGCAGCAGCTGCGTCTGACCATCTCGCCGCCGCGCGGCAGCATGGTGCGGTAGAGCGGGTTGTCGCTGCCGTCCTGCAGGCGGCGGGTAAAAAAGAGCATCTGCTCAAGCTGCAGGATCGTCGCCTCATCCAGCAGGGTTTTTAATTCGCCAAGGAACCAGTGGAAAGAGAAACCCATGTTGTTCCAGATCAGCCTGGCGTTGATGCCGCCGTGCTGGGCGATAGCGTTCACCGCCGGAATCAGGTGCTGCTGGATCAGACGCTCGATGCGCTGCGGCGCGGTGAGGTAGCGCGCCTCTTCATCGTCGTGCGTGGCGATCCAGAAAGCGCAGGGATGACCATGCTCGTGGAACTGAACGTGAATATGCTGCGGCGAGCAGTCGAGCGCGCGCGATTCTGCCAGCAGCGCCAGCATCAGCGGCGGCAGCAGCAGGCCGAAATACCACTGGGCCCAGAGCGACTGCACCGGCTTCGCCTCCTGAACGGCGTCAGGATGCTGACGATAGAGGTAGTCGCCGTAACGCTGAGCCAGGGCAGGGAACTGTTCAGCGCGGCTCCACTCCGCCAGCGTCAGCGCGTCTGCGGGAGCGGCTTCATCGAGGTGGATGCTTTCCAGCATATAGGGCTGCTGCTCGCGCAGCAGGTCGCGCAGGGCGCGCGCCAGCGAGCGATCGCCCTGCATAAAAATCGGCTGAGCGTACGGAAAGCGTTGAGATTGCTGCCTGATGTTCGCCATGCTGAGTAACACGCCCTGGAAGCAGAGAAGAAAGAATGATAATCGTTCTTAGTCCCATTCACAAGTCGGTGAGCGGGCGATGCGGCTCGCTGCCTGCCGCGCGTCGCCGCGAAAGTGAGCGAAAAGTTACAGCGCTTCGCCGCTGGCGGTGAGGGTTTTAGGCAAGTCTTGCCAGGCGAGTAGGGTATTTCGGCCCTGATTTTTAGCGACGTAGAGCGCGCGGTCAGCGTTGGCGACTGCCTGATCGAACTGGTCGTCGAAAATCGGCGCAATGCCTGCGCTGACGGTAACGTGGGTAGAGACCTTTTCGTTAAAGCGATGGGGAATTTCCAGATCGAGTACGTGCTGACGAATGCGCTCCGCGAGCTTCATGGCGATCGACGCGTTAACGTTGGTCATCAGCACCAGAAACTCTTCGCCCCCGTAGCGTACCACCACATCGCGCGAACGCACGGCGTCGCGAATGGCCACCGACACGCGCGCCAGCGCCTGGTCGCCCATCGCGTGGCCGTAGTTATCGTTATAGGCCTTGAAGTGGTCGATATCGAGCAGCAGCACAAAGTGGCTACCGGCGTGATTTTCCAGAATCGTATCCAGGCGGTTTTTCAGTCCGCGGCGGTTATAGAGGCCAGTGAGCGGATCCAGCATGCTGAGATCGCTGAACGTCTGCTTTTCTTCATAGAGCTGGCGCATCAGACGGCGGGTGAAGTGGTCAACGCGGCGGCGCATCAGGTGCTGCAGCGAGAAGCCGATCAGCGGCAGCGAGAGGGTCAACAGCATCATCGCCAGATGTTCGCCGTTATCCAGCAGCAGCACCGTGACGACTGGCGGAGTGATATGCAGACAGAATGCCGGCAGGTAATCGCTCAGGGCGATGGCGCTGATAAAAAAGACGCTCAGCAGGCTAATTATCAAAAAATTGCCGTCAAAAAAGAATACCTGGTGATATTTCATATCGATATGCCAGGCCCAAAACATGCCAAGCAGCAAAGCAACAGGATTTAATAAAGGGAGTTTTAGTTTCGGCCTGATTAAACACGCAATCAGCGTTGACGCGCTAAATAGTGCGACGGTAATAACCGGCACCGGGAATGCCTCTGCCGGACTGCCGGCGAAGGGGATGAGGCAAAAAAGCGATACGGCGACATTTAAAAACAGAAAGAGCATCAGCGATAGCCGATATTTGCTCTGTTTCAATTCATCGTAAGATTGTAATTTCATTATTAATACTCGAATCGGCCCTGAAATATCAAAGCGCATTCCGGCAAAAAGAAATTCATTTGCCGGACAATGAGCAAATTTGCTGTGTTATGAAAGGTGTTATCGGCCGCAATCTAGCATTTTCCAACTGGTCTGTCATCTTCCGACCTGAAGGCAAAAAAACAGGCTGCAAGATGAGATTTATTATCATATGATAATGCGAATTCTTATCATTTGAGGTCGACGTCATGTTAATGGCCGTGTTCGCCGCCTGCGGCTTGTGGGGATTCAGCTGGGTGATGGGGAAGAAACTCGACAGCGCCTGGGGCGTACTGCTGCCCTGCGCGGCGATGCCGTGCTTTGCGCTATGGGAGCCGAGCTTTAGCCAGTGGCGTATCGTGATGATCGTCGCGCTGCTGCTGACGGTGGTGATGCTGTTTCATCGCCGGTTGCGTCACTATCTGCTGCTGCCGTCATGCCTGGCGTTAGCGGGCGGATTAGCGGCCGTTGCGGTGAATTTTCATGGGGTATGAAACAGAGAGAGCAAAACAGAGAGGTAAATCAGAGGAGGACAACTCTGGTGCGAAGAGAGGGACTTGAACCCTCACGTCCGTTAAGACACTAACACCTGCAGCTAGCGCGTCTACCAATTCCGCCACCTTCGCATTTGAGTCATCTTGCTTTTCATATCGCCGCATTGGTGCGAAGAGAGGGACTTGAACCCTCACGTCCGTAAGAACACTAACACCTGAAGCTAGCGCGTCTACCAATTCCGCCACCTTCGCGCAGTGCGATGCGAGATGAAAATCGTGGTTGTTGGTGCGAAGAGAGGGACTTGAACCCTCACGTCCGTTAAGACACTAACACCTGAAGCTAGCGCGTCTACCAATTCCGCCACCTTCGCGTACCAGCAATACATGACAGTATTGCAACCACGGAGGCGCATTCTAGAGATTTTACACCCGGCGTCAACAGATATTTCGCGACGGCGAATCGACTGCTGTAAAAAGCAACGTTTTCACCGTCGCCGCTGTTTAGCGCGCCTTCGCGCCGCGGCCGTAAACGGCGCGATACACCTTGAAGCGTCCGTTTTGCGCCAGCACTTCATGGCTGCCGAAGGTCTCGTCCAGCACCTGCGGATAGGGCAGGAAGGCGTTGGCGACAATGCGCAGTTCGCCGCCGGTGTTAAGGTGCTTCACCGCGCCGCGGATCAGCGTCTGCGCCGCGTCCAGGCTGGTTTCACGCCCTTCGTGGAACGGTGGATTTGAAAGGATCAGATCGAAGCGGCCGGTGACGTCAGAGAAGACGTTGCTGGGGAAGACGTCGCCCTCAAAGCCGTTGATCGCCAGCGTCGCCTTGCTCGCCTCAATCGCCGCGGCGTGCACGTCGCACAGGGTCAGACGCACTTTCGGCGAGTGGTTGGCCAGCACCGCCGACAGCACGCCCGTGCCGCAGCCGATATCCAGCACTTTGCCTTTGGTGTGCGGCGCCAGGGTGGTAAGCAGCAGCGCGCTGCCGATATCGAGGTCGTCGCGGCTGAAGACGCCCGGCAGCGTGCAGATGGTCAGCGGATCGAGATCGTAGCTGTCGCGGAAGCTTTCGGCGTCGAACGTCGGCTGGCCTTCCAGTCGACCGTGATAGAGTCCGCAGCGGCGCGCGCTGTCGATTTTGTCCAGCGTCACCCACTCTTCGACCATGCCTTCGGCGCTGCGCACGCCGCTGCGGTTTTCGCCCACGACGAAAATATCGCAGCCCAGCGGCAGCAGAGAGAGCAGGTTCATTAGCTGGAACAGCGCTTCCGGCTTGTTCTTCGGCCAGTAGTAGACCAGCGTGTCGCAGCCTTCAACGTCTTCCTGCGTTGCCACCAGACCGTAGCGCGCCCGTTCGCCCAGACGGCGACTCAGGTTTTGCCAGTGATGATACTGCTGGGTATGCGCGCGCGACGAGGCGGTCTCCAGCTGAGCGGGCAGGTCATCCTGCATATCGCCAGCGAACAAGACGTGGCGGGCGGTAAATTCATCACTGTGGCGCAGTATGACTTCGCTGGCCGGGGTAAAAGCAGACATGAAAGGCTCCTGTTAGATCAGAGCGGCGATTATAGTGGTTTGTTGGCGCATGTTCGATGGGTTTGCTAGCATAGCGTCGCATTCCGGCAGCACATCAAGGGTAAATCATGACGTCCAGGCGCGACTGGCTGTTACAGCAAATGGGAATCACGCAGTATCAACTGCGACGCCCGCGCGTGCTTCAGGGCGAAATCGCGGTGCGGCTGACGCCAGGCACAAAGCTGATTATCGTCGCCGACGTTGCACCTGGCCTGCACGAGCCGCTGGTGCGCGACGTGCTGCACGTGCTTGGCCTGCAGCCCGCCGAGGTGATGGCGCTGACGCCCGATCAGCTGCAGATGCTGCCCGAATCGCTCGACTGCGCGGGCTGGCTGATCGGCATCGACAGGCCGCATCCGTTTAGCGGCGTCGCGCTTCACTCGGCCTCTTTAAATGAACTCTCCAGCAGCGGCGCGGCAAAGCGCGCGCTCTGGCAACAGATGTGTAACCATGACAGCGATCTCTTTCCTCACCCCTGAGGACACCGCCCAGGCTTTCGCCATCGAGTGCCGCAGCCACGCTTTTCCGTGGCGCGAGCAGACCTTCGCCAGCAACCAGGGCGAGCGTTTTCTTAACTATCGCCTCGACGTCGACGGCGTGATGGCCGCCTTCGCCATTACGCAGGTGGTGCTGGACGAGGCGTCGCTGTTCAACATTGCCGTCGATCCCGCTTTTCAGCGGCGCGGCTACGGGCGTCAGCTGCTGCAGCATCTTATCGTCGAGCTGGAGAAGCGCGACGTGATGACGCTGTGGCTGGAGGTGCGCGCCTCTAATCATCCCGCTATCGCCCTGTATGAGCAGCTTGACTTTCATCAGGTGAGCCGCCGCCCCAACTACTATCCCACCGCCAGCGGACGTGAAGACGCCATCATCATGGCGCTGACGCTGTAGGCTTTTAAGGAGCTGTAATGTTAAAAGACTGGGATTGCATCCTGTTTGATGCCGATGACACCCTGTTCCACTTTGACGCGTTCGCCGGGTTGCAGCGTCTTTTTGCCGGCTACGACGTTCAGTTCACTGACCAGGATTACGCCGACTATCAGGCGATCAACAAGCCGCTGTGGGTCGATTATCAGAACGGCGCTATCTCCGCGCTGCAGCTCCAGACGCGGCGTTTTACCGGCTGGGCGGAAAAGCTGAGCGTGGCGCCTGACGTGCTCAACAGCGGCTTTTTAAACGCTATGTCGGAAATCTGCACGCCGCTGGAGGGCGCCGTCAGCCTGATGCACGCGCTGCACAACAAGGTGCCGATGGGCATTATCACCAACGGCTTTACCGCGCTGCAGCAGGCGCGTCTGGAGCGCACCGGCTTTCGCGACTACTTCTCGGCGCTGGTCATCTCCGAGCAGGTTGGGGTGCCGAAGCCGGACGCGGCTATTTTCGACTACGCGCTGGAGAAGATGGGCAATCCGGATCGCAGCCGCGTGCTGATGGTGGGCGATACGCCGGAGTCCGATATTCTCGGCGGCATGAACGCCGGGTTAAAAACCTGCTGGATCGACCACGGCACGCGACCGCTGCCAGCGACGATTCGTCCGACCTGGACGGTGACCTCGCTGAGCGAGCTAAAGGCGCTGCTGCTCGCCTGAGTATCTATTCATAATACCAACTGATTTTTGCTGCAAAGGCCCATCTGCTGGGCCTTTTTTCATGTAGTATCTATTCAAGAATCTATTCATAAATCTATTCACGAGCGCGCTATGTCTGAGCTGAATTCGCTGCGGCTGGACGTGACCCTGCCGCGCGCCGTCTGACAGCCTGCCAGCGTGATGGCGAAGGCTTACTGGCAGGAGGTTATTAAGGAAGAGGCGTTCAGCGCCGGATTTCGCGCCGTTGCGCGTCAGGCGCTGCAGCAGGTGGCGGCGCTTGACGCGACTATTGCGCAGATGGCTTAAGGCACCGATTCTTTCTTATCGCCTTCGTCGTCGCCATCTTCTTTAACCGGCGTGCTGGCGGTCAGCAGAAACGGCGACTGCTGCCAGCGGGTGCGGCGGTCGCGCAGCAGGGTGCGCGACAGAATAATGCCGATCGCCAGCGCCAGCAGCATCATCAGGCGCAGAATATTGGTGGTATTGTCGACCTGACGCGATTCGGTGACCAGCACATGGGTGTCCAGCGTTACGCGCAGGAAGCCGAGCGGGCCGTCGCTGTTGCCGAGCGGCTCCACCAGCTGATGGTTGAAGTAGCTGCCGGCGCGCTTGCCGTCGAGCGCGAGACGATCGCGCACGTTAATGTTTTCGCCGCTGTGCGCCACCAGACTGCCGTCGTCGGCGTAAACCGAGGCGTCGAGAATGCGGCTGTTGGTGGTCATCTGGTGGAGGATGGCTTCAATCTGGCTGCGGTTGTCGTCGCTGTTGTCCATTAGCGGCGACAGGCTAAAGGCGACCTGTTTCGTCAGCGTCTGCGCCAGCTCTTCAACCTGCTCGGAGCGCGCCATCTGATGGCCGAGGCTGAACCAGGAGGCGCCCTGCATCAAAATGACCAACAGCGCCAGCGAGATCAGCACAATCACCGTGCGATGTAAGCGAAATTTGAGTGCCCTTTTAGCCATCGATACCCTGCGTCACGTCACAACAGAAACCAGGAGATTATGTTGCCAGAAGCGGCGCAGACAAGGTAGCCTCTTGCGTGGTTTTGTTGTCCCCCTACAGGAGCTCTGATGCCGAACCGTCTTACCTGGTGCGATCTGCCCGCCGACCTCTCCGAATGGCCGGGCTTACCCCTTTCCCTTAGCGGCGATGAAGTGATGCCGCTGGACTACCGTGCCGGTCGGACCGGCTGGCTGCTGTATGGTCGTGAACTGACGAAACAACAGCTTACCGATTATCAGCATCAGTTAGGCGCGGCGATGGTGATTGTCAGCGCCTGGCGCATCGACGACTATCAGGTGGTGCGTCTGGCCGGTTCGCTGACGCCGCGCGCCGCAAAGCTGGCGCACGACAGCGGCCTCGACGTCGCGCCGCTTGGCAACATTCCTCATCTGAAAACCCCAGGCCTGCTGGTGATGGATATGGACTCCACCGCGATTCAGATCGAGTGCATTGACGAGATCGCCAAACTGGCGGGCAGCGGCGAGCTGGTGGCGGAAGTGACCGAGCGCGCGATGCGCGGCGAGCTGGACTTCGCCGCCAGCCTGCGCCAGCGCGTGGCGACGCTGAAAGGCGCCGACGCCAATATTCTGAAGCAGGTGCGCGACGAATTGCCGCTGATGCCGGGACTGACCGAGCTGGTGCAGAAGCTGCAGGCGCTGGGCTGGCAGGTGGCGATCGCCTCCGGCGGCTTTACCTATTTCGCCGAATACCTGCGCGACAGGCTGCATCTGGCGCACGTCGCCGCCAACGAACTCGAAATGCGCGACGGCAGGCTGACCGGCGAAGTGCTGGGACAGATTGTCGACGCGCAATACAAAGCGGATACCCTGAAGAAGCTGGCGCAGCGTTTCGACATCGCGCCGGAGCAAACCGTCGCCATCGGCGACGGCGCCAATGACCTGCCGATGATTAAGGCTGCGGCGCTGGGTATCGCTTATCATGCTAAACCCAAAGTGAATGAGCAGACGCAGGTGACTATCCGCCACGCCGATCTGATGGGCGTATTTTGCATCCTCAGCGGCAGCTTGATTCACGAAGAGCGTTAGAGGTACTGATTTGGCCAAAGCGGCAAAACGCGCCTTCGTTTGTAACGAATGCGGCGCAGACTATCCGCGCTGGCAGGGGCAATGCAGCGCCTGCCACGCCTGGAACACCATCACCGAAGTGCGTATTGCGGCGTCGCCGGCGGCGGCGCGCAATGAGCGCCTGAGCGGCTACGCCGGTAGCGCAGGCGTCAGCCGGGTGCAGAAGCTGTCGGAAATCAGCCTGGAGGCGCTGCCGCGCTTCTCGACCGGCTTCAAAGAGTTCGACCGCGTGCTGGGCGGCGGCGTGGTGCCGGGCAGCGCCATTCTGATCGGCGGCAACCCCGGCGCGGGGAAATCGACGCTGCTGCTGCAGGTGATGTGCCGTCTGGCGCAGGAGATGAAAACCCTCTACGTCACCGGCGAAGAGTCGCTGCAGCAGGTGGCGATGCGCGCGCACCGACTCGGTCTGCCGAGCGAAAACCTCAACATGCTGTCGGAAACCAGCATCGAGCAGATCTGTCAGATCGCCGAGCAGGAAGAGCCGAAGCTGATGGTGATCGACTCCATCCAGGTGATGCACATGGCGGATATTCAGTCGTCGCCGGGCAGCGTGGCGCAGGTGCGCGAAACCGCCGCCTATCTGACGCGCTTCGCCAAAACGCGCGGCGTGGCGATCGTCATGGTCGGCCACGTCACCAAAGATGGCTCGCTGGCGGGCCCGAAAGTGCTGGAGCACTGCATCGACTGTTCGGTGCTGCTGGACGGCGACGCCGACTCGCGCTTCCGCACGCTGCGCAGCCATAAAAACCGCTTCGGCGCGGTTAACGAACTGGGCGTGTTCGCCATGACCGAGCAGGGCATGCGCGAAGTCAGCAACCCTTCGGCGATCTTCCTGTCGCGCGGCGACGAGGTGACCTCCGGCAGTTCCGTTATGGTGGTATGGGAAGGCACCCGTCCGCTGCTGGTGGAGATCCAGGCGCTGGTCGATCACTCGATGATGGGCAATCCGCGCCGCGTCGCGGTGGGGCTGGAGCAGAACCGACTGGCGATCCTGCTGGCGGTGCTGCATCGCCACGGCGGCCTGCAGATGGCCGATCAGGATGTCTTCGTCAACGTGGTCGGCGGCGTGAAGGTGACTGAGACCAGCGCCGATCTGGCGCTGCTGCTGGCGATGGTGTCGAGCCTGCGCGATCGTCCGCTGCCGCAGGACCTGGTGATCTTCGGCGAGGTCGGGCTGGCGGGCGAGATCCGTCCGGTGCCGAGCGGGCAGGAGCGTATTGCCGAAGCGGCCAAGCACGGCTTTAAGCGCGCCATCGTGCCGGCCGGCAACGCGCCGAAAAAAGCGGTCGACGGCATGAAGGTTTATAGCGCGAAAAAACTGGCGGACGCGCTGGCGATACTGGATGAGCTTTAAAGGCTGAGCGGGTACACTCGCAGGCAACTTCAATCCATGCAGGAGGCAGCATGACGTCGTTCGACTATCTGAAAACCGCCATTCGCCAGCAGGGGCATACCCTGCAGCAGGTGGCCGACGCCAGCGGGATGACCAAGGGCTATCTGAGCCAGCTGCTCAACGCCAAAATCAAAAGTCCAAGCGCGCAAAAGCTGGAGGCGCTGCATCGCTTTTTGGGTCTGGAGTTTCCGCGCCGCGATAAAACCGTCGGCGTGGTGTTCGGCAAGTTTTATCCGCTGCACACCGGCCATATTTACCTTATCCAGCGCGCCTGCAGTCAGGTCGACGAGCTGCATATCATTATGGGGCACGACGAGCCGCGCGACCGCGAGCTGTTCGAGAACAGCGCCATGTCGCAGCAGCCGACCGTCAGCGATCGGCTGCGCTGGCTGCTGCAAACCTTCAAGTATCAAAAAAATATTCGCATTCACTCGTTTAACGAAGAGGGCATCGAGCCCTATCCGCACGGCTGGGACGTCTGGAGCGCAGGCGTAAAAAGCTTTCTCAGCGACCGGGGCATCGCGCCCGACTGCATCTACACCAGCGAAACCGCGGATGCGGAGATGTATCAGCAGCATCTGGGCGTGCGCACCGTGCTGGTCGATCCGGCCCGATCCTTTATGAATATCAGCGGCGCGCAGATCCGTCAGGATCCCTTTCGCTACTGGGAATATATTCCTACCGAGGTTAAGCCCTTTTTCGTGCGCACCGTCGCCGTACTGGGCGGCGAATCGAGCGGCAAATCGACGCTGGTCAATAAGCTGGCCAATATTTTCAACACCACCAGCGCCTGGGAGTATGGCCGCGACTATGTCTTCTCTCACCTCGGCGGCGACGAGATGGCGCTGCAATATTCCGACTACGACAAGATCGCGTTGGGCCAGGCGCAGTACATCGACTTTGCGGTGAAGTACGCCAATAAAGTCGCCTTTATCGACACCGATTTCATTACTACCCAGGCGTTCTGCCTGAAGTATGAAGGCCGGGAGCATCCCTTCGTGCAGGCGCTGATCGACGAGTACCGCTTCGACCTGGTAATCCTGCTGGAGAATAATGTGCCCTGGGTGGCGGACGGCCTGCGCAGCCTCGGCAGTTCGGTGGATCGCCGCGAGTTTCAGTCAATGCTGGTGACTATGCTGCGGGAGAACAACGTCGATTTTGTGCACGTGCGCGAGGACGATTACGATACGCGCTTTTTGCGCTGTATCGAGCTGGTGAAAGCGATGATGGACGGCAAGAACCCGGCCTGAAAGCGGGGGCCTCGCCCCCGCTGTTGTTTCAGTTCGCCGCCAGCGCGCGCAGCGTATTCACCCCTTTTTGCCGTACCAGCAGCGCCAATAGCAGCATGCCCGCCACCGCCAGCGCGCTCGCCAGCAGAAACGCCGTATGGTAGCCGCCGCCGTACTGGATCAAAAAGCCGGTAATACCCGGCGACAGAATCCCCGCCAGATTAGCCAGCAGATGAACAAAGCCGCCCGCGGTGCCGATGCGTCCCGCCGGAACGATATCCTGCAGCAGCGACCAGCACGCCTGCGGCGTCATATAGGCGAACACGCTGGCCAGCGTAATCAGGGTGACCGCGCTCACCACGTCTCGGCTCCACGCCGTCAGCAGCACGCACAGCGCCGCCACCGCCAGCCCGACGAAGATCACCAGCTTGCGCGATAGCAGAAAGTTTTGCGTACGGCGGAACAGCATATCGGAAACGATGCCGCCGCCGAGAAAGCCCGCCGTCGCGCCCAGCCAGGGCAGCACGCCGATAATGCTCATGCTTTTGATATCCAGATGCTGGAAATCGGTGAGATAGCTCGGCAGCCAGGAGAGAAAGAAATACTGGATATAGTTAAAACAGAAAAAGGCGCTCGCCACGCCCAGCACCGGCAGCGAAAAGACGTAGCGCCACAGGGAGTGGCGGTCCTGCTGCGGCGTGACCGCCGCCTGGCTCGCCGGGCGCTGACGGCTGATCAGCTCGCGTTCGGCCGGGCCGACGCGCGGATGATCTTCCGGCTTATCGCGGAACAGCCATAGCCAGCAGGCAACCCAGATAAAGCCGAGCAAAGCGATAACGATAAAGGCGATGCGCCAGCCGTAGTGCAGCCCCACCAGCCCGACCACCGGCGCCGCGATCGCCGCCCCGAGCGGCTGCCCGGCGTTGGTAAAGCCGACCGCGCGTCCCGTCTCTTTTTTGGGAAACCAGTTGGCGATCGATTTGTTGGTGGTGGTTCCCATCGGCCCCTCGCCGATGCCGAACAGCATGCGCACGATCAGCAGATGGGTAAAGCCCGTCACCAGCGCGGTGGCGCCGCAAAACAGCGACCAGACGCCCGCCGCCCAGGCGTAGACGCGGCGCGGGCCGAAGCGGTCCGCCGCCCAGCCGCCGAGAAAGCAGAAGGCGCAGTAGCCGATAAAAAAGCAGCTAAACAGAATGCCCATCTCCGCGTCGTTGATATGCAGATCGCTTTTAATCAGCGGCGCCATCACCGAGAGCGCGGCGCGGTCGAGATAGTTCAGCATGCCGGCGAAGAAGAGCAGCAGCGCGATCGTCACGCGATAGTTTTTACGCATAGCGGCGGACTCCTTTATCGGTCATCTGGCTCAGTGAGAGGCGGTAGTGGCGCAATACCTCTTCATCCGGCGCGTAGCCTAGGCCGGGACGCGAGGAGAGGGTAAAGGCGACGTCGCGCGGCAGGTCGGGATAGAGGCGCGCTTCGAAATCGATCCAGGGCGTTTCCAGCTTCACGTCGTCGGGCAGCAGCGCAACCAGATGCGCGGTCGCCAGCAGGCCGGCGCCGTAATAGAAGCAGTGCGGCACCACGCGTACGCGGTACTGCTGCGCGGCGGCGAATACGCGCAGCGCCGCGCTGATGCCGCCCACTTTCGCCACGCTGGGCTGCGCCACATCCACCGCGCCGTTTTCCAGCAGATGCATAAAGCCCCAGTCGCCGTCGACGTTTTCGCCCGCCGCCAGCGGCACGCCGACGCGCTTCAGCTGCGCCAGTCCCTGGTAGTCGTCGGGCGGCCAGATCGGCTCTTCGAGCCAGCCGAGCTGCAGCGAGCGCAGCTCATGCGCCTGCCGGGCGGCCTCTTCGCGCGTCCAGGGGCAGTTGACGTCGACCAGCAGCTCCGCCTGCGGCGGCAGCGCGGCGCGCGCGGCCTGGATCGCGTCGAAGGTGGTTTCGTGCAGCTTGAGCGTGGTAAAGCCCTCATCCCAGGCGCTCTTTACCTGCGCGGCGACGGCGGCGGGCTGGTTATCGTAGCTCACCAGGCTGGCGTAGCGCTCAATGCGCTGCCGCGCGGCGCCGAGCAGTTGCCAGAGCGGCTTTTGTTGCCGCTGCCCGAGCGCGTCCCACAGCGCGATATCCACCGCGGAGAGCGCGTAGCGCACCGGGCCGCTGCGGCCAAAGGCGTGCAGCGCTTTTTCCGCCTGCTGCATCAGGGCGGCGATGGCGTCCGGCGAATCCGGCAGCGGTTTGCCGATAAAGGCAGGCGCCACCAGCGTGCAGATCGCCTGTTCTGTGACGGGATTGGCCAGATGGCCGAAGGCTTCGCCCCAGCCGCACAGGCCGTTGTCGCAGGTGATTTTCACCAGCAGCGTTTCCATGCGGCGCAGCGAGGAGGAGGCTGCATTGAAGGTGGTTTCCTGGCGTTCGGGCGCGCGTCGCTGCGCGTCAAACGGAATGGCGATACGCGTGACGTCGATTGAAGTGATTTTCATGCCATAGACCTCGTAAGATGACCTCCGGCGCGAATTATTATCAGAGCCTGCCGGAACGGTAAGGTGGATCGGGTCAGATCATCAGCGAGTATAAAAAGCGGGCGTTAACGCGGCATCGGGCAGCAGCCCAGGGTTAAAAGCGCAATAGCGGGAAGAATTGGGCGAAGCGACAGGAAAAGGCGCAGGCAGTCACAAAAAGAGAAAAGGCGGCATCGCTGCCGCCTTTTGGATTACTTGGCGATACGCTTGTACTTGATACGCTTCGGCTCCAGCGCATCCGCGCCGAGGGTGCGTTTCTTGTACTCTTCGTACTCGCTGAAGTTGCCTTCGAAGAACTCCACCTTGCCTTCATCCTGATAGTCGAGGATATGGGTGGCGATACGGTCGAGGAACCAGCGGTCGTGCGAGATCACCATGGCGCAGCCCGGGAACTCCAGCAGGGCGTTTTCCAGCGCGCGCAGGGTTTCGATATCCAGGTCGTTGGTCGGTTCGTCAAGCAGCAGCAGGTTGCCGCCCACCTGCAGCAGTTTCGCCAGGTGCAGACGACCGCGCTCGCCGCCGGAGAGTTCGCCAACGCGTTTGCCCTGGTCGGTGCCTTTGAAGTTAAAGCGGCCAACGTAGGCGCGGCTCGGCATCTCAAAAGTGCCAATACGCATGGTGTCCAGTCCGCCAGAAACCTCTTCCCACACGGTTTTTGAGTTATCCATCGCGTCGCGGAACTGGTCGACCGACGCCAGCTTGACGGTTTCGCCCAGCTCGATGCTGCCGGAATCAGGCTGCTCCTGACCGGTCATCATGCGGAACAGGGTTGATTTACCCGCGCCGTTTGGACCGATGATGCCGACGATAGCGCCTTTCGGCACTGAGAAAGAGAGATCGTCGATCAGCACGCGGTCGCCGTAGGATTTAGTCAGGTTTTTCACCTCGACCACTTTGTCACCCAGACGCGGACCCGGCGGAATAAAGAGTTCGCTGGTTTCGTTACGTTTCTGGTATTCGGTGCTGTTCAGCTCTTCGAAGCGGGCCAGACGCGCCTTGCCTTTAGACTGGCGGCCCTTCGTGCCCTGACGCACCCACTCCAGCTCTTTCTCAATCGATTTACGGCGTGCGGCTTCAGCGGAGGCTTCCTGCGCCAGACGCTGATCTTTCTGCTCCAGCCAGGAGGAGTAGTTGCCTTCCCACGGAATGCCTTCGCCGCGGTCCAGCTCAAGGATCCAGCCCGCGACGTTGTCAAGGAAGTAACGGTCGTGGGTAATCGCTACGACGGTGCCTTCGAACTCGTGCAGGAAGCGCTCCAGCCAGGCCACGGACTCGGCGTCCAGGTGGTTGGTGGGTTCGTCCAGCAGCAGCATGTCCGGTTTTTCCAGCAGCAGGCGGCACATCGCCACGCGGCGACGTTCGCCGCCGGAGAGGTTACCGATTTTGGCGTCCCAGTCCGGCAGGCGCATCGCATCGGCGGCGCGCTCCAGCTGCGTTTCCAGGTTATGGCCGTCGTGCGCCTGAATAACCTCTTCCAGACGACCCTGTTCGGCCGCCAGCTTGTCGAAGTCGGCGTCCGGCTCGGCGTAGAGCGCGTAAACCTCGTCCAGACGCTTCAGCGCGCCGACCACTTCAGAAACCGCTTCTTCGATAGATTCGCGTACCGTCTGTTCCGGGTTCAGCTGCGGCTCCTGCGGCAGATAACCCACTTTGATGCCCGGCTGCGGGCGCGCTTCCCCTTCGATGTCTTTATCAATGCCCGCCATGATGCGCAGCAGCGTGGATTTACCCGCGCCGTTCAGGCCGAGCACGCCGATTTTCGCGCCCGGGAAAAAGCTGAGGGAGATGTTCTTTAGAATATGACGCTTCGGCGGAACCACTTTGCCGACGCGATGCATGCTATAGACGAATTGAGCCACGTTGTAATGAGCCTCTGATTCTGGTGGGTGAATTAGTGACGAAGTTTAGCCTTTTTGCCTGGCTAATCCCAGCCGCGCGCCGGGATAATTCCGGGCGCGCCGTGTTGTTACGCGTAAAGAGAAAAGGCGGTTGTCAGACCGAATCAGGCAGACGCAGCGGCAGCGGCTGCTGCGCCAGCCACGCCGCCAGCGCGCTGTCCGGCGCGCTGTCGCTGACCAGCAGGTCAAAGCGGTGCAGCTCGCCGATGCGTGCGGGCAGCACTTTGCCGAACTTGCTGCTGTCCGCCACCAGGATACGCTGGCGCGCGCGCAGCATGGCGTGATGTTTCATCGCCAGCTCGTTGAGGTTGTAGCAGGTCGCGCCCTGCTCAATATCGATGCCCGCCGCCGAGATAAACGCCAGCGTCGGGCAGAGGTCGTCAAGAATCGAGTGCGCGCCGATCGGCGTGAACAGCGCGTTGTCGGCGTGGAACTCGCCGCCGCTCAGGATTACGTTGCAGGCCGGTTTCTCTTTAAGCGCCAGAAAGGTGTTCATGGCGCAGCAGATAGCCGTGAAGGGCAGATCCTCGGGCAGGGCGTCGACGATATAGGGAATCGTGGTGCCGCAGTCGAAAAACACCGTGTCGTTCTCGCCGATCAGGCTGGCGGCGGCCCGCGCCAGGCGCTGCTTCTTTGCCGCGTTCTGTCCGTGCTGATCGGAAACGAAGTAATGCCCGCCATGGCTTTTCGGATCGCTGACGATATAGCCGCCCAGCAGCACCACGGTTGAGGCCGGTTCGCTCAGATCGCGTCGAATGGTCATCTCCGAGACGCCTAAAAGCTGCGCGGCGTCTTTCAGATGCAGCTTATCGGTACGTTTTAGCGCCAGGGTCAGTTTCTGAATGCGTTCGTCGCGCCGGGTTTCCATAGACGTCTCGGTTGTGGTTAATAGCCAAAGGTGATGCGCTGAGGAAGAGAGCTCGCATCCCAATTGGCAGCGATAATTGCCGCAATTTTAATGCGTTGCGCGCTCAGGCCGGCAGGCAATCAATCTTACCCGTAATCAGATCGCCTCGCAAACGCCGTCATGCCAGGCCCTTTGGGCCAGAGTTTTCGATAAATATCACAATAAATGAGTAGATTAAAATGTATGCCGGCGGTTGTCGCCACAAGGGTTACAGGCGGGGTTATCCATCGCGCGCAGGAAAGACCCTTAATAAAACTATCACAGAAGAGGCCGATCGCAGTGCGCCCTACGCTGCGTAAATTTTGTGAAGAACATGGCAAGAGCCGGTTCCCCTGGTTAGCATGAAGAATGCCTGGCACGCAGCCGGAGAGCAGCAACAGAGGAGATTTTCGTGGAGAAGTGGCGTAACTGGATGACAGGGATCTGTCTGGCCGCAGTGGCCAGCAGCGCATGGGCAGACTCGCTGGATCAGCAGCGGGAACGTTATCAACAAATTAAACAGGCGTGGGACAGCAATCAGATGGCGACGGTCGAGCAGCTGCTGCCGACGCTGCAGGATTATCCACTTTACCCCTATTTGCAGTACCGCCTGCTGGCGCAGGATCTCGATCAAGAAACGCCGCTTGCCGTTAAAAACTTTATTCAGCAATATCCGACGCTGCCGCCGGCGCGCTCGCTGAAAACCCGCTTCGTCAACGTGCTGGCGCATCGCCAGGACTGGCAGGGCATTCTGAGCTTTAGTCCGGACGCGCCAACCCCCGTCCAGGCGCGCTGCAACTGGCTCTATGCCAAATGGGCGACGGGCGCGCAGCAGCAGGCTTTTGAGGGCGCGAAGGCGATCTGGCTGCGCGGCACCGCGCTGCCGAACGACTGCGACCGCCTCTTCTCCGTCTGGCAATCCTCCGGTCAGATGTCGCCGATTACCGTGCTGGAGCGCATTCGCCTGGCGATGAAGGCGGGTAACGACAGCCTGGTGAGTTACCTGGCGAAAACCCTGCCCGAGGATTACCAGACAATCGCCAGCGGCGTGCTCGCCCTGCAGAACGATCCCCAAACGGTGGTGAACTTTGCCCAGAGCGTCGGCCCGACCGATTTTACCCGTCAGGCAACGATTTACGCCTTTACCCGCGTCGCGCGCGCCGATATGGAGAATGCGCGCAGCATGATCCCGCTGCTGGTGCGCGGCCAGAAGATGGAGGCGGACGACGAGCAGGCGCTGAAGGAGATCGTGGTCTGGCGCATGATGGGCAGCGATTTAACCTCGGAGCAGGCGCGCTGGCGCGATGCCGTGGTAATGAACAGCCAGTCGACGGCGCTGATCGAACGCCGCGTGCGTCTGGCGCTGTCGCAAAACGATCGCCGCGGCCTGAACACCTGGATCGCCCGTCTGCCTGTCGAGGCGAAAGAGAAAGACGAATGGCAGTACTGGCAGGCCGATCTGCTCTATTCGCAGGGGCGTAAAGAGGAGGCGGACGAGATCCTGCGCAAGCTGATGCAGGCGCGCGGTTTCTATCCGATGGTGGCGGCGCAGCGGCTGGGCGTGAAATATCCGCTGCAGATCGACGAGGCGCCGAAGCCCGACAGCGCAACGGTGCAGGGGCCCGAGCTGGCGCGCGTGCGCGAGCTAATGTACTGGGGGCTGGATAACCTGGCGCGCAGCGAGTGGGCCAATTTGATTGCCAGCAAAAATCGCACGCAGCAGCAGATGCTGGCGCGCTACGCCAACGAGCAGGACTGGTGGGATCTCAGCGTGCAGGCGACCATCACGGCGAAGATGTGGGACAGCCTGAAGGAGCGTTTCCCGCTGGCGTGGGAGAGCTTCTATAAGAGCAACACCCGCGACAAAGGCATCGCGCCGAGCTACGCCATGGCGATCTCACGCCAGGAGAGCGCCTGGAACCCGAAAGCGCGTTCGCCGGTCGGCGCCAGCGGCCTGATGCAGGTGATGCCGGCGACGGCGGCGCACACCGTGAAGATGTATAACATCCCCGGCTACATGAACAGCAACCAGCTGCTCGATCCGCAGACCAATATTCAGATCGGCACCCAGTATCTGGAGTATGTCTATCAGCAGTTTGGGCAGAACCGCATTTTCGCTTCGGCGGCCTACAATGCGGGACCGGGGCGCGTGCGCAGCTGGCAGAACGTCAGCGCGGGCAATCTCGATGCGGTTGCCTTTATCGAGACCATTCCCTTCTCTGAAACGCGCGGCTACGTGAAAAACGTGCTGGCCTATGATGCCTACTATCGCCATTTTATGGGCGAGCCGGATAAGGTGCTGTCGGACAGCGAGTGGAACCGCCGCTACTAGCATGCTATGCTTCCGTACTCGTTAGTGAGTACGGAAGCCTGTTTGATGACGCAATCTCCCGCCCGTTCGGCGCAACATTCCCTTTCTGAAGATAACTGGCGGCGCTTTGTTGCGCTGATGCAGCAGGCTTACGCCGACGAGGTGGCGCTGCCTTTGCTGCAGCTTATGCTCACGCCGGACGAGCGCGAAGCGCTCGGCACGCGGCTGCGCATTGTCGAAGAGCTCATGAACGGCACCATGAGTCAGCGCGAGTTAAAAACCGAACTGGGCGTCGGCATCGCCACCATTACGCGCGGCTCGAACAGCCTGAAAGAGGCGCCGCCTGAACTGCGGCGCTGGCTGGAGGCGCAGCTGGGGCGCGGCGACCTCAACGCTGGTAAAGCGGATGAGTAAAGGGGCAGAGCGCCAGAATGAGCGCCTGATGATAGACGCTGGAGCGCGTCAGCAGACCGTGCGTAAAGGCACCGATAGCGCCGCCTTTGTGCTTGATATTTTCTACGCCGGTCAGCCGCGCCATCTCATCGCCCAGCTCGCGTCCGGCGCGTAGGCCCGCCATCACCACCGGCGGCAGCGTAAAGCTGGCGGAACGCGACTCGCCGCGCAGGTCCGCGTTCTCGACCACCATCCAGGCGAAGGCGCAATCCTCTTCGATACCGGCTTCAATCGCCACCCAGAAATCGGCATCCGGCGCTGCCTGGCGCGCATTGGCGACGCGCTGGCGTGCGCCGGTTCGCGTTTCCGCATCGCTCAGGGGCTGCGCCGCAACGCCGCTATCGACCTCGACCCCGCGAATATGGCAGGATCCTTCGCCGAAAACGTCGTTGAACGCCTGAGAGATTGCGCGAATTTTTGCCGGATTGATGGTGGCTGCGATAACCTGGTACATAATCTATTGAACCCTTTAGGCAAATTTGTCGCAGTATAACGGAAACTCAGCATGCTACAGGTCTATCTTGTTCGTCACGGTGAAACGGTATGGAATGCGCAGCGCCGCATTCAGGGACAATCCGACAGTCCGCTGACGGAGAAAGGAGAGCAACAGGCCCATCAGGTGGGCGAGCGCGCGAAACATCTTGGTATTACCCACGTTATCGCCAGCGATCTGGGCCGCACGCAGCGCACCGCGGAGATTATCGCCGACGCCTGCGGCTGTGCGGTGACGCTGGAGCCGCGCCTGCGCGAGCTGAACATGGGCGTACTGGAAAAACGTCCGCTGGACGGGCTAACCGAAGAGGAAGAGCGCTGGCGCAGCGCGCTGGTGGACGGCACCGTGGACGGCCGTATTCCGCAGGGCGAATCGATGGCGGAGATGGCGGCGCGCATGCACGAGGCGCTGAACGCCTGTCTGGCGCTGCCTGCCGGCAGCCGACCGCTGTTGGTGAGTCACGGTATGGCGCTCGGCGTGCTGATCGGCACCATCCTTGGCCTGCCGGCCCATGCGGAGCGTCGTCTGCGCCTGCGCAACTGCTCGATCTCGCGCGTCGATCACCAGCAGAGCGCCTGGCTGGCGGAAGGCTGGGTAGTGGAAACGGCGGGCGATATTTCGCATCTCGACGCGCCCGCGCTGGATGAGCTGCAGCGCTAAAAAAAATGCCGTCGTGACGACGGCATCTTAACGCTTAGCTTGCCTGCTGGCGGCGAATCGGAATGAGATACTCGCAGCGGATCTCCTGCGGCGGCTCGCTGCGCTTCTTGCCTCCATGGGTGTAGAAGCGCTCGATATCCTGGCCCTGACGGCGCGTCAGGCCGAGCGTCGGCATACAGGTGCCGTAGAGCAACAGGATAAATTCCTGCAGTTCGTCGCGCGGGCCGTTATAGGTGAATTGCACGTAGTCGCCCGCTTCCAGCAGCACGCTCTGGCCGGAGTGCAGGTTCACCGCCTGATCGGACGGCACGGCGGTGGTGTAAAGGATCTCCTGCTCGTCATCCTTCTCCTGGCTGGCGCGCACCTGATGCAGACCGTAGAGCACCGGCGGAATGGTGTCGGTTTCCAGCAGGAACTGCTTCCAGAAGTGAATGCGCATTTCATCGCGGTAGCTGGAGATCTGCTCCAGGGTACAGCTGTAGGTTTGCGTTTGCCCCACCAGCACGGTTTCCGGCAGCGTCACGAAAGACGATTCCGGCATGCTGTCGTCGTCGAGGCGAATCGGCGGGCGAATGCCGAATGAATTCCATTCCGAGGAGCGGCGATACCACGCGGGCGTCTGGTTAAACTGCTTTTTAAAAGCGCGGGTAAAGGTCTGCTGGGAATCGAAACGGTATTGCAGAGCGATGTCCAGTATCGGGCGGCTGGTAAGGCGCAGCGCTACGGCCGCTTTAGACAGGCGCCGGGCGCGAATATAGGCGCCGATCGCATGGCCCGTTACGTCTTTGAACATCCGTTGTAAATGCCATTTAGAATAACCCGCTTTCAGGGCAACGTTGTCCAGTGAAAGGGGCTGATCCAGATGGCTCTCCAGCCAGACAAGCAAATCTCGAATGATACCGGCTTGGTCCATAAAACATCCTCATACTCTCTGGGTGCGACTAACGCAGTCGCCGAATAATAGCACTAATTGCACATCAGGCGTGGGCCGTTTTGTTGGGAGATTGTGCCATGTCAATGTGGGATAAACCGGTTCGGGTTTGGTCAACGCGGACAATTGCCAGTACATTACATGCTCGTCTATTAGGTTTGCAATGGTAACACTATGACAATATCTCGCTTTTTCGCTGCTTCATTCGCTACGCTGCTGCTGGCGTCGCCGGTTATGGCCGAAGAGATCGGCTCGGTAGATACGGTATTCAAGATGTTTGGGCCTGACCACAAGATTGTGGTGGAGGCGTTCGACGATCCGGACGTAAAAAATGTAACCTGTTATATCAGTCGGGCAAAAACCGGCGGCATCAAGGGCGGCCTGGGGCTGGCCGAAGATACCGCCGACGCGGCGATCTCCTGTCAGCAGGTGGGGCCGGTTGAGCTGAGCGACGCCATTGCGCAGGGTAAAGCGCAGGGCGAGGTGGTGTTTAAGAAACGGACCTCGCTGGTGTTTAAAAAGCTGCAGGTGGTGCGTTTCTTCGATCAGAAGCGCCATGCGCTGATCTACCTGAGCTATTCCGACAGGGTCGTGGAGGGCTCGCCGAAGAATGCGCTGAGCGCGGTGCCGATTATGCCGTGGCGGGAATAAAAAAACGCCCTTCGGGGCGTTTTTTACTTGCTCTTCGAACCGTCTCACCTGCCGGTTAACCCTCTCTGCCGTCTGGCAGGAATAACAGGGCGTCGTCAATTATTCCTGCAGATCGCCGCAGAAGCGGTAGCCTTCGCCGTGAATGGTGGCGATGATCTCCGGCGTATCCGGCGTGGATTCAAAGTGCTTGCGGATGCGACGAATGGTCACGTCGACGGTGCGATCGTGCGGCTTCAGCTCGCGGCCGGTCATCTTTTTCAGCAGATCGGCGCGGGTCTGAATTTTGCCCGGGTTTTCACAGAAGTGCAGCATGGCGCGGAATTCGCTGCGCGGCAGCTTATACTGTTCGCCGGTCGGACCGATCAGCGAGCGGCTGTTGATATCCAGCTCCCAGCCGTTGAACTTATAGCTTTCTACCTGACGGCGCTCTTCGCTCGGCATCGCCAGATTCATGGTGCGCGACAGCAAATTGCGCGCGCGGATGGTCAGCTCGCGCGGGTTGAATGGTTTAGTAATGTAGTCATCCGCGCCGATCTCCAGACCAAGGATTTTGTCCACTTCATTATCACGACCGGTCAGGAACATCAGCGCCACGTTTGCCTGCTCGCGCAGCTCGCGCGCCAGCAACAGGCCGTTTTTACCTGGCAGGTTGATATCCATGATCACCAGGTTGACGTCATTGTCGGTCAGTACCTGATGCATTTCAGCGCCGTCGGTTGCCTCATACACGACATAACCTTCCGCCTCGAAAATGCTCTTGAGAGTGTTACGCGTGACCAGTTCGTCTTCAACGATAAGAATGTGTGGGGTCTGCATGTTTCGCTACCTAAAATTTGCCAACAAATCGAAAACAGGGCGTACGCGGGTATTCAGGCTCGCTAAAAAGCGCGGTGAGTGGCGCTTAACCGTTGTACGAAATTATGTTCTTGATACACCATCTATCAACGTCAACAACAGTGTTAGCTCAGCCAGTCAGAATGAATATTGCCTGCCCCAGGAGAGAATCTTTTGGCGCATATCCTAACCGTATTAACAGCAACCTAACAGCACCAACAACAACCGATAAGCATAAAAACAACGCTTCGTTGACTTATATCAAATGCAATTGTAGCACGTTAACACTTATGTGAAAAACTTCTCTTGTAATGCCAGCTTAGCTCACAAAAAATATCAATTTCGCTACATTTTCACATTATGTAGACGCAAATGCTAATTGCAGGGGGTAGTCAATTATTTCTCTGATTAGAAAAGATTTTTGTGACTTAATTTTGGTTATTGACGGTTCTGGCTACATTATGGCTCAGCAGGGTTTTTTATAATGTTTTAACATCGTTAACAAATTATATTGCGAACCTGCGACATTCCGGCATTAACGGCGACGCGTGTTACTATACGGCGCGTTTTCTAAACACAAATGGAATAATCATGCGTTTCCCCCTTATTCTGGTTTCGCCCGCCCGGGCGGAAAATATTGGCGCTGCGGCGCGGGCGATGAAAACCATGGGCTTTCGCGAGCTGCGCATCGTTGCCAGCGACGCCTGGCAGGATCCCGCCGCGCGTCGCGTCGCGCACGGCGCCGGAGAGATACTCGATAACCTGCTCACTTTCGATACCCTGAGCGACGCGCTGGCCGATATCGACTTCTCCGTTGCCACCACGGCGCGCAGCCGCGCCAAATTCCGCTACTATGCCACGCCGCAGCAGGTCGAGGCGCAGCTGCTGGAGAAACGTCAGTGGGTAAGCAGCATGGCGCTGGTTTTCGGGCGTGAGGATAGCGGGCTGACCAATGAAGAGCTGGATCAGGTCGATCTGCTTACCGGTATTCCGATGGCGCAGGATTATCCTTCGCTCAACCTCGGTCAGGCCGTTATGGTTTACTGCTATCAGCTTTCGGCGCTCAATCGGGTGACCGCTCCCGCCGCGCCACAGGCGGACGCGCAGCAGCTGGAGGCGCTGCGCCGCCGTTTTGAACGGCTGCTGCAGACGCTTGAGGTAGGCGACGATCGCAAAATGGCCGACTGGATCGATCAGCGTATTGGCCTGCTGGAGCAGCGCGACAGCGCCATGCTGCACCGCCTGCTGCATGACGTAGAAAAAAAACTTATAGATAAATCGTCCTGAAAAACTGCCTTTCGCAGCGGCTGATCGCAAAAAGCGTGCGACAGGCAAACGATTCTGCAGGCGTTTGCCGCATCGGCAGGCAGCAGTGCGCAGTGGCGAGAAACGGGCCTTCGGACAAATTCGTTGACTTGACCTGCGCTTTGCTTTACTTCTGGAAGGCAGACAGACTCTAAAAGACAGACAGAAAAAATCAATGCGTAACTCAACCAGCCTGAACATCACCATTATTACAACCACCATTACCACAGGTAACGGTGCGGGCTGACGCATACAGGAAAAACAGAAAAAAGCCCGCACCTAAACAGTGCGGGCTTTTTTTTTCGGCATAAATTCAGGAGAGCTTTACTATGCGAGTGCTGAAATTCGGTGGGACCTCGGTAGCGAACGCGGAACGTTTTCTTCGCGTCGCTGACATTCTGGAAAGCAATGCGCAGCAGGGACAGGTTGCCACCGTACTCTCTGCACCCGCGAAAATTACCAACCATCTGGTGGCGATGATTGAGAAGACCATCAGCGGCCAGGATGCGTTGCCGAATATCAGCGACGCCGAGCGTATTTTCGACGAGCTGCTACAGGGGCTGGCGGCGGCGCAGCCGGGCTTCGACTATGACGGGCAGAAAACCCGCGTCGACCTGGAGTTCGCCCAGCTGAAGCAGGTGCTGCACGGCATCAGCCTGCTGGGACAGTGCCCCGACAGCGTTAACGCCGCGATTATCTGCCGCGGCGAAAAGCTCTCTATCGCCATTATGGAGGCGCTGCTGCTGGCGCGCGGCCACGGCGTCACCGTGATCGACCCGGTGGAGAAGCTGCTGGCCGTCGGCCACTATCTTGAGTCCACCGTGGATATCGCTGAATCGACGCGCCGCATCGCCGCCAGCCAGATCCCGCCGCAAAATATGATCCTGATGGCCGGCTTTACCGCAGGCAACGAGAAGGGCGAACTGGTGGTGCTGGGCCGTAACGGCTCCGACTACTCCGCCGCGGTGCTGGCCGCCTGCCTGCGCGCCGACTGCTGCGAAATCTGGACCGACGTTGACGGCGTCTACACCTGCGATCCGCGTCAGGTGCCCGACGCGCGGCTGCTGAAGTCGATGTCTTACCAGGAGGCGATGGAGCTCTCCTATTTTGGCGCGAAAGTGCTGCATCCGCGCACCATCGCGCCTATCGCGCAGTTCCAGATCCCCTGCCTGATCAAAAACACCGCCAATCCGCAGGCGCCCGGCACCCTGATTGGCGGCGAGGGGGAGCAGGACGAGAATCCGGTTAAGGGCATCACTAACCTGAATAATATGGCGATGTTCAACGTCTCCGGGCCCGGCATGAAGGGCATGATCGGCATGGCGGCGCGCGTTTTCGCCGCGATGTCGCGCACCGGCATTTCGGTGGTGCTGATTACCCAGTCCTCTTCTGAATACAGCATCAGCTTCTGCGTGCCGCAGAACGAGCAGGCGCGGGCGCGCCGCGTGCTGGAAGAGGAGTTCTATCTGGAGTTAAAAGACGGGCTGCTCGATCCGCTGGGCGTGATGGAACGGCTGGCGGTGATCTCGGTGGTCGGCGACGGGATGCGCACGCTGCGCGGCATCTCCGCCAAATTCTTCTCCGCGCTGGCGCGCGCCAACATCAATATCGTCGCTATCGCGCAGGGATCGTCAGAGCGCTCCATCTCGGTGGTGGTCAGCAACGATGACGCCACCACCGGCGTGCGCGTGGTGCACCAGATGCTGTTCGCCACCGATCAGGTGATTGAAGTCTTTGTGGTGGGCGTCGGCGGCGTCGGCGGCGCGCTGCTGGATCAGCTTTATCGCCAGCAGGCGTGGCTGAAACAGAAGCATATCGATCTGCGCGTCTGCGGCATCGCCAACTCGCGCGCGCTGCTGACCAACGTGCACGGTATTGACCTGAGCGACTGGAAAGGCGCGCTGAGCGAAGCAAAAGAGCCGTTTAATCCTGACCGTCTGACTCGACTGGTGAAAGAGTATCACCTGCTTAATCCGGTAATCGTCGACTGCACCTCCAGCCAGGCGGTGGCCGATCTCTACGCCGACTTCCTCGGCGACGGTTTCCACGTCGTGACGCCGAACAAAAAGGCCAACACCTCTTCATGGAGCTACTACCAGCAGATGCGCGCCGCCGCGGCGAAATCGCGTCGCAAGTTTCTCTATGACACCAACGTCGGCGCGGGACTGCCGGTGATTGAAAACCTGCAAAATTTGTTAAACGCCGGCGACGAGCTGATTAAGTTTTCCGGTATTCTCTCTGGTTCGCTCTCGTTTATTTTCGGCAAGCTGGACGAGGGCGTATCACTCTCGGAAGCGACGAAGCTGGCGCGCGAAATGGGCTTTACCGAGCCCGATCCGCGCGACGATCTTTCAGGCATGGACGTGGCGCGCAAGCTATTGATCCTGGCGCGCGAAGCGGGCCATAAGCTGGAGCTGAGCGATATCGAGATCGAACCGCTGCTGCCCGCCAGCCTCAACGAGATCGCTGACGTCGAGGTATTTATGCAGCGTCTGCCGGAGCTGGACAGCGCCTTCGCCGCGCGCGTCGCCGCAGCGCGTGACGAAGGAAAAGTGTTACGCTTCGTTGGCGCGATTGAAGAGGGCGGCGTCTGCAAAGTGAAAATCGACGCGGTGGACAGCAACGATCCGCTCTACAAAGTGAAAAACGGCGAGAACGCCCTGGCGTTTTACAGCCGCTATTATCAGCCGATCCCGCTGGTGCTGCGCGGATACGGCGCGGGAAATGATGTGACGGCGGCGGGCGTCTTCGCCGATCTGCTGCGCACGCTATCGTGGAAGTTGGGAGTTTGATGATGGTAAAAATTTACGCACCGGCCTCGATTGGCAACGTCAGCGTCGGCTTTGACGTGCTGGGCGCGGCGGTGACGCCGGTTGACGGCACGCTGCTGGGCGACTGCGTCACGGTGGAAGCGGCGCCGCGCTTCACCTTGCAGAACAGCGGACGCTTTGTCAGCAAGCTGCCGGACGATCCCAAAGAGAATATCGTCTATCAGTGCTGGCAGCGCTTTTGCGAAGCGATCGGCGAAGAGGTGCCGGTGGCGATGACGCTGGAAAAAAATATGCCGATCGGCTCCGGCCTCGGCTCCAGCGCCTGCTCGGTAGTGGCGGGTTTGATGGCGATGAACGAGTTTTGCGGCAAGCCGCTTAGCGACACCCAGCTGCTGACGCTGATGGGCGAGCTGGAAGGACGCATTTCCGGCAGCGTGCACTATGACAACGTCGCGCCGTGCTTTCTCGGCGGCATCCAGCTGATGCTGGAAGAGAACGGCATCATCAGCCAGGCGGTGCCCGGCTTCGACGACTGGCTGTGGGTGATGGCCTATCCGGGCATTAAAGTCTCTACCGCCGAAGCGCGCGCCATTCTGCCCGCGCAGTATCGCAAAGAGGATGTGATTAAACATGGCCGCCTGCTGGCGGGCTTTATTCACGCCTGCCATAGCGGCCAGCCGCTGCTGGCCGCTAAACTGATGCAGGATGTGATCGCTGAACCTTACCGCACCAAACTGCTGCCGGGCTTTGCCGAGGCGCGTCAGGCCGCCGTCGACATCGGCGCGCTGGCGTGCGGCATTTCGGGATCCGGCCCGACGCTTTTTGCCGTTTGCAATCAGATGGAAACGGCGCAGCGGATGGCGGACTGGCTGCGCCAGCACTATCTGCAGAATGATGAAGGCTTCGTTCATATTTGCCGTCTTGACACGGCCGGCGCACGTAAACTGGGATAACGCATGAAACTCTATAACCTTAAGGATCATAACGAGCAGGTGAGCTTTTCGCAGGCGGTGAAACAGGGCCTGGGCTCGCAGCAGGGGCTGTTCTTCCCGCTTGAGCTGCCGGAATTTGAGCTGACCGAGATTGACGCGATGCTGGAAATGGATTTCGTCAGCCGCAGCAGCAAAATTCTCTCTGCCTATATCGGCGACGAAATCGCGCCGCATCAGCTGGCCGAACGCGTTAAAACCGCCTTTGCGTTTCCCGCGCCGGTGGCGAAAGTCAGCGAAGATATCTCCTGCCTGGAGCTGTTCCACGGTCCGACGCTGGCGTTTAAGGATTTCGGCGGCCGCTTTATGGCGCAGATGCTCTCCTTTGTTTCGGGCGCGGACGAAAAGATTACTATTCTGACCGCGACCTCTGGCGATACCGGGGCCGCGGTCGCGCACGCTTTTTACGGCATGGAAAACGTGCGCGTGGTCATTCTCTACCCGCAGGGCAAAATCAGCCCGCTGCAGGAGAAGCTGTTCTGCACCCTGGGCGGCAATATTGAAACGATCGCCATCGACGGCGACTTCGACGCCTGTCAGGCGCTGGTGAAGCAGGCGTTTGACGATGAGGAGCTGAAAAAGGCGATCGGCCTCAACTCCGCTAACTCTATCAACATCAGCCGCCTGCTGGCGCAGATCTGCTACTACTTCGAAGCGGTGGCGCAGCTGCCGCAGGAAAAACGCAACCAGCTGGTGGTATCCGTACCGAGCGGCAACTTCGGCGATCTCACGGCGGGCCTGCTGGCAAAATCGCTCGGCCTGCCGATCAAACGCTTTATCGCCGCCACCAACGCCAACGACACCGTACCGCGCTTTCTACAGGACGGTAGCTGGACGCCCAATGCGACGGTTGCCACGCTGTCGAACGCCATGGACGTTAGCCAGCCGAATAACTGGCCGCGGGTAGAGGAGCTGTTCCGCCGCAAAACCTGGCGCCTGACCGATCTCGCTTACGGCGCGGTGAGCGATGAAACCACCGAGGCGACGATGCGCGAGCTGGCGGAAATCGGCTATATCTCTGAACCGCACGCCGCCATCGCTTATCGCCTGCTGCGCGATCAGCTGCAGGAAGGCGAGTTCGGCCTGTTCCTCGGCACGGCGCATCCGGCGAAATTCAAAGAGAGCGTTGAGGCGATTCTCGGCCAGGCGCTGCCGCTGCCGCAGGCGCTGGCGGACCGGGCCGGTCTGCCGCTGCTGTCGCACGCTATGCAGGCGGATTTCGCGCCGCTGCGCGCGTTTCTGCTGAAGGCGTAATCGCTAACGGCGCGCAGCGCGCCGGTTTGCCCGACTGCCGTGCATCCACCGGTGCGCGAGTCTGCGTTAGTTATAGACGAGGTTAAAGGTCGCCATACTGTCGGCCTTGCCTGCCTTGATCTGCGGCTCCGTCTGGATATATTGCGCTTTAAACTCCAGCGTCTGGATCTGATTCGGCGTGTTAAGGGTTGCCAGCACCGGCAGTTGATCGGTAGGCGTATTGAGCGGCACCCGTCCACCGGCGGCAACCTGCAGGCCGGAACCGTAGGAGAGCGCGACGCCGACGCCCGAGGCGGAATCCGCCTGGGGCGTCAGCGCCAGCGCATCTTTATCCCCGGCGGCGGCCATGCCGAAAAAGCCGATTTTTACCGAGGCGCTGTTTTCACACAAAATCTGGATCTGAAACGACTTCTCGCTGCCCGCTTTGCTGCCCACGCCGCTGAATTCGCCTTTACTCACTTTCCCCATGTTCACACCGATCGCTGCCTGATTCGAGGTGACCGAACAGCTGCCATATTTTACCGTGAAGCTGGATAAAATGATCTTTGGCCTGTCGGCGATCGGCTGGCTGCTGGCGGCGCTGTCGCCCACCAGCAGCGTAGCGGTGCCGATTGGGGTTTCAGGCACGTTCGCGGGCTGATTGCCCGGATGAAGCGGGGAGGCTTGCGCCGGTATTTTGTAAAAGACCACGTAGGACTGCAGGGTCAGCGTACTGGCCTGATTGATTTGCGCGCTATTCATTGAGCTGCAAACAGAGCTGCGTTTGCCTTTTGCCGACGTATCGTAAAACAGGCCGCCGCAGTAGGTGGGTTCTTTAAAGCCGATGGCGAAACCGATGCCTTCGGTTCCCGCGATGCGATAAATCGGCGTGCTGTGGTCGCCGGCCAGCGTCGCCTGTAGGCCGCTCTCTTCGGCATCGATCGCATAGCCGATATCCTTGTAGTTCAGGCTGCTCTCACCGCTGTTTTTGTTGCAGTTAAAGGCATTATTGTTATCCAGCGGCATCTGCGCGGAAATGGGCGTGCCGTCAGCGGCGCCGGGCAGATAGTTGACGTCGTGGGTCTGCACCACGATCTGGCTGACGCCGTGACACTCCTCCTGGGCGAGCGCCTGCTGGCTGAACAGCACCGCTAAAGCCAGCAGCGGCAGGGTGAGGGAGATGAGTCGGTTCATAGGTGAGATCCTGTTGGTTAGCGGCAGAGGGCAGAGATCGGCTTGACCGGGCTGGCTGAAGGCGTGTCCGGCAGATGGAAGGGGGCCAGGCAGGTTTTCGTCGCGCCGTCTTCTTGCCAGCTCAGCCTAATGGTTCCCTGCGCCGGCACGCCGCTGAGATAAAGCTGCCCTCGCTCGGCGACGATGCCGCTGGTGGTGCTGCCTTTTCCCTGCTCCGGCAGATCCAGCTGCGCCGCCGCGCCGAAGGGCGGGGCTCCATCCTGATAGGCCAGCGTAAACAGCACCCGACTGCCGACGTGAGTGGCGTAGTTGATCATCACCACCGCGCCGCGCGTGGGAATGGCGGTTTGCGCGCCCAGTTCGACATCGACGTTATCCGGCAGCGTTTCCGCTTCCAGTTCAATGCTGTTTTTGCGGTAGGGCGACAGCGAGGGAACCACCGCATAGCCGCGCCGATCGGTGCTGACGTTGCTGGCGCTCTGAATAGTCACGTCACCCGCACCCGGCACCCGAACGATGCCGAAGGTGTCGCCCAGCGGCTGGCTCAGGGTAATGCCGTGCGCATGGGCGACGATGCCGCCCGCCAGGCCGTAGCTGAGCTGACTGCTGCGTTTGTCATGACTGATGCCCAGGCTGGCCGTGCCGCGGCTGCCGCGATAGCTCAGCGAGGCGTTGCTGTTAACGTTTTGCCCTATGCTGTCATGGCCCTGCTGCAGGCTGTAATAGAGGTTTTTGTTCTCCAGCATCGATCCTGACAGCGATACCTGCTGAGAGGTCTCGCCGCTGTTGTCGGTATTCATGCTGTAGCTGACCGAACTGTCCGGCAGCAGAGCGCTAAGGGGAATGCTGAAATTAAAGGTCATCGCCCGGTCGGCTTTTTTGCCGCCGCTGGAGTCGGTGTAAAAGTACCCCACGCCCCAGGAGGCGCTGTTGAAGGTGCTGTAATAGCCGAGATGCAGCGTCCGCTCCTCGCTGCCGGTTCGCCAGTAACTCTGCATGTATGCTGCCAGGCTGAGGCTGCCGTAGTCGCCTAATCCCTGCGACACGGAAACCTCTGAACGGCTGCGTTTATTATTAACTAAAGAGGTTGGGCTCATCAGGGCGTTTGCTTCGCTAAAAGAGTAGAAGCCGCCGGAAGAGTAACGATAGTTCGCCATGCTGAAAGTGGTGTTGGTCGAAGCGAAACTCTTCTGATACTGCAGCCGCACCGACTGGCCGACGCTGTGCCTGCTCTGGGGCAGCTCGGTTTTTGCCCAGCTCACATCCACCCCGACCGAACCAAAATCGCCAAATCCTTTTCCCATGCCCGCCGCTGCCGAATGGTAGTTTTGCGCCACCAGCGCGCCGCCGAAGGCGGTAAAATCCATCGGCAGGCCGTAGAACAAGGTGGACTGCATAAACAGGGGAGAACGCAGCGGCGCGCTGCCGCCGTAATGATAACGGCCTGCGCTAAGGCTATATCGCTTTTGCCCCTGACGCAGCATAAAGGGAATGGCGGAGTAAGGCTGGGTAAACTTGCGCTCCGTGCCGTCGCTCTCTTTGACAACGACCTCCAGGTCGCCGCTTTGCGCGGTGGGAAAGAGATCCCTGATCTCAAATGCGCCAGGCGCGACCTGGGTTTCATAGATCACGTAGCCATGCTGGCTTACCGTCACTCTGGCGTTGCTGTGGGCAATGCCGTGAATTACCGGTGCAAAGCCGCGCTGGCTGTCCGGCAGCATCGTATCGTCAGACATCATCTGTAGCCCATGGAACTGTACGCTGTCGAACACTTCCCCGGAGGTATAGGTATCGCCCACGCGAAACTGACTGCGCAGAATTTTAATATCGCGTTCGAGATAAGTGGTTTGCGACTGCCAGTGACTGGTCAGATCGTAACGGTAGGTAGAGGTATTGCGCAGGCGCCAGGCGCCGAGATTAGCGCCGCTGCGCAGGCTCAGCAGGGAAGACTGCCAGTCGCTGCCCTCACTGTGAGAGCGGGTGCCGGAAAGAGTGTAATTAACGAAGGCTGCGGGAACGCCCTCATCCCACTTAGCGGGATCGATATAGTCGCCTTTTTTTTCCGCCAGGGCGATTTGCGGAATACCGATCGTCAGCTGCTGCTGCGAAAAATCGAACCGCGTGGAGGCGTCGGGAATAAAGTCGCCCAGCTCCTGCACTGTTTCACCCTCTTTAAGCCGGTCGAAGGCGGAGAACGCGTGCACGTTGACGCCCATCTCCGCCAGTTGACGCACCGTCAGCAGCGGAACCAGCCCGTTACGTCCTTCGACAAAGGTTACGTCGCGGCTCTCCCAGGCATTATTATTCAGCAGAATGGTCACGTGATAGGTGCCCGGCTGTTCGCCGCCTTCGCGGCTGAAATAATGCAGATCGGCGGTTTTCTGCTGCGCCGAAGAGAACTCGAGCGCGGCGGGATTAAAGTAATCCTCTGCAAAAGCGCTACGCACTGGGCTCACCAGCATCATGACGCCAGGCAGACCTGCCAGCCAGTAAGAGAAGGGGCAAAGTGGGCGTTTTTTAGCTTCTGAGGCTGGAATACTTACTTGCACGTCGATGTTTCCAGAGGTGAGCGGCTTCGAGAAGGCTTTGCGCAGTGCGAACCAGGAAAATTAACGAGTCTGCTCCGGCGTGGTTCCGCCAAAATCATTAATGGCTGACCAGGTGACGGGCCCGGTGCCGGCTGTCGTCCAGTGCCGATCTTCGCCCGGACCAATCATGCCCGGCTGCTCAATTTCATGGCCGCCGACGCTAAGCCGGTAAAATGAGACAAAATAGGGGGTAGGGTTATGGCCGGTAAGCTGGTGACCTTCGCGGCGAAACGTCAGCTGACGCCAGGCATCCGAAGGCGAGCCGGTTAAGCCGCTGGGGCGATAAAAGAGCTTGAACTTAGATTTAATATTGATTTGCAGCTGATTATTTTCATCGCGCGACGAAGGCGCAATGGATTTTACGTTTAGCCAGAATACAGACTCGCGATCTTTCGGCAGCGGGCTGCCGTTATAATTAATGCGCAAGATATTCTCTTTTTCCGCATCGAGGCGAAATAGCGGCGGCGTCACGATAAAAGGCACCGCCGCTTTACTGTTATCGCTGTTTTCAACCCACGACTGCACCAGATAAGGCGTATCTTTATCCTCATTGGTCACGGTTAGCGTCGCTTCTTTTTTTCCTTCTCGGAAAACAACGCGCGTTCCACCCATCACAATACCCGCCTGCGCCGCTATGCTCAGCAGAGATGTCGTGAACAGAACAATCATTCCGATGTGTTTTAAATGCGTAAATTTCATTGCGGTAATTCTTTTTCAGGAAGGCGCTGGCAGGGTTTCCCCTGCCGTCGATTAGTTGTATACCATGACGAAATTAGAGGTGGCGTTTGCCGGTCCGACGGCAATCGCCTCGCCGTCGCTTTTGTAATCGGCGAAAAAGTTCAGGTCGGCTGAGCCGCCCTCGCTGCCGCTGCCGCTGGTGACGCTGACCGCTTTTGAAATCGTGCCGATAGCCACCGTACTGGTGCGGTCAGATTCATACAGCTTAATGCCGACGCCGGTCGCGCCGCCGGTGGTCTTCAGCAGCGTGCTGTCGCTGCTGTCTTTATCCCCGTCAAACAGCACAGCCACTTTGGCGACCGTCTCCGGACATTTTTTTACCGAAATGGTAAAAGGGGTTTGCGTGGTCTCGGTGCGACTTTCAAAGTAGGACTTCGCCCATTTGCCTAAATCTACGCTCTGGCTTTTGCTTGCGGTCGTGACTTCGCAGGATACGTCGGTAATTTCGCCGGTGAATTTCACCTCGCCGCCTGCGCCCTGGGTACCCGCCTCTGCGCCCGGGTTGGTATGCATAGGCGACGCGCCATCAGTGGGCGTCGCAAAGGCCGCGCCGGAGGTCATTAAACCCGCCAGGATCGCTGGCAGCACGCTGTTTTTAATCTTCATTGAA
>Ga0153961_1000097_pt1 | contig 34242 bp, 23 predicted proteins | sample TSFL045MetaG_FD_104748 | JGI IMG/M metagenome (GOLD analysis project Ga0153961, IMG submission 104748) | Attine ant fungus gardens microbial communities from Florida, USA - TSFL045 MetaG | ecosystem: Host-associated > Fungi > Mycelium > Unclassified | place: USA: Florida, Withalacochee...
GAAGACTTCGCAACAGGTCCTACGTGGATGCCCGGCAGCTTCAACAATTCTTTGAAGGGCTCTACTTATACGGCAGCCTTCTAACATCGAGTTCACTCATCCATGCCCTTGGGCCCGATTGGCATGAAACTTCCGCCTGGTATAAAGATGGAGGAATTTGTTTGCTGCAATTTGCTTGCTGAGGAAACGGTGGGGGCACTAGACCCCTCTCTTCTAACCGAAGTTCTCGCCGATTTACAGCTTGCCAGTCCTACTATCAGTTGGTACTGGGAGGCTGCCTTCAAGTCGGTGTTGTTATTGTTTGGTGTAATTATATAGTAACTTTTTCACAAGTTTGAAATTGGATGAGATCGAGGAACTACCGGCACGGCATGACCTTACTCATTCTAACAAACGAGTTCTCTAAACTCCCTGAGATCTATGACATTGACTGGCCAAGCAAGCAATAATCAAGCCTTTATTTGAACAATGGGGCCCTATAAGTGCTTTCTCGACCTTTCGGGTTGAGTGAAATTGGAAATCCCGGCTTTAGTCGCTCAGTGGTTTAGCCCTAACTTCCAAATCTTAGACTAGTAATGGACTCCGTCCACGCTCAGTAAGACCTCTTATTTGGTCTGTGCTCATAAGGTTGCCTATGACCGAAAGACTGATCGCGACACGATTGTCAAATTCTATTATAACTGTCTCAGTTGGAGGGTGCCAACACTTGGTCTTATATCTTGTGTTTGTGAGACGGAACTAGAGTCAAGCCAGCCCTCTTTCCATTCTTCGGATTAAAGAGGAAGGACCCTGGGATATAGAACAGGAGCTAGAGTCTCCTTTCCGTCCATCGATTGGCAAGCTAAAGCTAAGAAGACCAACTTCTTAGTTATCAAGAAGAGGAGCCTTGATCTCTCGGTGAAGTGAAAGGCTTCTTCGGACAAGGAAGCAAATAGGCCCGATGCGAGCTCATGTCAGTATAAGAGTTCTAAGTCTTTCTAAGGAATGGGCTGATACAGGATACGAAGTAGGGAAGAATATTGCTGCTTAGGCCCAAAGAAAGATAATAAGATCCGACTTCGATAGCATGGTCTTAGAGTGAGATGCCGAGGATTGATCCATTAATTTTCCTGCATAGGATCAATGGGTGGAGGGTTCCAAACCTTGTTGACTACAAGCGTTGACATACCACCGTTTGACTTTTCTTCTCTTTCTTCGGGCTCGTTCGCAGCGCACTCCTATTCTCTCAACAAAGCTTCTTTACTTTAAATTTAAAGGGAAGCCCTTAGTACAAGCACTAAGTAAGCAAGCTACCTTTCTATCCCGCTTTCCTAAGAAATTTAGGCTTAAGACATTCCATCTTTTCAATTACATGAGGGATCTTTAAAAAGCTACAAACTTAGGTATGGCCGTAGTCACTGACTTGATAAGTGTAAGTCTTCCAGCGAAAGTCAGAGTCCGGCTAGCCCTGAAGACGGTCTCTCATTCTGTCTACGAGGTTGGATAATTTGACCTTCTAAGGAAAAGATAAAAAAGAGTAAAGGTTGGTTGGCAGTGAAGGCTATTCCGGGAGCTGCTAGAAGTAGCCATGTAGGCAACTTAACCTAATTCCTTTGGAAGGCCCTCGCGTCCTATCCCCGCTCCTTAAATTAACAAAATCCGGTCTTAGAGACGCAGGCCAAGGCCTCGAAAGCCTCTTTGAGACAAATCCGCTAATTCTGTAAGAGTGTAGTCCAGCCAACTCCTCAAGGGAAGGAACTGATTGAACATTAATTCTTTATCAAAGACCGGAAAGGCCCGAGTCCTTTTGTTTTGGATTTCTTTCCTTTTGTAGGAACAGAATCTGCTGCTGCTAGAGAATACGCCCTTACTTTTTAAGAATCCCATTCACATTAAAAGGCAGTGATTGGCCTACTAGGAGTAGGAGTAAGTAAGGTTTAGGCTTTATGGTTGATTAGTGAGCCCTTGCTCGCAGTCCTCTTCCAAGTCTGCTGAAGACGTCTTCTCCTCTCTCAAATATGGCGCCACCCCCATTAGCCGAAGTATGGCCGCCTGTAGGCTTTTCTTCCTTCTTTACTTTAGAGTTTCCTTCATGCCTTAGTAGAAGAGATTAGGCTTTCAGAGCCTATTGAACTCATAGCAGCTATCTTCTTCCACGGATCATCCCTTCTTTCTTTTCATAAGATGTACAATAAGGGGAGTACTTACTTTACGCTATGATATGAGGATGAGACAGCTGACTTGTTGGTTAAGTGTTGGCTATCGTTCTTTTCCGAACAAATCGAAGAACCTAATGGATCGAACTAATACATTTGAGAAAGTGGAATCAGAAATAAATGGATGATCTCTTTTCATTCTTTTCCCTCTCTCCAAATAAAAAATCACTCATTTTGAAACTTAACTCTAACTAAGTATGGTTATATAGTGAAAAAGGAGCGCTGATCGCAGAGATGACGTCGGGCCTTCTTCGGTAAGGCGACGAGTGGATTCGGTGAACGCTCCCGGAGCAGGAGATATTGTAGGCCCGTCACAGGCTCAATCATCGGACTTAACATCGGACGAGGAGTCACTGAGATATCCCAACCGATACCCATATCATACAGCTTCCATAGATGACCCCAACGGACTAGAGTTTCGTCACGCTGGGATCGCTTCCACGATCCACTGCAGATAGGGGCATCAAAGAATTCCTGAATGGAAACATTCTCAGACATAGCCTTGGTATAGTACCACGAGACATACTTAAGCCACTGTGACATCCAATTACGGAGTACAGTACGCTCAAGTATCTCTCGCTCACCATCAAACGTAAGATCTTGAGGAAAGATCTTAATCTCTTTAGGTTTCATTTCCCTGCGGAGAAAAGTCACCATCTTCGCCTTTAGATACGGATTGAGAGGATAACCTCTTCCAAGCCAGAAATCCAAAGGTAGTGACTTCGACCCAATCGGTTTTGAAACAACTACTTTCAGCCTTTCCCATTTGATAGACTGAGTAGTCATCAAACGTGATCTTACACGATAGCCTGCACCACCTAAACGTTGAAGTACAGATATCTTTTCAATATTGTACTTTTCACGCAAAGTGGCCAAGCCTCGTAAAGACCGACAATCAGTTAAAGCTTTAAGAGATATAGGTGATAAATTCTTCTGAAGCTTATCAACCCAAAATCTCTTCCCAAATTCACAAGATCCATTATTAGATATTATTGATTTAGATCTTGAAATCTGGACACCTAACTGACTGAGAATCTGTTGGTAGTGTTCAGCAACCTGACTGTCAGCAATAACAATGTCATCACCGAGCAGTGCATAGTCTAAGAAAGGAGCGGTTCTATTCGGGTCAGCTCTGTGCGCAGCACACCACACAACAAAGTGATGTGATAACGCAAACAGTGACCATGACCCCTTATAACCTAAGGGTTGTCCAACAGTGAAGGATATATTATATTGCTTCTTAGTAAGGGGTTTACCTACTAAAAAGTTATTCAATCCTAAAGAGGAATTCACTACTGATGATGCAAATGTTGGGCCAAATAATGACTCAAACATTGTGTAGATAACAGATAGTGGCCATCGATCCGTTGCAGATTTCAAATCAAAAGAGTAGATGTTATTTCCTACTCCTTCTTTCCGATCTCTGAGCCGGACCAATGGAGCCTCTTGACTAAAGGTTCCATCGGTACGCATACCTCTGAGAACAGCAAAAGCCCACTGATGGACTGGAGCAAGTAAACGTTGTTTCACATAATTGCAAATTGCAAATATGCGACGTTTACCAGCTCCGGCCAGGGTCTGACAAAGCCTACCAGTAAACAAAGGGACAGTCTCATACGCTGGTAATAAACTATCAATATGAGGTCCTATGGATCTCTCATAATATTCAAGATCCATATTTGAATACTGCGTAGTACGTTTGATATCACCGGCATACAATACACGATGATACCAAAGTATTCCGGGTGAAAAGTAACCATCTTGAAACGAGTGAATTTTCTGCTCATTCCAAGCGTACGCGGCAAGTTCATGCTTCAAATTCGTAAAGATATTTGAAGGAATAAACGCACCAGCGTTAGCAACCATAACCCTTTCTTTATTGGGTTTCGAGAATTTTACAATTCTCTGAACTTGAACGTATTTTGATAAATACGAATCAAGTATGGGCGTTTCTTTCCACGTAGGCTCCCAAGTAATCCCTTTCTCAAGGGGAATCTTGGAAATATGGGGAACGTATAGTTTCCAAAGCTTCCTTGCAGAATCCTTCATTTCGCAAAGAAAAGCCTTGATTTATTTTGTTAATGTATTCATCATAATCTTCTGGAATACCAGATATAGATTTAAAAGTATCTTTCGATACTTTAGGTGCAAGCTCAACAAGTTTTGCTAAGCTGAACCATGATAAATACATCTTAACTATACGATCCCCCCTTTCATTCCTAAGCCTTATATTCTTTCTAAGAGGCGTCGGAATAAGAGAAGGGATCCCACATCTTGTCAGCTTCACCCTTACAGACAGGTCTTCGTTTTTAACGTTATCTCCAGCGTAATAACGCTGAAGACAGACGCCGCACTGCTTTAAATAAAGCGCAGTGAATAAAGGACCAGACTTCCTATTGAGAAGTCAAACTTCCTTCGCCGTTAGGTGCATCCCGATACATAGTTCCTTAGTGATCCCGTCAGCTACTACTAAAGCTAAAGCCGCTCTTTGAAAGACAGCAAAAAGAGCTAATAGTAGGAAGATCTTCTGCCACTTGATGGGACGCAAACGGAACAGGGAACAGTCGGTCAAACAATGGCTGGTTGAGCCTAATAATAGTAATATTATAGGCCACATCATCCGGTCTAGGTAAGCTACCTAAACGGGATAGCTAGCGTATCGTCATTTTATTCGCTAACCGCGGGTAACATGCGCACGCCCCCACTTAGACCCAAACCAGCTACGGTTCCGGCCTAGAAATAGTGAAATAGATTTTCATTGACCAAGCCTGAATGGGCTGCTCCTGCTCTTGGTCCCCAGGGAAAATGGGGTGACAAAGAGATGCTGCTTCACCTGGGTTAGTTGGGTTGGGCTCCTAGCTCGTGGGAAATTAGATATTCTACGATCCTTGCTTCCCTGGCTTTGCCACTTAAAAGGTTTCGCATCGATAAATGCTTTAATATAATAAAAGAATCAGTCTCCCCTTAGCCTGCTAAGGCTTTTCATTCAATAAAGTAAACCGATGCGCCATTCGCTGGCTCTGAGCTTATAGTTCCAACAAAAGTCCAATCCAATCACGGCACACATGCTATATGTTCGATTTCATGCCGACACCTTGAGAAAAGACTGGCCCTGAATTCATCACGTTCAAGCTATACAGCTAGTCGAATCCTACGGCCCTTACTTAACCGCCGGGAGCAGATTCGATAACTGGATTCTTACAAATAGAAAGCGCTGACCTCTAGTCTCGATTTGACCTTTCTTCCTCTACCGTTCGTGGCCATAGAAAAGAAAACGAGGATCAGAAGTCAAGTCTCCTCCAGTGCTTGGTTCATCAACTAGTTATATTCAAAGCAAGACAAAAAAAGGCGGGGCACTCATCTCTATCAATGCAATGACTGGGCTCAATCCTTTCACTTTTTTCTTATGTGCGAAAGCACGCCACCAAACCAAGAAGAAGAAAAAGTCACTCGAAGTAGTCAGCCCATTAGCAGTATAAGAGGAAGCCTACCCAATAAGTATGTAAGAAGCTTCCCTTTAAGTTAAGGCTTGAGCTTGCCCTTTTCATAACATCAGATTCGGCCTAGAACGCCTAGCGACTAGAGAATCCTAGAATAAGAAACGGAGCTGGTGCTTGAATTCATGTCTGCAGATGTTTTCTCTGCTCTAGCCGCAAAGCTTCCCCTTAACTTAAGGCCTCACCACCTACTCCAGCAGAGTCAGAAACGAAAGGGAATCGAAGAGGGAAGCGCGTATAGCATAGGTCTTTACTTTGACGTTGGGACTCTGCCCGTTCCAGAATTGACTTCAAACGAAAACGCGGGAATAGAGAATCCCGGGAGCAGGGAAAACACTCGTCTTTGAAGTCAGCCCAGTGGGCACTGGCTTTGAGTTCCTTTTAAGTAAGGCTTGACCCGCCTATCTAAGCTTGGCTAGAAGATTAAGATTAAGCCTATCAAAGTGATCCCAGAGGAAGAGAATAGAAATCCGTAAGCCTATAGTATAGTAGATGAGTGTCGGCCCGGTAAATCACCTAACTTTGTATAGCTTTAAGTTGTCGCATATCCGGCTCCAGGCCAAAGCGATGAAGCAGGAAAAGGGTAAATATATTTAATATTGTATTGGCACGCCCATTCAAAAGGCAAGCCAGAAAGGCTAGGCACAGGTTTCAAACCAAAGAAGTCAGGTTTTCCAAATATATACAATGATAGTGGCTAGCTTCTTTGGCATCTTCGGTGCCTACTCCTCTCGTTCTGATCACAGTTCGGCCACGAAGTATGTGATGAATTTGTCTTGGCAAGTGAGTAAGCTACGAATACAAATGCAAAAACTGTGTTTTAAGCAAATGGTGCGGATATTGTGATGTAATGAATAGGGAGATGCTTGACTCGACTGGAAATGACGGGTCGACAACTCCGAATCACAAGCTATTTACTACTGTATTACACGGTAAGTTAAATGGTGTGCCTTGTTATAAGTTATAGAAAGTACATAAATTTGTGTAGGAACGCTAAAAAGTATAGATACTATGTTCTTGTCTGATTAGGCTAGGTCTTTTTCCTTTTAGGAGTGAGGAAGGCATATATAAGGCATAGATCACTAAAGGAACCTTTCCCTTATATATGATAGCACCAGACGCGCCCCCGCCTTCCTTGTTCAAGTAGTTCAAGAGTTAAGGGCGTAGCAAAGTTTGTGGGGGAGGTTTTCCTTGATCTCTATGACCTCTCCGAAGGGGCCACACGATATGAATGGCTGCTTAAGGAAGAGGCCCAAAGCAAAGGCAGTATTTTGTCATGGAATCCGCTTCTGGCGGTGAAGAAATGGAATCTGCTGCAATAGTCGAAAATGCAGCTATCTATAGTAGCTAAATAGAGCTAGACGACTGTACTTGCTTGAGCAATTGGAGCTAAATCATCTTCTTTTCTTATTCTTGTAGGTTCTCGAAGGCCTGTTTGCAATGAGTGATTGAAGTGCTGCTCGGGTTGAAGCCGCTAAAGAAAATGAAGCCAATGTCCCGTATAAATTGCCACGAGCACAGAAGGAACTGCTATGGAATTCCCTGCTACTGTTCTAGCTGTTCTGTTGTTGGACTAAGAGCTGTTATCACCTTTCGAGTTGCATATAGTAGAGATGCAGTCGTAAGGCCGCATCGATATAATAGATGAGTAAGGCAAAGAACTACTGATTGATCTACGAATGCCGGGAGGAACTTAACTGCATTAGTCTCATATGAATGCCCAGAATCAGATGTTCACAAATCGGCTCTTCTTTCATAAGCCAATGACGATCGAAAGGCCAGGGACATCTAGACTAGCCAGGGAAAGCTACTCCAAATCCGATTTTGTTCACATTGATGGTGTCGAAGGAGAATGCGCGGTTCTTGTTCGAGAATTCCCTGCAGTAGCTGGTCTTGACTCTTACACAACTACATGGACTGACGACATCTGGATGTGTGCTTTAGCGTTATGAAAGAACTGGGAGAGAGAGCTTCCAGGAATGGTTCCTGCCCGTCTAGGGGACTAGATCCTTCCTTGCCTTGGACTGAAAAAGAGTGAGGAATGGGGCTAAGCTATACGCTACCTTACCTTGCTGAATCATAAAAAAGGGCTCCTTAGTGCTGTATGGAAGAAGGGGGTCCTCGTCTGAGTCCACGACTCGCAGCTGCCTTTCTAACTAGGTTGTGACTCCCTCGGGATGGTTTTCACATGGATTTGAATCAATGAATGAGTTCGATTCGGCTTAGTCAAACTAGGTCAAAGCCCGTTTAGTCTTTCTCTCCTCTGGATTGACAACGGCAACTCCCACCGGCTGCTTACTGAATGCCCTTTTCGGGGGGCAAGGTTCTTTTGACGTGCTTTGCAGAAGACAAGGGCTAGCGCTTTCTTAATCGATCGGTGAACAAATTTCTTGTTCTTCCTAGTAGCCTCTTACTTTGACTGACTAATGTGCAATCCCTAGGGGGCACTCCAGGTGGGTAACCATTCTTTTTTTGGATGTCCTATGGTAGTCGTCATCAATCATAGTTCCCATGATGGCTGTAAGATGCTATTCAGTTAGCTAGGTCGTGGCCGGCTGTGAGGCTTTCATTTCCTCCGCCTCCTTCAGAGGTCTTGCTTTCAGAATCAAATAAGGTTTGAAAACCGTAACTCCTTCCTGCTCTTCTGGGGCATACATTTCATATATGTATTTACTCTAGCAGGCTTTGTCTCATATCACATTACTTATTATATAACCTTCATCACCCGGAAATGACTTACTCAATGTCTAATGCTGGCGGATTAGCTGGTTGGCAGGTTAGCTTAATATCCCACGCTTACTTAGGATTCCCCTTTCCCTGACTCGGCTAGGTAGGAAATGACCCCGACCTGGCTGACTTGATTGCGGGGATTCGGGTGAATAATGTTATAACTCATCCATGCGGGTAGTCCCTATCTGCTGTCATGCCCCTATAAAGGCTGTGTCAAACTCCCGAAAGTCCAATATCGTAGATCAAGAGAGAAAGCCAATTCACAGCTTATTCGGATTTGACTTGCGCCTCAGCTTGATGAAGGTCAAGACATTGGCAAGGTCCTCTTGCTCTTCTCTCGTAGCTATGTCCTCAACTACGACAGCTACTGGAGTGAGGTTGTCTATACCATACTAGTATCTGGGTACCTGGGATCCTGTCCCTAGGACGGTCCCCCAGGGGGGGTTGGCCTGCAACTCGCACTTACCTCGATCTCTCTATTGCCGCCTTCCTGTGCTGAATTGGAACCTTAGATTCCAATATGTCACTATGGCCCAGAAGCGTTCTCGACAATCTCTCTATGAGAAATCTCATCTTTTCAAAAGTCAAGAAAAAGAGTTCAGTTCGTCCCGAACGTCAGGCTTCGCGACTTAGTGCAGTGAGGCTCGTTCTTCCACGATTGGTAGCACTCGTGTAAGGTCTGGTTTACTTGTAAAATCATCCGGGTTAATAGAACTATGGCTAGGATAGTTGGTCAGGATCATAGAGAAAAGGGGTGAGTCTTCTTCCAGTGCTTGAATCCTCTACTCTAGTTGAAGTACAAGTTCATCAAACCCCGTAATGAGGTAGTTTTTTTGTAGTTAATAGATATCCGGTTCTTTATCCTCTTTATTGGTTGTTTGTTTCCGCAGGCGAGGGATTCGTGAGTCCATTCTTTTCATCTTTCTCTTATAATGTATGTAGTGAGTCGAGTTCTGACTCCTTGACCGGTTGAATCTCTGAATTAGGCAAGGGAGTCATGAAGGTCGTGAGGCGTACTCTCTTTTCAATAATCTCTTCCCCCGGGCTAAGGATGTTACCGAAGGTCAGGGACTTTCCCGCTAGGGCAGTGAAGTTCGTGCTAAATGACCGAACGAACGTATCTGGTTGCGAGTCTTCTCCTCTCCCACTGAGAACAGAGCTGCTGGGTGAATTCTGCTCTGATTCCTGAAAATGGTTATCCGTGTTCTTAAGTTGAAGTCCTTTGCTGTAGTTCATTTCCTTTGTCTTAAGTGATCTATTCGATAGCTTCCCTGTTACCACCCGAAGGGTAAGAAAGAGATGCTCCGTGTAGCTAACCCCAAATCCGGTAGCCTTTGAAAATAGGTTTATGACGTAACTGCCTATCATGCCAAGCTTGACGCTGTTGCTCTTGCACAGGCGGTTCTATAGAAAGCGAAGGAGACCCACATGCCCACTTCTCCTTCCCCGCCCCATTTCTGGGACGGGCCTCGTTCTTATTTGAGGATGCCCCCGCTCAAATAAAAACTACAACCCCCAAATACTCTGAAACCTACATCTCCTTCGGACCCTGACGTGAACGTTCCTCAGCAGCAAAGTGTTCACTTCTTTCTCTTCCCCCCCCGAAACCACCACACTCGTTTAATTCCTCAAAACTTATCGTTTCATGGCTCGATCTGTTAATCAATCTCTTCGCCTATTGGGAAACACTTTAGTTTTCATTTCGAGATATATCTGGCTTCTCTCGAAATTCTGCATTTCACCTAGATAATGGTTTAATGCGTCGTCATTAAGGGGATGTCCATTTTTATATAAAAGCGTGCTTCGGATAAAATCCTTATTAGCAAATATAATTTTCGGATCATATCCCTGAGTTGCTTCTGCTTGTTTTTCAAGTAGCAACTGCTTCTCTACAGCGTTTGAAAGGCTTTCCTCGTCGAGCGTCTCAGACAAAAGCGAAAAGCCAAAAGAATTGTGTAAAAATTTCTCACGCAGCTCTTGACGCCGGTTGGTGTCAGTGTAAACGTGGGGGTCAGGGGCAGCAGGCTCCGGGTCGGAATTGAAAAAACTGCTCTTTTTTTTTCGTCAGCAGATTTCGCTCATCAAGTTCTTGTTTGATCTGCCGCTGTTAGAACACCACAATATTCGTCCTTTTGGGGCTCTCAATGGTGAATCGATCATTCTTTCTCCCTTTCCTTTGCCGGAATGGAATAAAACTAAAGAAACCCGCGATGGCTACTTTATAGCCTCCTTTTACTTTCTTAAAAATAAAGCCTTTTACCTTTGTATTCGTTCGCCAAATCTTGTTCAGTTCCATCCAAGCTCGCTTTTGTCTGAATCTTCGTGGAAGAAGAAGAAGCGGTTCACCAGCCACTACATCTGTGGATCCCACCAAATCATTAAACCTGGCGGCTGCTCGCTCTTTGATCAGTGATTCACCGGCCACTAGATCGATGAAGAATCTCTCCAAAATATGCTTTTTGATCAGTGATTCACCGGCCACTACATCCAGGGATTCCACCTTATTCTCAAACCTGGTGGCTCGGTTGATTGGCACTCCTGTAGTCTCATCTTGCATACAAATTCTGGGGGTCCCAGGTCCTGCATCCACTAAGAACATTTCTTCCCTTAAGCGTAAAACTTCAGATTGTAAGGCCTTTCCACTACATAAGAATAAACTTGAATTATATCTTGGAAATGATCGACTCAAATAGATGCTCATCATAAGCTTTTTTTTTCCTCCTCTTCCTATTGATCAGAAGCATCCAGTAGCACCACGCCAGTAGATTAAGTAGTGGAGTTCTCATCCAGATTATCTACCCTGGTGAAAATCTTTTTTTTTCTAAACAACCCAATTAAGCACAAACTCCAAAGCAGTCAAAAAAAAAGGGCTTTGCCCCCCTTCAAACAAAAGAGATAGAAATACCTCTTGCAAACCCTGTAAGGTTTCAATTTGTGAGTATAGATGCTCACCAACGGCTGAGAAAGTGAGGCCGTCTGGCAATACGTAACCCTCACCAAAGCGTTCCTTGAACAGGGTTTCAAGTAAATAATCTATTTCATATCTCAGCGCATCGAAAGCTAAAGTCATATCGAGGTCGGGGGTAGGCAAATTGAATAATGGTAAAGGGCGACGCCCCCAAAGAGCATAAATTACAACAACTGCCAGAGGCAGTAAATAATAAGAATTGAAAAAGAAGTCCATGTCCATATATTTCATATAAAATCAAAATTCCCTCCATACAGACAGAAAGAGAGTCTTTCCTGCACGGAGTAGTTAGTATAGAACTATATAGAGATGTGGTTGGTTGTTGACCAACAGAGAAAGCATGGGAGAAAGATGCACAAACGAAAGAAAGGTAGTTTACTTGCTTAGTACTTGTGCTACGGAAGAAGGGCGGTTTGATAGCCCTTTTTATTTATTTTATTTTAATACGAAATTTTTTACATCTTTGTTTGGGAAGTCGAAGCCACACAACAACGACCAACTCTAACTGTCGCCCGCTTACCCACTTAGCTACCGGTATTTCTTCTCACACAGTACCAATTGCTACGAGATTCTCTAAAAGCTTCAATCGCATTACATACAGTGATTCAATCAATGCAACATTGCGCGGATCAAAACCCGTCTCAAGTGGCGGGGGCGGAAAGGACGAACTTCATTTTGAACGGGATATCGCTAAGACCGCCTCATTTCGAAACCGGATTCGCTACCTTTTTAGTCTCCCTACGCAATTCTATTAGGCACCTTTGGTCCTTGCTTTCTCGATCAAACTCTCTGACGTCGAAGAAAGACTTCGAGGAGCAGGGATGATTTGAAATCCTGTATTTTTTTTACACTGAACACCAAGCCAATCTCAATGAAGACAGGGAGACGCAACTAGATGATTCAAGTAGTAAGTCTTTCTTTTCTTTCTACGGTACGATCCTAGGCAAAAAGCCTTTCTTTCTCTTAGCTGCTCCACTCCTCTCGCTATCGCTCGAGCGACTCCGTACCTCTCTATACGCAATTAGTTTTTTGTGCTTTGTGCTGTAATAAGAAAGATGTTGCTATTCTACAATGTGGCGTTCCAGAAAGACTCACTTATTTCTCATTCACACCGACCAGCTAGTGCGCTGTCACTTGGTATCGGATCTTTTCTAAATGATGAATTTGCCCTTCGACGGGTACTCCTAAAACTTCTATCTACCTACGTCATTCTTTCTTTATCTTTAATAAGTCAATTTCCCACGGTCAAGCCTAGTGGAGCTCCTAGTCCGGCTTTGACCACGAAACAGAGAACAAGGCTGAAAAGAAGCTTTCTTCACTTTGACGATCCGTGGATGCGTAGTTTGAAAGTCTTTCCACCTTAACCTTTTTTCATTAGAAATGGCTTCAGACTCGACCTGAAAGGTGCCAGTTACATCTATTGGACCAGACGGAAATACAAGCTTTCTTGTAGCATGCATGGGTTTGACGTATTCTTTTGCTTGAATTCGACTAGATCCCTTCCCGCCTAGTAGTTCTCACTGGTAGGCTACCGGGCAAACTCGGTGGAGCCGCTGGTGGTTCTTTGTTTCTTTATCCATTCCACTTTCTGTAAACCCCTGACTCTGTGTCTCGCGCTTTTCAGCCTGAATTCCATTCCCGTAATTCTTTTATGAAACTACATACCTTGCCTCAGGGAACTACACTAATGAGGAATATCATATCCTACCAGGCACGATCGAAAGGATTTAGGGCACCTTATAAGGCCCGGACTTGCCAATATGGATGAGGGACGACCCAGAGGATATCCGTGCAGAAGCAGAAGCTCGGTACGAAATGGCGACGGAAAAACTTCAGGGGGAAAACGCAGCACTGATGTCTGCAAATGCGGAAGGTCAAGCTGGAGAAAGCAAGGAAGAATGCTCTTCAGCTTACTTTTGACGACCTAAACCAGAGGATCCTTGCTCAACGCAATCTTATTCAAACTATGACAGAAGAATGTGAAAGGCTAGCGATTGAGTGCCAGAGGCTGAAGTTCGAGGATGAGTCCCTCCATGGCAGTTCTATTATCGAAGATTTCCTTGCGCTGAAGAACCCACTTGACGCTGGCTTCGATAATAGGCGGATTGACCCGCGGGAGGTGTTCGAAGGAGCAGCTCCTGAACCCAAATTAGCCAGTCAGGATCTTGTTGATTTAGTGAATATAACAGGTTGAGTCCATTGACTTAACCCAACCGGTAGTTAAACCCAAGAGAGAGGCCTTATCCCACAAGCAGACGGAAAAAAATGCCAGAAGCTACGCAGGAACGGTAAATCAAAATTACTGAGGTAGTAAGGTGGCTTAGCTTACAAAAGGAACTGCTGATATATCTTTTCTTTATATTTAGCCTTAAACACAAACACAGAATAACTTTCTGAGTTATACTATACAGTGAACCAGATGATTTTCGAACTTCTACTCAAGTAGACTGAACACCAAGCCAATCTTCAAACTTTCGTTTGAAACCTCTCACCTCATCTACCTGCCCGGCTGGAGGCTATGGGCGCTTTCTATTCTATAAGGCTTTAAAGACTGCTATTCTTGGTTACGAAAGATGGATATTCCGAGCCTGCCCTTTGACGGCCGTTTGCGAGATTTAATGGATAGGGGTTTGCCCCAGCCTGACTTGTGTTCAAGGGGCCTATTAGCGGAGGAAGCATCCACTATAGATTCTCAACTCCAATCCCTGGGCCTAAGTCGATCCTAAAAGACTTTCTTCGATCTGGATTCAGAGGCTTCATCTAAGTAGAGTGAAAGATGGTCCTGCCCTCCTATTTGATTCAGGCAGTCGTCTGAAAGTGCTCACTGGGCTTCAGAGCCCATATGCTTAACACAGGGAATTCGGCTGCGCTATTGGGGGAAGAATCGAATTTACGCATCCCCCCTTAATTAAGGAGTATAGTAAGGCCCCCAACAGGGTCAATGCCATGCAGCCGAGCAGGCACCGGTCAGAACTCAGCACCAAGCCGAGCATTAGCCGCCGCCCGACCGCTTGAATCTATTCCCACCTTCACATGCTTGCTGGATTAGAGGTGGGCTTGCTAGCGTCTTGCTATTGGCTTTATAGATAAGACGACTTGGAGCTAAGGTGAAATTGAACAATCTGAACAACTACCTTTAAGACTTGAAGAGAGAAGAGACCTTCGCCCACCCACCATGCTACGCGAAAGCTGAACTTCAATAAGTAGAGCCTTTACGATACGACTTTAGTAGCCCATTTATCTGTTGAAGGCGGGGCCACAAGTGTAATTACTTTATTTCAGCAAGCAATTAGGACTCCCAGAAAGTAAAGGACATGTACCAGCGGAGAGCCGTGAGCACTTTTTCCTAATTAAGATGAGTAGGCCTACCTATCTGATGTTGCATGCTCGGATTGTTCAGCCTACCCTTTCTTTCGTCTCCTTCTGCGGAAAATAATTGAATTGATCCATCCGTACGTACCGGATCAATATACCGCTACCGTGCTAACGCTAACCCCACATCCCTGGCTAGCTTGCTTTCGCTAGCTTCTGAGGCTGGCTTTTGATATGTGCTAATCGACCTTCTGATGAAAGCATTGAAGAGGAACTAACTGGAAAGCGGGTGGGATATAAAAAGGAGTCTTATCTATACCATATATGACCTATTTCATAGAATATTTTTACCCCCCAAAAAATAGGTTCCTGCTCTATAGCAGCAAGGGTAGGTCTAGGTCCCCTAACGTCAAGCAATAGAAAGCTTATGAAAGCGCGAAGATCAGATCAATTGAAAGCTTAGCTTCACGTGCATGCAGAAAAGTCTCTTAGCTGGTCATAAGGTTTCCGGACCCTTTATAGGTGCCTATCTTATTTAGATGCTTCAGCTTATGCCTTTTCTTCTCTTGCTGCCTATGCCGGCCTCAGATCTAACTAAATGAGCCAATTAACTAAATGACTTAGGCTCAATCGCAGCTTAACTGGCTCGCTCGGCTTACCTTTATTCTTGAAATTCGATGACTCAAACTATCTTTTAACAAATAGAGTTGAATGAATAACTAGACCAATGCATCTTTGTTTTCTCGCCACTTCCTTCTCTAACTATCATGCCAAACTCCCCGTCATCGTTTGAATTTGAATTTCATGTTCCACGCGGATCCTTAGAAAGTAAGGAAGCCGAGATCCGGTAGGCAGACGAGGTTGTCCTTGTAACTCCGCTCGAATGCCCATTGCAAGTCTTTTGCATTCATAAATCAATTCGACGGGTGGAGCGGGCCGGACTAGGCACACAACAGTCTCTTGGAATCTATTGGGCGGGCAAGCAGAAATAGGGTTGATTGGGTAAGCTGACCAACAAGACTATAAAGTTCGACTAAAGGCGGTTAAGGGTTTGCCAAAATAAGTCCTTATGCTCTTTAGAGGTCTTAAGGAGTTCTAAGATGGTGAGCAGGTGTTCTTCCTAACTGCTGTACAGATGGGTTGAGGCGGATGTGGGAGTAGTTGGGTGCAGGGTCGGAGGTGGTGGTACAACATGGTAGGAGGTGTTTACTTGATTGACCTGCGAGTTGATTCCGGATGGTTGAGGGTCGGTCATAGGAGTTTTGCCCTCCCAAAGGGCATGCTGAGGTAATGGGTCACTGAATATACCCATGCCCTGGTTAGGGTTTGAGGGAGGTTGGGTGGAGGACTGGTTGGGACTGCACTGCTGGAGGAACTTGGGCTGGATCCTGCCGCTTCTCTTTTCGATTCAACAATGGAAGGAATGGAATAGAATGGGGGCTGTTCCCCCAACCCCTTATCGTATGCGAGGAAACTCTAAAATGCTAAAGTACCAACTGATCGACATTGGCATGGAGAAGCAATCGTTATTACGCATGTGAAAAGACAATGAAAACCCATTGCTTTGACTTTGAGCTGCCACTGCTTTTCATCGCATCGGAGGATGTAATAGCAAAGTCCTGCCACCGTGCTTACTTTGGTGACAACTTCTTTTGGGTCTGGATCACCATCAACCCTTACGATGACACTCCTTTGACCGGGAACTTCTTTGTTTGTGGCTTTGTTCAAGGTAGCTTTTTGCAAGTTCAGTCTCCTCTTGCATTCCTTTCGAAAATTTGTATGCTCCCCCCGTATATCCGCTGGCAATGGCATTTGGGGTTAAGGGCTGCCTTCCGGTGGCAAGTTCAAAGGGACTCTTTCCTGTAGCCTCGCTCCTCTGGATGTTATAAGCAAATTGGGCAGTGTCCAAGAACTTCGCCCAATCTGACTGGTTTGCACTCACATAGTGCCTTAAGTACAGCTCAAGTAACCCCTTCACTCGCTCCCTTTGGCCATCAGTTTGCGGATGAAAGCAAGTTGAAAAGGCCAAGTCTGTTCCCAACAGCTTCAAGAGTTCCTTCCAGAACTTACCCGTGAAGCGAGGGTCGCGGTCACTTACTATGTTCTTTGGTATCCCCCAAAGCGAAGATGTTTGACGAAAAGCTGAGCACTTCGGCATTGATTTCCTGGGATAAAAGTGGCATACTTAGAGAATCTGTCTACCACCACAATAATGGTTCCGTACCCACCCGTCCGACTTAGGCAAAGGACTGATAAAGTCCATTGAGACACTCTCGATCGAATGGGTATTGAGGAATAGGTCAGGGTTCCAACAACCCTGCGGGATGCTTATGCTCAACCTTGTCTTGTTGACACACAAGAGAAGTTCGAAGGTAGTGCTCCACATCCTCCCGCATTCGTGGCCAATAATAAAAGTTAGTAAGTTGTGCCATGGTTCGGTGCATACCTGGGTGTCCCGACCACTTCGAGTCATGTCACTCCCTTAGCACGTCTCTCCTTAAGTTATCCCATCGCGGCACATAAAGTCTCTTCCTCTTGGTTCTTAACAGACCATCCTTCAACCAAAATTTCCTGACTTTGCCCCCGTCGATGAGGGACTTAGCCACTCCTTCTGGATTCCTTTTCTTATTCGGTCCTGCGCTGGGCTGCTTATGGCTGCAAGTTCTGCCTTTCTGCTGCCTAACCTAAGAGGGTATGAGCCCCTCAGCAACACACCTATACATCAAGGATCAGGCTACTGAGAAGAAGGCTACAGTGATACAAAAATGATCATTCGTTCTGCCCTTTGCTTTTCTAGTCAAGTGAGGTAGTCCTTGTCCATGTTGGAACTGTTGATGGCAGTACCGCTCAACTACGAGATGCTTTCAAGTCGATGTATCAATGTTCCCAAGAGTAGCATCAAACGGCAAGCCTTGCTTCAAGCTAAGTCAATCGGGATCTAATTGATTGCTAAACTTCAACTTCCTTCCTTTTTTCTTTGCTTTCATCCATGGACCGAATGGATCACGGGTCAAGCCCTTCCTCGTCTCCTTCTTTGGGTTCTGATAGTCTGACCTGCCCGGTGCTAGGCTAGGGTTTACCGGTAGCACCTTTGTGACATTCTTCTCTCGCTTGACGCACTCCTCCTTCCGGAGAATACTCTACCACATGCAAAACAGATTGTAAGGAAATTCTCATACTCGCCCAAGAAAACCTTGCATTCCACCTTCACTTTCGTCGAAAGGGGCGTAGAGCTGACTTGCTAAAGTCAGGGGCGTAGATAGAAAGAGAGGGCACAAGAGAAGCAAGATACGAGATTCTGTTCCTGTTGTGACCGCTCCCGTTCCCGAATAGAAAGACTATTGGTATTTTCCCCAAGGGTGTGTCTAGATCCTCAGCTCTTATTGTTGTTTCCGCCAGCAGGTGAGAGGCTTGTGGAAGAGTTGTCCTAAGGAAGTCTTTTTTTCCAATCTATCGATTGCCTTCTTCTTTCTTCTCTCTTGACATAAGCTAGGTTCGCCAAGCTGAATACAGCCATTTCCGGCCGGCATCTTCCAAAAGGAGGGGTAATGCTTGCTTGATCCCGGTTTATCTCCTTTTGTGGGGCGTTAGCTCTGTTGCTCCTAGAACAGCCTTCAATATGAAATGTTAATTAGCCCGTGTTCACTCTTCAACTCGGGATGAAATCGGCAACATCAATATCTTAGTCAGTGATAAACTCTAAAAGTCTAAGCAGCCTTAGCTCATCGATTAACTCAAGCATCGGTACGCCCCTGACTCTGACTATAGTCCTGACTTACCTCAGGAGATAACAGAACTCAATAAAGATAACAATTCATCCCCGCTAAACTTTTCACCTGATCTAAAAGGACAGAAACTACATAAGCAACCACTAAACGGCTCTATCAGAAGAGAAGCATTAGCAGCAAAAAAAAAGAAAACAGCAATTGCCTCTTCAATCACCCGCATTAGAAGCCTTCGATCGAGTGGACTACCTTACATTATACGCTTTGGCACAGTCAGGACATCGAGTTACGGCTTCCCTCACTAAAGTAAATAGAAAACAGGTTTAGGCTCTATGCCAAGTAGATAATATAAACCCAAGTACAATAATGATATAAAAACTAAAAACTGGCAGAAACCAAAGAATTCACCATGTCAACAGCTTCATTATCAGCACATTCAATTGACCTGGGCTTGGCTTTCTTTCAAGGTCGATTTACCGCTAGGAAAGTCGCGTGGGTTCAAAGTCCTAAGCTAGGAGGAAGACCGGCATCTGAGAACTCCTCTAATGCTGCTAAGGAAGGACTTGGCTGGCTAGGAATCCGCCTGACCTAACGACCTTCCTTGTGCAAGGGAAAGGGTAACAAGTCGGTGGCGAAGGTAGTAATTCCCGGCTGAGGGGACGAAGCGGTAACTAGAAGAGCAGGAAATAAATATGTCATGTCAGTTTCTGCCCTTATTCGTCTCCAATGCATCCCTATTCTCTGTGCGTCGGTGTGGCTATCTTCTCCTATTTTTTTTTTTTTATAAATAAGGAATTTTTTTAATTTTCTTCTTTATAAAGGCAAGGCTAAGCCATCCGCCCTTCATTGCAGGGGAAAAGGGGACACGGTTCCCAAGGGGTGGCTAGTTCGAGTAACAGAGACGGATACAGAGAAGGTCCTTTTTCTGAGAGACCCGCTCTTGACTTTCATCCCACTAGTAAGCGCAGGCTCCTTCATACAGGGACGGAGAGGCGAGTGATGGGCACTACTCATCATAAGAAAGCAGTCATGCAGATAGAAACGGTAAAACAATGACTCTGACTGAGTAAAGAGATTAGGTTTTTTTTCTCATCTATTTTCCATACCACAGCTCTAGACTTGCCCCTATTCAAACTATGTTTCATTCATACCACCCCTGTGGGTTGTTCGCAATTCACATGAAAGACCCGGTTGAGTACCTTGGCCCGGGTAGGTGGTGCTGAGTTCCGTGTCCTTGGCAGGCTCGACCATCGGGGATCCGTTCATTACGAACGTTTTTTCTCGATATGGACCAAGCTCCGACTTCCTTTTTAGCTTTGGCTCGGAAGAGGTCGAGATCTCCACCAACCAAGAAAATAGGGGAGTGCATAAAAAGATGGTTCTGGAGAGAGTGATCCTCGGGTGACTGAACTACCCTACCTTGAGAGTAGGGGTAAGCCTAAGCTCAATGCCCTTACTCAACCACCAAGAGCAGCTAGAGTCAAGGCTTCATTTGCATCTCCAACAGACTTTACAAAGGCTTTTGGATTCTCCTAGTAAAAGAGCGAAAAGTCATTTAGAAAGAAAGGCTCTCAATCCCTATCTCAAGGGCATGACCTAGGCCAGTGAGGTCCATTGCATAGGTGAGGACGAAAGCTGCTTTTAGAGAGAAAAACACTTCACCGTCTTCACATTAAGGTATTATTCTTTTGGATAGTTTTGGACTTATTCATTAAGATGAGCCTGCCTACTTCAAGTTCAAGGCAGGCTAGCTCAGTACACGATTCCCTTCCTTTAAATAGAGCTACTTCCCGCTCTTCTGTCTGTCATCTGTCAACAGGTAACGGTCGCATCTGTCCAGTAACTGTCCTGTAGGCGGTCCAATCGCTCATCCGTCCACGCGTCCTACTTTGACTGTCCTCTAGCTTCTGTTATGAGTCAATTTCTATGGCCTATTTGATCTAAAAAGAAGCCCTGTGAAAGCCAATAGGGAGCTATACGGTCCATTAACGTTGCAACATTGGCCTTCTTTATGTGCTCTAGTCGAAGTAGCAAGCAAGCCTTTTTCGATCCTTGTCCGATACAGCAGCTGGATCACCGCCTTTCCAATCAAAGAAAGGACTAGCATAGCAAATCGATCTATTCAATAGCATAGAGAATAGTACGTTTAGAATGACAAGGGCTAGGGCAGACACAAGTTAAGAGCGAGGGGAAAGGATAGTAGTTCCTGCTCGCTCGATGTAAGAAAAGGCGCAGCAAGAAGGTCTGTAAAAGGCTCTAAATGAGCGCTCGCCTACAGTCTTAACTGATGTATTGCCCTTGCTGCAACTAGAAGGGCAGCAGAAAGATAACCCGCTATCCTGCTTGCTTTCAAATAGTACAGTCCCGAAAAAGAAGACATTCCAATACTCGTTCTTGATCAACGGGAAATGCCTAAGATAGTCAAACAACTTCTATGATTGAATTGCTAAGAAATCCATGGCTTTATACTATCTATCTATAGTATTAGTATGACAAAAAAGTACTCATTTGAAGAGCTTAAATCTGACTTCACAGTTGAAATTTAGAAGATGGAAATCAGCTTATGTTAATTTTCAACAGCTCGTTACGTGATTGGGTCAACTAGAAGGAAGGACTCTTTATAGCAATGAGGATTTTCTTTCATTCATCCTTAATATAGAACAGAACAGTAGGCATGCCGGTTATTAGGAAAGAGGTTGACCTCATTCGTTAGGTCCAAGCCAAGTTAGCTCGCCCTCGGGTCGGGTGACTTCCCCTCTTTCTTTGAGTCTTCCAATTTCCTTTAATGGCTTTCAGCCTACTTACTACCCATGAGAGGGACTTTGCTTCTGTTTAAGATGATTCATATACCCTGGAACTGTAAATTAAACTACACCGCCCACTAACCATCTGGTAAACCGAATGATATTCTGCTTTCTTCCAAGCCCACTAGAAATAGAGTCAAAATGCCTTCTTGTTACTATCTATTCAAAGTATATTCTCAATCGGCAAAGTCTCGCTACATTGAAAGCGGTAGACTGGTGCTTCTATCCAGTGAAGCACGAGAGCCCCCCTTCTCAGGCATTCACTAGAAGGCTAAACTCCAGAGTCACTCATCTAGGATATAGGATAGGAAAAGATAGAGGCCGCTAAGGACAAAACATATTACGATTGAAAGGAAAGAGTAAGAAGTAGCTCTTAGGGAGAAAACTCCTGTTACAGTCAACTACTGCTAGCGAGGAAGGGAATGGGAAGTGGAAAGAGGAGAAGCAAACAGCACAGCTAAATAGGCATTAGCGCGCTAACACTCATGCTCCTTTGCTACGCTTGCTTCCTAGCTAGAACTCACAGAGCACACAGATTCTTAAAGACAGATATAAAAGGGATCTTTCTTGCGTAAGGAGCTGAAAGGCACTGTCCCGACCGGGGCTGGAGCGAAAGGCCACTCGACAATAGGAGTGGCCCCTATGGTATGGCTAAGCTCCGTTCATAGCCTGGGAAAAGCACTAACGATCTGTCTTTAGTAGGTAGTCTATTCTTTCTTACCTCGGGATAGGAGGTCCTATCCCCATTTAGTAGAGATCACCTGATTTTCTTTCTTCTACAAGCAGTTCCGAATCTTCCTGTTCCGGCCGGGGTCAGTTGAAGGCAACCCAAGTCAAAGAAAGAAGCAGGGATCAGACCGGAAAGCTCAATTGAAAAGGTTAGGAGTGGAGTTCCGGCTAGTACTGCCGAGGAGCGAAGTTTATTGAGCCGAATGGCAAGTATGAGTTCAACAGCCCTTCCTTCTCTTTCGAATGACAAACTAGAAATATCATAAGATAAGAGAAGAAAGAGAGCTTTATAAGCAGCCAATCTTTTCTTTATGCCCAAACAATCCCATGTCTTTCTTTTTTGGTAAACCCAACCTTTTCGGCAGTCGCCGCGGGTCCCTTGTCTCGGGCGTAGACCCGGTTCCTAAACCTATAAGGGTAAACTTATGTGTAGAGCCGAAAAGTGACTCTTTATAATCTTCGATAGCATAAAGGTGCGCACCTGCGAAACTACATCTCTTAAGAATCCCCACTGATAGAATGAGGAGGGGCAATTGCTTTATTAAAAGTGATAGCGGGGAAACCATTAGGAATGCTCACCCCTACCCGGCTTGGGCCCATATCCTTGATCAATGGACGCTTAGCTAGTTCCTACTTTTGATAGGTACTACTTCCACGAAAGCAGGATTGCAACTACTGATGTCATTCTTAGAGGTTCATCACCCTCGTGGAACTCAATCACTGATAGCCTCATTCCGGCAAGTGAGAAATCAGCTAATGCTAACCATCATCAGCCGGAAACACCCGATAAAGCCACGATAAAGGAATTGGACAGCTCATCTTTCGACTGTAGTGATTCCGCTACGCGGGTTGAGAAAAGGGCTTGATTTTAGGAGAAAATGTTGTTCTAGAAGAAGTACTTTCTATCAGTGTAGGTAGGGTCCGGTCAATCCAGTGAATGAATGGGAGCGGAGGTGTCTTCCTTCCTAACCTATCGACCGTTCTGGGTTCTTTTCCAGCTTAAGGAGCGGAAATTCTTTCATTCAAAAGCTGGTACTTATAGTTCTTATTGATCCGACTCAAGTTGGTATGTTTAGTCCCGAAGTAGAAGCCCCCAACCCCTACCATCAACCGTAGCAGGGCGCTTTACATTCCCGTGCGCAGCGGAGTCGGCAATTCCTTTCCCGGGCCCGGATCGTGGGTGAATGGTATTCTATTCCACAACCGCTTCAATCCTGGTAGTTTTTCTGAGCTTCTGTAGTTCTAGTTACCCTCCGGGCCAAGCTAACGACCCGAGGAATTCGTCTAGTCGATGCGAATTCTTTTGATCCAAATCCCGATATAATCTTTATAAATAAGTAGGCCAGAAACGTCCTAACATACGAGTGAGAAGACAACCCTCGTTGAAAAAAGTAGTCTCCAATAAGTGTCTCCCTTGGGCAAGCAGTGGATGGAACTCATGGGCATTCATAGCCTCTTTCTTAGGACCTCGGATTCCTCATTAAGGAGATGCCGATTCTAACTACTACACTGGCTTTGTTGCTTCCTTTGCTCTCGTCTCTGTCATCGAATGCAAGCTGTGAGGAATAAGAATTATCTTAGCAGACAAGAATGAAATTCAATTAGTCCCGCAGGAATAGAAGAGGACAAGGCCTATAGCCTATCTATATAAGAGAAAATGGCAAGACATTGGAAGATTGACATGAGAAGCCGAAGCAGAAAGCCCACATACATGTACCAGGGTTTGGGAAAGCTAGTGCCTTAAGCAGGAAGGAAGTTGAATTTGGTGTGCTGAACAAGTGTACCCAGGTAAGCGGTTTACCCGCTACGCCATACTCGGTGATGACATAGTTATCACGGATACGAACGTAGCTCTGGTTTATGAGCAAGCGTCTGGTCAGTATATCTAAACAGAAGTCGCTGATCTCTGATGAAGGATGCTTTGTATTTATTTGGAGTTTGCTAAACGTTTTCGTGTGAGAGATTTGTCGAAAGACATCTCTCCCGTATCTCTTTTTGGAGTTATGAACTCGTACCACCCGTACGGTCTTTATGCCGTATGTCATAAATATCCTGTTAAAAGATTTGCAACCGCATCTAAAGATGAAAATCTTGTCCGGTTTGGTCACCTGTGGCGATGCTACGATTTAATAGGTTCATTAGGTTGGAGGCCGCCTATACTTCCAGCTGATAACACAACCTTTCCAGGTTGGTTGCTTGGTGGCGGAGATGGCAAGGCTTTCTTTCTTAGTTCAGTCTTTTGGCCTGACACAGCCAAGGGCTGGTAGAGGAGTTGTGTACCACGAATCTACACTAACCATCCATCATAAGAGAAGCAAGGTCCACAGAAGGTTGGGAAGGATGCATGTGAGGCCAACTACTTCCTATACATCAGAGACGAGTGCGGCTTTCCAATATGATGAGAAGGAAGTCCGACTGGTACCAAAAAAAAGCAATTGTGAATTGAGACCTATTCTTTGGCCTGCGCGTTAGAAAGCAATTTTCATATCATAAAAGAAAGAAAGAGCTACTCGCCACAGAGTAGGCCTACTAAGACAAGAGCAGATTATGTACCCAAAAGAATTAATAGGATTCAGGCTAAGCCGGAGAGCTTGGCCTGATCTTACCTTACTCGATAAGGCGATGGATCTCTTCCTCTTTCTTTCGGAATATGCCTCTAGTCAATATACGAGATAAGCAAGGATCAATCAATAGTAAAGGGCAGTTCTTATCGCCGAATCTTCTCATACGGACAATTCTCTGCATGTTGACTTCACTCCGATTACGCGACCAGAAAGACCGGTAATTCCTGATTACTTTTCTTTATTGCCTTTGCCTGCTTTACTGCTTTGAGGAAGAACCACTGCTACTACTTGAGAATCCGCTCTTGGGCTTGCCTCGATGAAGGACATCTTTCATCAACTGCTATTGAATTCAAATCCGCTGTGAGGGATGTTGCTTATTGACCTAAGATGTCCATCATCGAATACGACGCTGGTGCTATCCTATAATAGAAGAAATACCGCATCCGCTTGCAACGAATAGTAGGCTCTTTCTTTGGCTCTTTTCCACGTTGGATCAAAGGAAGCGGGATGACATACGCGGACTATGCACAATTCCGTCACGTGCGGGTAGACCAGAACGTAGACCTGTCATTCCTTAACCGGGATGGTAAGGCCCTTGAACCCGATCCAATATCCTATCTTTCCATCCATGAATGAAATATCGGTAATTACAGCCAAAATACGGTGTTTATGCGACTTGTGTCCTTCTTTTGATCCGGGAGAAAGCTCCTATTCAAAGTACTGAATAGTAGGTGAATAGTAACCTCGCTTCTTCCCTTGCGGGTCTGATTGAACTGAACTACTCGGGACCACTGCTCGCCTGACAGCTTTCCCGGCTTCCCTATCTGATGATTAGGATGATGCCTGAACTGGAACTGGTTTCATCCCTACTAGTCACCGATGTTGGTGCCTTTTCATATCCTAATTCGTACTCACAAGCCCATGAAAGGGAAGGGAATCACGTTCGAGATAGCGAGAGCACAGAGACTTTTTGTGCTGGAGTTGGACTAAAAGGAAGGAGTAAGGATGGGATGGATATTAGGACTCAGAGCATAGCTTAAGGAAGGAAGCTGAGGGAGTTCTGTAGTGAAGGACTACGCGCAGCTAATTTCCATCTTTGCACAAGTGTCTGTTGATGATGGAATTCAGCCAAAAACATCCATGTCAGATCTAGCAAAGCTGAAACCTGCGATGCGAACTACCTTCTTGAGTTCGCGGAGTACACAACCTTAAGGTCGTGGGTTAAGCAATGGTTCAATGGTACTACACAGTTGCAGTAGCTCCTGGTGTTACCATCCAGGATCTCTTAACCATTCGTGAACCGGAAATGGCAGATGGAGTCGACCGACAACAAGTTGGTCCGATTCGGTCTCGTCTGGAAGGTTTTCGATATGGTAGCTCTGAGGGGTTTGGACCCTAGAGTTCCCATTCTAGGTCCTTCAGCCAGCTATCCAGTTGCGCTGTATGGAGGTGTATCCGGACAGTCTTTTATGTTGATTGCTACTGAGGTTATCCAGCCTCGAGCAAGAAAGGGGTGTGTGGTAATCTATTTATCTACCGCCCCTTGGTCCGTCGGGTGTAAGAATAAAGGCGTTCCTAGTCGCCAATGCAACGCTGGCTTTGAGCTCTTCCCCCGATGCCTGAATGCTCCTTTACCGAGCAGAGGACTAGCTTTCTTTTTGGTAGACTGATCGCTAATCACTAAAAAAGAAATTGCGTTTGTAAGATCAAGCTCAGCTCGTGGATCTTTGATTCTTTTAGACAAGTCGTTGGTCTTTTCGATTTTCCTTTGACCTGGTATGAATAGTCAATGGGTATAGTCCCGGTTGATGCTGCTGACATAGATGTAGATGGGGCGCTTTCAAAACCCCTTGATTAAGAGGTTGAGGGGGCCTCCGATCCTCTTTCGTGTGCAACGGTTAAGAGTGGAAAACCGCTCCTCTAACTTGAGTGGCTTTTAGCTCCTATGACAGTCCTAGTTGGAACTCGGACCTCCTCCTCGCTATCTATCGTCAGTTATTGTCCCAGGCGAGGAACTGCTTGTATCAGACCTGATTCTCGCGCAGCAAGATCTTTTGTGAGTGCCCTTCCTTTGGGGCTTGAGGCTCATCTCACGATGTTCGTCTTGTCTGATTGTTTTTGTCTGGGTTGGTTGGAGTGCTTTAATCAGACTTGACCGAGTAGATCATGTTGGGATCTTCACCATGAATGATCCTCCGGGCGAAGCATCTCATGGCACACCATTGATCAATAAGACAGGAGAAATAGAATATACGGGGATAACCCCCTTTCCTATCAGCGTGAAATGACATTCATTCAATCAGTCCTCTCCTCCGCTCTCTCTGTCCCTGGCTTCTACTTTCAATACCTGCTGCTCCGACGAGATACCATTTAACAAGCAATTTCATTTAGTGGGTGTTCGCTCCTGAACGAAGCTATTGGGACAGCGGCTTTGATAGCGCTTTCTCAATGAGAGAGATCATATCGTGGTAGAGCTCCTATCCGTGCTTTGACAAATCCCTCTCTGGCGTCATCTACTGGCTGACTGCACACTGCCTTATGCCTGACTATGGCTTTTAGAAAGCAAGATCCCTCCGTTTATCACTCTATAGAAAGAACATCCCATACAGAGTCTTTCAACTAAGCTATTCGAGCCTTCACCTAAGCTCTCATCGATAGAGCCCCTTTTATTCTTGTATACAAGTCTGGTATTCAATTGTTCTAGTAAGGATGGGCTAGTTGCCTACTCTCGCCTAACCCGCCCCTTTGACTGATGATCAATATGACAAAAGTCATCTATCTTGATCCTTATATGACGCAATTCATAGACAAAGGCAAGTCAGAGTGAAATCAAAGTCAAGTTATTGGCGATCATACCTACTCAATGAGAATGCTCTCAGGTCCAGTCAATGTCTTTTTGATGATACGATTATCAGGTGCGAACTCAGATAGGAGAGGATGGGCCCTACCTAACCATATACAGAAAGAAAGAGATACCCGTATAAATAGAATAAGGGTAGCGGGGCATAGAGCAAACTAACACTAGCCAAGCAAGACCAAAGACGCTAGCCTAGCCAAACCTAGTTCAGATTTGGTTTGGCTAGTTCTTCCTTGCCTTGGCTTAAGTTCTGATTGACATTGATGTAAGGGCAGAGAATCTTTGATGTAGAGCCTTTGACTTACCTAAAGAGAGATTAGTTGATCCTAAACTAGCGGTACCCATTCCGCTGGCCCAAACCAAAGCCCAAATGTCTCCAATTCCGCCCACTCACTCGAGCATCCGGTGGGTGGCCTACATTCCAGGATTCAATTCCTATTGTAGTGTAGGTGGAGAAATGGCAACCTAACAAATTCATTCAAGAAATATGGAAATTCACACCATATCTCCTTGATGGCTTCGGGTGCTTTAAAGCAGTCGTCCTCACTATTATGCCAAGAAGGGTCCCTCTTCTCCCGAGCCCACGGTACGCCCGGCCTGCTCAATCAAATATATATTGATTCGATGGAAAACCAATTTAATTTACAGGGGGCCCATGACCTATCTCATCTTCATGGGAGTTCCCTCTTCGTCGTTCGGATGCCGTTCAGGTTCGCAGTCGATCTGTCGTTCCTGTGAAGCCCTATAATGTAATGCAGAACATAACAAAAAAAAAAGACCAAAAGCTCGCCCCTAAAGACAAATTTATCTTTCCGATTTCTGTATCTATTGTTTGAAGGGAGGGACTGGCTTTTGAGTTCTTGCATTCTCTTTTCCATCATTCGAAGTGGCATGGATCTAATGAAGTGGTAGAAGTGTCAATTTCCTTTGCTTTTAGTTTAGAATGCGTCCCTTCTGCCTTTAAGTTCAAGTAAGGAATTACATTTTTTGATCGCTATCCATTTTCCTTGCATCCATCCCGGGAGCGGAGCTATACCGAAAAGAAAAAGATTTTTGAATTTATATAAGTCTTATATGTTCTCACTCTCCCTGTTCCCCAGCAACTTCAAGGCAACCAAAGGGGACGTAGGGGAGATGGAACAACGTCCAAGCTGTGACAACCCAGCAGCAACAACCTGCTTCTCAGCAAAGAAAGTTCCACTCCCAAACCTACCAGCAATCTCAAGTTCAGAGTAAACCATCTCCACAGCAAGACTCCTGTGCTCCACTCCAATTAGGGCAAAAAAATAGATCTCCTTCATCCCAACAACATCAAAATCAGCAGCCACACCAGGTAGCTCCCATCGCTTCGACAGTCCAGAGTGCTCCTGTTCAACAGTCAAATTGGAAGGTCAAAGCAATGGCCAGCGTAGGCGTCGACAATTGACTTCTTTTGCTGACCGGGTTATCTTTGACAAGTAAAGTTCATTAAACATGATGGGCTTGCCTACCCTCCAGAACCTAAGCCTCTAGGCTATGACCCCAACAAATATTGCAAATTCCATCGTTATGTTGGGTATAGCACTAACAGATGCATAGCTTTTAGGCATTTTTTTTCAATACCTCGTTGAGGAGGGTAAGATCCAACTTGATGGGAATTCTATCCAACCCTCAACATCCACCGCTGCTCCATCGAACCTCTCTCTTCACATAGTCAGGAAGTGGGTTCGTGAACCATGTGAAGAGAGAGGGCAAGGCTCCCATGGAGAGCCAAACGTCTTCAAGCATGCCAAAACAAGAACAAGCTAGCCTTAATCAGACTTCTCATCCTTATGGTGCAGTGCCACCCTGTTATGGAAACTTTGACAAGCAGTCTACGGCACCTAAACAACCGCTAGTGACGATTCCTTCTCCTATGGTTATGCCCATTTTTGTAGCACAAAATCCTCAACTATATTATACTACTCCAAACATTTCAGTCCTCGAGGTGGCAGATCCTCGAGAACCGCTTACCCCTTCACTGTAAACGACTTATGCTACCCCACCCCAAGCAGCGGTCGGGGCGACCATCGACATGGCAGGGAAGCCTATTTTCTCCCCAACAAATTACCTTCACTCAGAAGGATTTTTACTTTACATTCGCTATCCCCATACTCGACCCCTGTATGTAGAGGCCTTTGTAGACCACTAAAGAATAAAGAGGATCTTGATAGAAAGTGGTGCAGGATTTAATATTTGTACATTGAGTACAGCCAGGCAGTTGAATTTTGACCCTTCCTGCTTTGCTCCTCACTACAGCTGTTTGTGCATATGACGGGACCACTCGAACCGCGCAAGGTGTAGTTCGACTTAATTGAACATTGGGACCCCTTGTTCGGTCAACTCTATTCTATGTAGCGGATATACTAGAAACATCTAAAATGTTGCTAGCAAGTTCAGTCCCTTCTTCTCGATCCTGTATTGATCTACGACCATCCTCATCCGCCCACGAGTTTATGGTTCCAGCAGGCAACCTGGCATACCAATCGAATGCAGTCTCGCGGAAGGTGCTTACGAAAAGACGTATCATCAAAGCGTCGTTTCCGGCAATGCCCACAGTCAATGCCTTAAAATGAAAAATATGCTGCCTAGGGGACCCTCTCCCGTCAAAAGACTGCGGGTTGGGTTGTTTGAACTTGGGAGGAAAGGCCACTGTTTCCATGTAAAGGGGTATGGCGCGACAATCCCTTTTTGCTGCATTTTACTTTCTTCATTCAACTGAGAGAGAGTCTGTTGAAGATCCCTCCGCCCTATTAGTAAAGCTACTTGATCATCTTCAGATTGGCGTATCTCCTCGTGTCGCGAGGACTGCCCCTCGGTCATGTTCTTCTGTGGATTACTGGTTTCGCCAATTTTATCTGACTTTGGGGGATCTCTTTGTTCTGCCTTGTCTTTTGAGCAAATAAGAGCTCGCATAGCTTCTATAATCTCCATCATCTTATCTAGCCTTTATTCGGTATTTTTGTTGAGTTTGGCTATGGCTTCTTTAGGGGATATTTCGTCTTCGTTGGTTACAAAGACGTGTTCTGTTCTTGACACTTCTGATGAGACAGTACGTGCCAAATCTTCGGACTCATCGGAAGACGGGTCATCACCGGGTTCTGTTTGGCCTCCGGGATTGTTATATATGACAACCGATGTTGCTCGTGACACTTAAAATCCTTGGCTTTGTTTTTCCAACCTCGCCCTTGCTCGCGTTCGTCGAGATTAAGTTTCAAACAACTGAGCAAGAGGGATGTCGGAATCTATTTAGGGGACCATTTTGCTTGCCCTTCTTTTCCTTATGTTATGACAAAGCCTTTTCTTGCCGGCCTTCTTTCCCATTCCAGCGGCTTGTTCGCTCGTAGATGCCTCATCGTTTTCAACATGTATGTTTCCCCGGTCTTGAATAGTTTGTTTAAGTGTTGGTGCCATGCCCCCCAATTCCATGGTACTTCACAAGTAGTCATTCGTATTGCACCATCTCGGTTTAGGCCGAAGAAGAAAGGTTCGCACTGAACACTTTCCCAATCCCAAAACAAAAACACGAAACAAGACACACATGGGCAGGCCCAGCAAACACTTCTCTCTTATGTAAAGACAGAAAAAAGATTCTATCATAAGAGAAGTGAGGATCATGTCAATCACTGTCAAATCGAATGGAGAATGACACAAAGGCTTCCGTGCATATCCCTATAGGAAAAGAAGTGTTTAGCCCCAAGTCCCCAGGCATTTTCGGGGAACTAGCCTGCTTTTAGAGAGAACGCAGGGAAGCAAAGCAAATAGAAGAAATTCAAACAATTTAGAAAGCCATCCTTCACGATACCATTATGAATTCAGTTCAAGCTTCACAGAACCGTCCTTGTCAATGAAAAGAGATCCTAATGAAAAGTTCATTGCTTGTCCCCCAGCGGTTGTTTCTTGAAACGTGCTGGTTAAGTCGAATTCAAGTAAGAACTTCAAAAAGACTTTTCGATCCGGATTCTCGGACAGTCGACCTTGCGCCCTTCCTAAGGATCATATTACCGTGTTGGCTAAACTCGCTTTCTGGCTTTGAGCTGGAACAAGGACTGTCAGAGCCCGTTTCCGATGTGAGATAGAATATCTGGGGATCACTAAATAAAGCGTTCGCCTCTATCGCCTACTTACTCGGAGATTCCGTCTTAGATCTCCCGATCTGCCCCTGCGAGTGCTGGGACTTTCTCTTTTTTTCCTTCTGACTATGGGCAGGTTTTCAGCTCATTCCTTTGATGAGTATGAGAAAACTCCATCTCTTCAAATCAAATAGAGTACATCAGAGATTGTGACCTCTTTGCTTAAACGAGGTAGCCATACGGACGGTTAATCAAAGAAATAGCTTAAGTGAAGCCCTTAATGCAAGCACTAAGTAAGAAACCCACCTTTCCTCAACTCTTGGGCTTGAGGCTTCTTTTCAAGCTGAGTAGAAATGGATCTAATCTAGCTATAGATAGAGTGTCAGATGAACGGTTTCGCAGCGAGAGAGCAAGGGGGCGACTGAAAGGCAATAACGATGTGGCTCCAGGGGGAAAGAGCTCTGACTGATCTTGTCACAAGGATTCTTGACTCAAAAAGCAAGTAAACTAGCTTCTTTGTATTGCATTTGAACAAGCCCTAACATACATTTAATGATGAAAAATGGCATTGCATTAAAGATATTGAAAACTGTGCTTACGATAGTCGTTTTTAAGCTGATGCTTTCCTCTTTACAAGACTTCATCTCTCTCATTCCTCTCTTCTTGACCCCCCTCTTCATGGATGGTTTCCCCCTACCTTTCGATCTAAATATACCGGCTGACCCAGCCCCGGACGCTGACCACGACGTTTACCATCCTTTAACAAATGACCGCTCCCTCCGGGTGGATCTTTTTGATAAACTTAAACATAATTCAATTGGTCTTACTCATAACAACCGGCCCGATGACTATACCATAAATCGGGCTGTGAACATGCAAATTGCCATTTTAAAAAAGGTAGAGCTTGTTCTAAAGGAAAAAAAGTATGATCCCCAAGTTGTCTTGGAACAAAAAAATGAGATCATAAACTTTATTTTCTATCCCCAAGGACACTCTATTCATTTTGACGCTTTAGAGCTTTATGCAAATACCTTTTTCAATGATTTAGAAAGCAAGGCCTTTATTTTCAATATGGAAAAAAAGGTTTTTGAGAAAGGTAAAGGTGTGGATTGATGGAAGAGGCGAAGACCAATAGCGTTAGGAGAAGACATGAGTACTCAACGGGGATAAGGGATCCCCCCGGGTAGAGTGAAGTTGTTAGGTTGAATTACGATATGGCTTGCTTTTTAGGAGGTAGAATTGAGTAGCAAGCTATCTGTTCTCGGAAGCAAAAGTAGCTCGAGCCAAAGGCAACAGCGAGGCCCGTCCCAGAAATGGGGCGGGGAAAGAAGAGCGGGTATGTGGGCTTCTTTCACTTTATTCTTTGCCAGTTTCATAATATGATCTTTTCTTCCTTCGGCTTCTTCCCCGCGGGTCTACTTCAGGCTCCTGTCCTAGCCTATTAGTGACGTGACTCTTCCGGCTACTCAAGAAAGATGGTATCTAAGATAGTGGCTCGTGTATCTATTCCAAAGTCCATTAGGGGAAGGCCATGTCTTTTGATAAAAGAATATAAGGTTCTCACTCCATAATGGGATATCCTCATGAGACAAAATTCCTTCGGACCATCAGTTTCATTGTGCTAATTGTTCTTTATTGGCTCTATATGGATTTCATACTCCCTTTCTTTTAAAGCTCGGTATATAAATGGTCAAAGAATCGAGAAAGACACTAAAAAAGATATTCCTTCTCAAGTGCGAGAACTTCTATTAGGCTTAAAGGCACAAAAGAGAGGATCGAATCCGAAACAGCAAGAGAGGTTGTTTTCTACCAGAGGTTTGCAAGATCGGGTTTGCCTTTTGGAAATGGTGACTCTTCCACAGGTAGAGATGAGGCTTTAGCCGCAGCTGCTAATTCTTCTTTTTATGATTTGTCGAAAGAGCTTACATAACATAAGAATGCCTGTCTGAGATGGTCTCGTCCGGGAAAAGAAAGGTTGAAGAGTCAGTCGGCTTGCCACTGAGCCGTGAGAGTGTCCAGACAGAGTGACACCAGGGACGTAGTTCATCCTTCTGTACAAGAGGCTTCTCCAAGTCTCCAGAAGGGAATGGATTCGACCAACCAGGGAGATGGAGGATGTACTGATACGTACATCCCAGAAGCCTTTAGCCAGATTACAAATTCGGTGTGCTAAACATGGTGCCTAGAACAAGAATTGGGGTAAGGCTAATAGATGACCGGATAGCTAGGCCGGTAGATCGCATAGGGGATCCCCCTAAACCGCTTCCTCAAATTAGGGCCGTCTTGTGCTACTTGGGATCTGGTCAAGGAGTGGCAACAGATTTCCAGTCGACGAACGGAGGGCGCCATACATGGAACACAAACGAAATAGGCAGCCAAGGGCGGAGTAACCCTACGTAAGGTTCTTAATCCGAGCTAGGATGTAATGTAATAAATAGAGCGGAATCAAGAGCGTTGCGCTCAGGGCGGACAGCGTCGGGACTAAGGAAGGTCTTATCCAAAGGTAGGACGAAGAAGCCCAGGGATATTGCGAGTCAGTAGGAAAGAGAGCATACGAAGTAGTCTTATAATAATGAATTTTTAAAGAAAACAAGAAAAGCCACATCTCTACCAGAAAGCGACTGGCCTTGAGGCGCAAGGCTCTCTCGTACGTATCCAATCCTCTCGGTCATGAGAGTAGCTATCGTAGTCCTTGCTCTGCCCGGAAGAGCGGCTAGCAGCTATCGAAGCTATGAGTCCCGGGATCGTAAAGTTCTCTATCGAGGTAAAA
>Ga0153961_1000098_pt1 | contig 34199 bp, 32 predicted proteins | sample TSFL045MetaG_FD_104748 | JGI IMG/M metagenome (GOLD analysis project Ga0153961, IMG submission 104748) | Attine ant fungus gardens microbial communities from Florida, USA - TSFL045 MetaG | ecosystem: Host-associated > Fungi > Mycelium > Unclassified | place: USA: Florida, Withalacochee...
GCGCCCGCAGGCTTACAGTACCGGACCGGCTTTAACCAGCGCGGCGCCCGCCGCGTTGTCGGTATACTTCTCGAAGTTGGTGATAAAGCGCTGCGCCAGATCGCGTGCCGCTTCCAGCCACTTTTCGTCGCTTTCCCAGCTGCTGCGCGGATCGAGCGTGGCGGCGTCGAGCTGGCCCAGCGCTTTCGGCACCAGCAGGTTGAACACCGGCAGCGTCTCGGTTGCGGCGTCGTCCAGTTCGCCGGCCAGAATCGCGTTGATAATGGCGCGCGTATCCTTCAGCGAAATGCGTTTGCCGCTGCCGTTCCAGCCGGTGTTAACCAGGTACGCCTGCGCGCCCGCGGCCTGCATGCGCTTCACCAGCACCTCGGCATACTGGGTCGGATGCAGCGTCAGGAACGCGGCGCCGAAGCAGGCTGAGAAGGTAGGCGTCGGCGCGGTCACGCCGCGCTCGGTGCCCGCCAGCTTGGCGGTAAAGCCGGAGAGGAAGTGATACTGCGTCTGCTCAGGCGTCAGGCGCGACACCGGCGGCAGCACGCCAAAGGCGTCGGCGGTCAGGAAGATCACTTTCTTCGCGTGGCCCGCTTTCGACACCGGACGCACGATATTGTCGATATGATCGATCGGATAGGAGACGCGGGTGTTCTCGGTTTTGCTGTCGTCGTCATAATCGACGCTGCCGTCTTCGCGCACCACGACGTTCTCCAGCAGCGCATTGCGGCGGATAGCGCGGTAGATTTCCGGCTCGGCCTGCTCAGAGAGTTTGATGGTTTTGGCGTAGCAGCCGCCTTCGAAGTTGAAGACGCCGTCGTCGTCCCAGCCGTGCTCGTCGTCGCCAATCAGCTGGCGTTCCGGATCGGTGGACAGCGTGGTTTTGCCGGTGCCGGACAGACCGAAGAATACCGCGACGTCGCCCGCTTTGCCGACGTTGGCCGAGCAGTGCATCGAGGCGATGCCGCGCAGCGGCAGCAGGTAGTTCATCACCGCGAACAGCCCTTTCTTCATTTCGCCGCCGTACCAGGTGCCGCCGATCAGCTGCATCCCTTCGGTCAGGTTGAACGCCACGAAGTTTTCCGAGTGCAGCCCCTGCGCCTGCCAGTTGGGGTTGGTGCATTTCGCCCCGTTCAGCACCACAAAGTCAGGTTTAAAGGCGGCCAGCTCGCTTTCGCTCGGCTGAATAAACATATTTTTGACGAAGTGCGCCTGCCAGGCCACTTCGGTGACGAAGCGCACGCTGAGGCGTGAATCGGCGTTGGCGCCGCAGAACGCGTCGACCACAAACAGACGCTTGCCGGAAAGCTGCTCGGTCACGCAGGCTTTCAGCTGCTGCCAGGTCTCCTGCGACAGCGGCTGGTTGTCGTTTTTGCCTGTTCCTCGATCGTTCCACCACAGGGTATCGCGGGTGGTGTCGTCGCGGACGATATATTTATCCTTAGGCGAGCGACCGGTAAAAATCCCGGTATCGACCGCCACTGCGCCGCTTTGCGTCAGGGTGCCGCGCGCATAACCTTCCAGCTCGGGACGGAGTTCTTCGTTAAACAGCGTATCGAAATCGGGGTTGTGGACCACTTCGGTGGTGCCCTCGATGCCCAAAGCGGCAAGATCTTGCGAGGTCAGGCCGGTAACGCGCATGTGACTGCTCCTTAAATCGTTTTGGTACTGCACAGGCGAATAGTTATAGGTGCCGCGCAAGCCGGCCGCGTGCTGCTGGGCGGATGCACGATCGCGCGCAGTGTACTCTTCTCAGCCTGCGGGAAAAGCGTTGTCCGTCAGAAATGCGAACCAGGGCGCGTTAAGCAGTAAAAAGAGCCGCTTTTGAAACTAAAGTTAGCGCGAGAGGGTTATTTTACTTTGTAAATTAAGGGGATATCGCAGAGAGGGAAAAGGGCGGCAGAGCCGCCCGGGGAAAAATTAGTGGATGCTGTCGCGGTTTTCGCCTTCGGCGCCGCCTTTGCGAATCGCCGCAATGTCGACCGCGTCGTAGACGTAGTGCGTGCCGCAGTAGTCGCAGTGCATATCGACCTGGCCATCCTCTTCGATGATCTCGTCGACCTCGTGCTGAGGCAGGGTTTTCAGCACTTCGCCGCAGCGTTCGCGCGAGCAGGTGCACTTAAAGCTCACCGGCTGCGGATCGAATACCGTCGCCTCTTCCTGATGATAGAGACGCCACAGGACGTCGGTCGCCGGCAGATCGATCAGCTCTTCGCTCTTCACGGTTTCGGTCAGCGTCGCCAGGTGGTTGAAATCCTCGGTCTGGGTATCCTGCGCCGGCAGCACCTGCAGCAGAATGCCCGCGGCGCCTTTTTCATTGGTGCGAATAAACAGGCGGGTCGGCAGCTGCTCGGAGCGCATGAAATAGTCTTCCAGGCAGGCGGCCAGCGTTTCGCCTTCCAGGCCTACTACGCCCTGATAGCGCTCGCCTTTCTCCGGCGAAATGGTGATCGCCAGATAGCCCGTGCCGACCATGCTTTTCAGGGTAGCGTCCGCTGGAATCTCGCCCTTCACGCGCGCCACGCCGCGCAGCTCCTGACGGTTATTGCCGTTGATAACCGCCAGCGAGAGCGGGCCGTCGCCCTGCAGCTGCACCGTGATGTCGCCGTCGAATTTCAGCGTGGCGGTCAGCAGGCTGGTCGCGACCAGCAGCTCGCCGAGCAGCGTCTGCACCGGGGCCGGATAGTCGTGGTTTTTAATGATTTCCTGCCAGGTGTGGCTGACATTCACCAGCTCGCCGCGCACGGCCACATTCTCAAACAGGTAACGATGCAGTTGATCTTGTACAGACATAAATTTTCTCTCGTTGGGGCTAGGCCTGGTCGTCGCCCGTTAATTTAAATTTCATCAAATCGCGGCGCTCTTTTTTATCGGGGCGGCGATCGGGATGCGGCATGGTGAGCGCGTTCATTTTACGCGCCAGCGCCACCTTTTCCCGTTTCTCAATGCTGGCGGCGGTTTCGCTGTAGAGCTGCTGCGCCGCCTCGGCCGGACCACGCTTATCGCTCAACGCGGTGACAATCACGGTGCGCTCGTCGTTGCCCTGGCGCAGCGTCAGCTCCGCCTCCAGCTCGACCAGCTTGCTCGGTTTGCTGCGCTGACCGTTGTAGTGCACTTTGCCGCCTTCAATCATGTCGCGCGCCAGCGAGCGCGTTTTGTAGAAGCGCGCCGCCCAGAGCCATTTATCGAGGCGCACGCCTTCGCTGCTTTTTTCTTTCATTGCTGCTCCCGTTTACGCCAGCGCGCTGCACAGGGTGCGATAGTCGCGGACCGCCGCGTGACGCTGGAAGACCCGATCGGGACGCCCGGAGTCGGGGTTGCTGACGCCTAAACACCAGCCGATGCCCCAGCTTTTCGCCGCGTCGAGAATGGTCTCGTTGTCATCAATAAACAGCGTTCGCGGACGATCAAATCCGGTATGCTGCTCCACCGCCTGCCATAAGCGCGGGTCCTCTTTCGGATACCCAAAGGTATGGGTGGAAAGTAATAAATCAAGGTGCGGCGCAAGGCCGGTCTGCGCCAGTTTGACATCCAGGTTATAGGGATGGGCGTTGGTCAGCAGAATAGTGCGTTTTCCTGCCCGACGCAGCGCCTGTAAAAACGGCACCGTATCTTCGCGCATCGCCGCCAGGCTACGCTTCGCATAGGTCATGGCGCGAATATCCAGCGCCAGCTCCGCCGCCCAGTAGTCCAGACAATACCAGTTTAGCGTATGCGCCACCGCCTGATACTTTTCGGCGATCAGCGCCTCCGCTTCCGCCAGTGTAATGCCGCGCGTTTCGCTCAGCGTTAGCGGCACATGCTCCAGCCAAAAATGGCGATCGAACGCCAGGTCCAGCAGCGTGCCGTCCATATCCAGCAGCACGGTATCGATTTGCGCCCAGTTCAGCGTCATCAGGCAGGTTCTCCGATAAAAAGCGGGCGACAGGGTAGCACAGAAAGAGGCGGGAGAGGGCAGGGCGCCGAGGGGGGCGCCGCAGCGTCAGAACATTGAGCGTACGCTCTGCATAGTGCTGAGATTATGGTTGAAACACTTGTCGTAGTACTGCTGGATATTCGCCATACGCTGACGGTTGCGGTGAATACGGCGCAGCGCCAGCAGCGCGTTGACCAGCGCGCAGGCCAGCAGCACCGCCAGCAGCAGCGTGGTGCCGAGATAGCGCCACATCGCCATCGCGTCCGGCTCGTTGTGCAGCGCGATATGGCGCGTGCCGTTGGCGTCGACCGAGAGGCCGGTGATAATGCCGCTGGCGCTGAACGGCGTATGCAGCAGCATGCCGGAGAGACGCTGCAGCTCGCGCCACTGCGACGGCGCATCGAGATCGAACAGCGAAACCGTCGGCTGTGGCTGATTCACCAGCTGGCGGCCTTCGTCGCTAACGATAAGGAATCCGCCCGGCGGCGGGCTGTTAAGGTTTTCGGCGGCGCGGCGCGTTTCGCGGTAGAAGAAGCTGGAGGTCGCGGTATTGACCAGGTTTTCCAGCGCTTCGGCGCTTACCGGCCGCAGCAGCACGTTCATGCCGTTCAGCTGCCCGGAGTCGGCGCGGCGCACCAGCGTATCCCAGTCTTTGGCGTTGCCGAGATTCACCAGCGCATTTTTCAGCCGCACGCAGTCCTGCTGCTGGCTACAGAGATCCTGCGTTTTCAGCACCAGGTCGGCAAAATCGTCCAGCAGGATCATGCCCGATTTTTGAATTGCCGAGGCGAGCTGGGGGTTGAGCTTGGGATCGGTGTTAGTTTCCGGATGCAGCTGACGCGTGGTCGCCTCCAGCAGCGCCGAGGCTTTATCAATGATATCGGACTGCGGCTGGGGCAGCGGCGAGGCGTTGTTCCAGTAGACGGCCGAGCAGTCGAACGGCATATAGGCGTAGCTGCGGTTGCTCTGGTAGTTATCAGGTACGGAACACATCCCGGCGCCGTTAACTTTTAAAATGTCGCCAACGTGCAGCGACTGCGCCGCCAGCTTGTCAACGTCGTTCACTTCCAGGCTCTCAGTGCCCTTAATCCAGGCCAGGCTGAGCTTGATCGGCATGCTGAGTGGGATCCAGCTAATCAGCAGCGCCATCACCAGCAGCGAGCCGCAGGCCAGCACGACGTTTTTACGCCAGCGCTGGATGGGAAAGTTGCGCACTTCGTCCTGCAGCGACAAAAAGCGGCCCTGGCGCACCACCTGACGATTCAGGTAGATCTCGACGTCGGTGGTCTGGCCAAGATCGTGCGCCACATAGGGCAGCCAGTGCGGCGGATAGGCGAGATCGATAATGCCCAGCGTGATATTGCTCTGCTCCTGATTCGACTCGCCGAACAGGCCCCAGCGCTTGGGCGCGCCGCGCAGGCAGTGAATGTCGCGCATGCGCTTCTGCGCGGGAACATGAAACAGCGACCAGACGCTGGCGACGATCATGGCGCAGCCCAGCAGCGCCAGCCAGCCCATTAGCGTAGCGGGCACCAGCAGGCTGATAAAAAAGAGCAGAAAGGCGAAGGTGATCGTGACCGCCTCGCGCGTGCCGTCCGGCCGCGTCAGCTGATACTCTTCCAGCGTCTCTTTGCGCACCTGCAGGAGTTCGACGTTTTCGCTCTCTTCTTTGCGTATCGAGGCGTTGGTCGAACCCGGACGCACCAGCGCCGGCAGCGAAGGCTGATCGGCGCCGTAGTTAACCAGCGAGTGGCCGTTAAGCGAGACCACCAGCGGAATCGTCTGGGTGCGGATCAGCTCAACGTAGTTTTCATCGGTTATATACTGTTCCCAGTGCGGCGGCAGATGCACTTCGACTTCGTCAAGGTAGTAGCGCCACCTGTGCGGATCTTCGGTCGACAGGCCATAGCGGGTGATAGCGCGCGTGACGGGATAGACGTTATTACTCTGCGCGGTGAGCGTCAGATTGTCGAAGAGAGGATGTTTTTCACCGGGTACGGCAGGACGCGACTGCTTCGCAAGCGAAGCGACGTATTTTTCCACCGCGTGACGTTCGTCGTCGGTGAGTTTGCGGCAGGGCGGGCTGATAAAGGGCAGCGGTTTCGCCAGCGGCGGACGATGCCGCATTGCGTACCAAAAGCCGATACCAGCCAGGCCTGAGCAGACCAGCACTATGACCAATACAATAAGGATTGTGCTCATGCGTTGTTCAATGCAGCCAAAATCCTGCCTTCACTTTGGACTAATGCTCCCAGATAGAACTGTTATTTAAGACAATTTTGGCGGGAATAAACTATTCTGACAAGCTTAATGCCAGAGGAAATAACGCGCAAAATCATTAAATTAGAAGTTAATACAGCATGCCTTGTCCGAATGTTAACCGGCTAAATGTGAATTAAATATCGGTCTTTTCTGAATTTTACCCCGTGACGTTGACTTATTGCAAAAAGGTTAACTGACGCAGCCGCACAGGATAGGGCGCCACATCGGCGCTGTCGCGAAACTCGCTGTCGCACAAACGCCTGTGGTCAGGTAAGCTAATTTTTTTACCGCGCCGCGCGGCGTTGAAAGTCTGAGGCTGATATGAAGAATCCGTTAAATAAACCTGACATCCTCAAAGTGGAAACCGTGGCGCGCTCGCGGCTGTTCACCGTTGAATCAGTCGATCTCGCTTTTAGCAACGGCGCGCGTCGCGTTTACGAGCGCATGAAGCCGTCCGAGCGCGAAGCGGTGATGATTGTGCCCATTATTGACGACCAGGTTGTGCTGATTCAGGAGTACGCGGTTGGGCTAGAGAGCTATGAGCTGGGTTTCCCCAAGGGACTGATCGATCCCGGCGAGAGCGTCTTCGAAGCGGCGAATCGGGAACTGAAAGAAGAGGTCGGCTTCGGCGCGGAGAAGCTGAAGTTTCTCAGCAAGCTGACCATGGCGCCTTCCTACTTTTCCAGCAAGATGAATATCGTGGTGGCGGAAGGCCTTTATCCTGAACGTCTGGAAGGCGACGAGCCGGAGCCGTTAATTGAGCATCGCTGGCCGCTGAGCAACCTGCTGGCGCTGCTGCAGGAGCCTGACTTTCGCGAGGCGCGCAACGTCAGCGCGCTCTTCCTGGTGCGCGAGTGGCTGGTGCAGCAGGGGCGACTGAGTTACTAATTTATTGCGTCGAATAAAAAAGGCCGACATCGCTGTCGGCCTTTTTTACTGGCAAGGTGCCTGCGCGGGTGGGATGGCCCGATCGCAAAGACGCAAAAAGCGGCATCCCTGCCAGCTCGGCCCGCGCGTATACGCCCCTCATCCTTGAGGGGCACCCGTAAACGGGCCAACGCGTTGCGTTGTTCAAAAACGCTCCCGGCGTTTTTGTCCATGGCACGGGACGCTTTGCTCTTCGTTCCATCCCACCCGCTTGTGAACATTCTCTGCTGTCTGCAGGAACCCCTTCAGGCTGCAAAGCTTAGAAAAGCTCGTGGCTCTCGCCGTTATCCATAATGGTGGTGCCGACGTCATGCACCGAGTATTCCGTTGGCTGCGTGCCGTTGATGAAATACTCCTGGCGCGTATTGCCGCCGCCGTTAGCCAGCTTGCCGGTACTGCGATCGATAGTCACCGTGACGATGCCGTCCGGCGGCGTTAGCGGCTGCACCGGCACGCCTTCCAGCGCGCTTTTCATATAGTCATCCCACGCCGGCTGCGCGCTTTTCGCGCCGCCTTCATAACCGGAAATCTGGTCTGGAATCGCGCCCGACAGCGTGCTGCGGCCCAGGTTGCGGCGCGCGTCGTCAAAGCCGATCCACACCGAGGTCACCACGCCAGGACCGTAGCCGGAAAACCAGGCGTCCTTCGAACTGTTGGTGGTGCCGGTTTTGCCGCCGATATCATTGCGCTTCAGGTCGCGCGACGCGCGCCAGCCGGTGCCCATCCAGCCCGGTTCGCCAAAGATATTGGAGTTGAGCGCGCTTTTGATCAGAAACGACAGCGGCGTATTGATCACGTGCGGCGCATACTGCTGCCCGTCCGGTTGCGGCTGAGCAGGAACCTGCTCCAGCGCCGGCTGCGGCGGCACGGGCTGATTCTGGTTCTGAGCAGAGGTCGCGACGTTTTCTACGCTCTCCTCGTTCAGCGCCAGCGCCTTACGCGTTTCGCCATAGATCACCGGCAGGTTGCACTGCGGGCAGGCGATACGCGGTTTCGCTTCGAAAACGACGTCGCCTTGCTCATTTTCAATCTTGCTGATGAAGTAAGGATCGACCAGGAAGCCGCCGTTCGCCATCACCGAGTAGCCGCGCGCCACCTGCATCGGCGTAAACGACGCCGCGCCGAGCGCTAGCGATTCGGTATGCACGATATTCTGCGGCGGGAAGCCGAAGCGCTGCAGGTATTCCGCTGCGTAATCGACGCCCATCGCGCGCATGGCGCGCACCATCACCACGTTTTTCGACTGACCTAACCCCTGACGCAAACGAATCGGACCGTCATAGGTCGGCGGTGAGTTTTTCGGCCGCCAGTCGGCACCCGCCCCCGCATCCCAGCGCGAAATCGGCACGTCGTTCAGGATCGAGGCCAGCGTCAGGCCGCGGTCCATTGCGGCGGTATAGAGGAACGGCTTGATGTTGGAGCCAACCTGACGCAGCGCCTGGGTAGCGCGGTTGAACATACTCTGGTTGAAGTCGAAGCCGCCCACGAGGGCGCGCACCGCGCCGGTTTGCGGATCGAGCGACACCAGCGCCGAGTTGACGTCAGGCACCTGCGCCAGCCACCAGTCATTGTCGACCTTACGCACCCAAATCTGCTGGCCCGCCTGCACCACCTGCGTCACGCTTCTCGGCGTGGGGCCCTGCGCGGTATCCGATTTGAACGCGCGCGCCCAGCGTACGCCGGCAAGGCCCAGCGAGACGCTGGTGCCATCTTTCAGCATCGCGGTTGCTTCGTCGCTGCTGGCCTGCGTCACCACGGCGGGCAGCAAGGGGCCGTAAACCGGCAGCCGCTTCAGCGCCTTAAGAATCTGCTCCTGGCTCCAGGCGGGTTCGCCCACTTTCCACAGCACGCTGGTTGGCCCGCGGTAGCCGTGACGCATATCGTAGGCCAGCACGTTGTTGCGCACCGCCTCCTGCGCCGCCTGCTGCAGACGACGCGTCACGGTGGTATAGACCTTGTAGCCATCATTGTAGGCGCCGTCGCCGTAGCGCTTCACCATCTCCTGCCGCGCCATTTCGCTCAGATAAGGCGACGAGAAGGCGATTTCCGGGCCGTGATAGCTCGCTTCCAGCGGCGCGCTGCGGGCTTCGTCATACTGCTGTTGCGTGATGTAACGCTGATCCAGCATGCGCGACAGCACCACGTTGCGACGCGCCAGCGCGCGGCTGTGGGAGTAGAGCGGGTTAAAGGTGGAGGGCGCCTTCGGCAGGCCGGCGATCATCGCCATTTCGCTCAGCGAAAGCTGGTCTACCGGCTTGCCGAAGTAAACCTGCGCGGCGGCGCCGACGCCATAGGCGCGGTAGCCGAGATAGATCTTGTTCAGATAGAGCTCAAGGATCTCATCTTTATTCAGCAGCTGCTCAATGCGGATGGCGAGGAACGCCTCCTTGATCTTGCGCATCAGCGTGCGCTCAGGGCTGAGGAAGAAGTTACGCGCCAGCTGCTGCGTAATGGTGCTCGCGCCCTGCGAGGCGTGGCCGGACATTAGCGCGATGCTGGCGGCGCGGAAAATGCCCACCGGATCGACGCCGTGGTGCTCGTAGAAGCGGCTGTCTTCCGTGGCGATAAAAGCTTTGATCAGCTCTGGCGGCATCTGCTGCAGAGTCAGCGGTATACGACGCTTCTCGCCGTACTGGGCGATCAGCTCGCCATCCGCGCTGTACACCTGCATGGGCGTCTGCAGGCGCACATCTTTCAGCGTGTTAACGTCGGGCAGCTGCGGCTCTATATATTTGTACAAGCCATAAATCGAGCCAGCTCCCAGCAGGATGCAACACACTGCAAGGATTAATAAATACTTTACGAACTTCACCTGGAGTTTCCCATCTGTTGTCGTTTGAGCAGTTTATAAACAACCGCGCGGTAGTATAAAGGCAAGCCAGACGCTTTGATATGTCCTTTTACCCCTGTAGATAAGGAGATCGCGCGCATGGCTTTTCAGACATGGCAAGTCGGACTGGATATTCAGAATACGCAGCTCTGCGCCCTCGCTATACAGCGCCGACGCGGCGGCTGGCAGCTGTGCCGCTGGTGGCAGCAAGGGCTGCCGCAAGATACGTTAAGAAACGGCGTGCTGCAATCTTCGCCTGAATTACAGGCGGCGCTGCGCATGCTGCGACAGCAGCTGCCGCAGCGCTATTCGCTGCGCGTCGGGCTGCCTGCGCAGCTGGTGCTGCAGCGGCCGCTGGCGCTGCCGGCGCAGCGTTTGCGGGAGCCCGCGCTGGGGCGTTACGTCACGGCGGCGGCCCAGCGGCTCTTTCCGGTCGAGCCGGAAGCGCTGGCGCTTGACTACCGCGCCAGCGCAGCGGATCGCCAGCTTTACGTGACCGCCGCCCGGCAGGAGGTGATCGCCCAGTGGCTGACGCCGCTGCGGCAGAGCGCGCTGCGGCCGGCGGTTTTCGAACTCACGCTCCATGCGCTGACGCTGACGGCGCGCGCCGCAGGGCTGGGCGACGACGCCGCGCTGCTGATCTGTCACGACGCGCGGTGGCTCTGGTATAGCCGCGCTAGCGAAAGCGTGGTCGGCAGCGCCAGCCTGGAGACCGCGCCTGATGAGGTGAGACAGCGCTGTTTTCCTCAGGCCAGCGCGCTGTACGGCTGCGCGCCGTCGGCAGCGCTGCTGCCTGACGCCTTCTCCTCTTTTTCGCCGTTCAGCCTGTTTGCCTATCGGCAGCCGCCGCTGCCGCAGCAGGAGGCGGCGTTCTGCATCGCTGCCGGACTGGCGCTGCGCCCGGAGGATAGCTGATGATCGCGGTGAATATGCTGCCGTGGCGGCAGGCGCGTTTGCGCCGCCGACAGCGCGCCTTGCTGTGGCTGGCCGCGACGCTGCTGCTGACGCTGGCGGTGACTGCGGCCCTGACGCTGTGGCGTCTCGATCGCGTAGGCCAGCGGCTGCACAGCGCGCAGAGCGAGGCGCAGGACGCGCTGACGGCGAGCGCTCAGCGGCTCAGCCAGCGGCGCGCCCTGCAGCGGCAGCTGGCGGCGCAGCAGGCAGCGTGGCGGCAAGCGCGGCGTCACGCCGACGATCTGATGCGCTGGCACCGCTTCTGGCAGACGCTGCCGACGCTCTTGCCCGAACGGCTCTGGCTGGATCGCGTGGAGAAGTTGCCGACGCAGCTGCGCATTGAGGGGCGCGCGCAGGATATGCGGGCCATCGGCGAACTGCGGCGGCGTCTTGGCGAAGCGGCGCTCTTCGCCAGGGTACGGCAGGGCAACGTCGAGCGTCAGGCGGACGGCGTCTACCGCTTTGCGCTGCGCGCGCGTCTCGAGGATCCGGCCAATGACTAGCGCACTGGAACGCTGGCTGCATCTGCCGCTGCGCTGGCAGATCGCCCTGTTAACGGCGTGCTTCGCCGCAGCGACGCTGGCGCTCTGGCTGCTGCTTTTGCGGCCGCAGCGGCTGGCGCATCAGGCGCAGCGCGCCGCTATCGTCCGGCTTGAGCAGGCGTATCAGCAGCAGCTGAATCAGCTCAGCGCGCTGCCTGACGAGGCGTTGCTGCGCGCGCAGCTGGCTGATAGCGCGCGTCAGGCTGAGGCGCCGCTCGACGCCGTGCTGACGGCGCGCGGCAGCCAGCTGGAGGCGTGGCTGCCCGAATCGGAGCCGCGCGCCCTGACGCTGCTGCTGGCGTGGGAGCAGTTTCTGCCGCTGTTTGCCGAGCTGGCGCACACAACCGCTCCCTTTCCGACGCGTTTTCTGCTGGAGGCGCGGCAGGGAAAGGTACAGGCGAAACTCTGGCTGGAGGGCGACGATGCGCGCTAAATGGCTATCTCTCTGGCTGGCGGCGGTCGCGCTTCATGCCGCGCCGCGCAATCCGTTTCAGCCGCCGCCAGACACCCGATGCGAGTCGCCAGCAGCGCTCACCGGCTGGCGGCTGCAGGGCGTGTTAGGCCGTCCGCCGCGCCTGCGCGCCTGGCTAACGTCGCCGCAGGGCACCGTTGTAAAAATTGCGGCGGAAGATCGCCTTCCGTTAAAGGGCTGGCGGCTAAATGCTATCGCACCTCGCAGCCTGACGCTCGCCGCAGGCAGCGGCTGCGCGCAGCCAGTCGCCACTCTTTCTCTCAAAGGAAGCGTTCATGCTCAGGATGACACTCTTACTGCTGGCGTGCCTCTGGCTCGCCGCGGCGCAGGCCAATGACGACGCCAGCAACGGCGATCGCGGTCAGCGGCTCAGCCTCAATTTTGACGACGCGCCGGTCGAGCGGATTCTGCAGGCGCTGGCCGACTATCAGCAGGTTAATCTGTTAATTGCGCCTGGCGTGACGGGCAGGCTGTCGCTGCGGCTTGACGACGTGCCCTGGCGACAGGCGCTGTCGCTGGTGACGCGGCTGGCGGAGCTGACCGTCGTGGAAGAGGATAATGTGCTGCTGGTCTATCCCGACAGCTGGCGCCAGCTAAAAGAGCAGCAGGCGCAGGCGGTCAGCGCGCAGCAGGCCCCGCTGGCGCTCCGCGCCGTCACGCTGCGCTACGCCAGTGCGGCGGAGGTCTACCGCAGCTTTCAGCACGAACGGCAGTCGCTGATGACGCCGCGCGGCAGCGTGACCCTCGACGCGCGCGCTAACGCCCTGCTGCTGCGCGATACGCCCGAGGCGCTCAGGGATGCTGAACGCTGGCTGCAGGCGCTGGATGTGCCGCTCGAGCAGGTAGAGCTGGCGGCGCATATCGTCACCATTAGCGAGGAGAGGCTGCGGGAGCTCGGCGTCGACTGGCGGCTGCCGGCCGGCGCGGACGTGGTGGCCGAGGCGCTGCGCAATCCCCGGCTGGCGATCCCGCTGGCAGCGACTTCGCCGGGGATAACCGCAGGCGTGACGCTGGCGCGGGTCGGCGGTCGGCTGCTTGATCTGGAGCTCAGCGCGCTGGAGCAGGAAAATCAGGTCGAGATTATCGCCAGCCCGCGTCTTTTCACCTCGCATCAGCAGAAGGCGATGATCAAGCAGGGCAGCGAGATACCTTATGAGGTCTCGGCGGGCAACAGCGGCGCGACCACCATCGAATTTAAAGAAGCGGTGCTGGGGATGGAGGTCACGCCCAACGTACTGGGCAACGGGCGCATCCAGCTGAAAATCCGCATCAGTCAGAACGTGCCCGGTCGCGCGGTGCAGAGCGGCGACGGCAGCGTGCTTTCCATTGATAAACAGGAGATTGAAACTCAGGTCACGCTAAAAGATGGCGAAACGCTGGCGCTGGGCGGGATTTTTCAGCAGCAGCGCAGCCAGGGCGAAAGTCGCGTGCCGGTACTGGGCCATATTCCACTGCTGGGCGCGCTATTTCGCCATCAGACCGCGGAAAATAAAAAACGCGAGCTGGTCATCTTCATTACGCCGCGATTGGTCAGGGAAGCAGCGCTTACTGCCGGATAAACCGGAAAATGCGCTCCCCAGTGCCAACTGCGTTGACGCAGGACAGGAATTAGCTTACAAGGTTTAGCGATTTTTAGAACGCTGTAACCGTCCCGACGGCGCGTATCCGTCAGGGTCAGATATCTCTTCTGAAGGCGGCGCGTAAAAAGCGCAGCGCTAATGCGCATCGTTTTGCATATCGCACACCGGCCCCGCAAGGGGAATGCCGGAGGGCGATTTATTCGGTTGCCAAACGCCCTTGAGTGTTGAGATAATTTTTCGTCTGACTCTTGCTAACGCTCATGAGGTCTCAGTTCCTGTCCCGCCAGCGATATCGCTGAACGCGGGGTATCATCAACGAATTCTTAGTAATACCGACAAAATGGCAGAGAAACGCAATATCTTTCTGGTTGGGCCGATGGGTGCCGGCAAAAGCACTATTGGTCGTCAGTTAGCTCAGCAACTCAATATGGAATTTTTCGATTCCGATCAGGAAATTGAGCGACGTACCGGAGCGGATGTGGGCTGGGTATTTGACGTCGAGGGCGAAGCTGGATTTCGTGACCGCGAAGAAAAAATTATTAACGAGCTGACCGAAAAGCAGGGCATTGTCCTGGCGACCGGCGGCGGTTCCGTCAAATCTCGGGAAACACGCAATCGTCTCTCCGCCCGTGGTGTCGTGGTGTATCTTGAAACCACCATCGAGAAACAGCTGGCACGCACGCAACGCGATAAAAAGCGTCCGCTGCTGCAGGTTGATTCGCCGCCGCGTGAAGTGCTTGAAGCGCTGGCGGACGAGCGTAACCCGCTCTATGAAGAGATCGCGGATGTCACCATTCGTACTGACGATCAAAGTGCGAAAGTGGTGGCCAACCAGATTATCCACATGTTGGAAAAAAACTGATCTAATGCCGAAAGGCTCAGTAACAGGTATCGAGCATCATGGAGAAGATCACCGTCTCACTGGGAGAGCGTAGCTATCCCATCACCATTGCCGCCGGACTGTTCAAGGATCCGGCTTCTTTTTGGCCGCTGAAAGCGGGCGACAATGCCATGCTGGTTACCAACCAGACGCTGGAGCCGCTCTATCTTGATAAGCTCTCAGCGCTGCTGACCGCCGCAGGCGTCAAAGTGGATCAGGTGGTTCTACCCGACGGCGAGCAGTACAAAACGCTGGCCGTGATGGATGATGTCTTTACCGCGTTACTGCAAAAGCCACACGGCCGCGACACCACGCTTATTGCGCTGGGCGGCGGCGTGATCGGCGATCTTACCGGCTTTGCGGCCGCCAGCTATCAGCGCGGCGTGCGCTTTATTCAGGTGCCCACCACGCTGCTGTCGCAGGTCGATTCATCGGTCGGCGGCAAAACGGCCGTTAACCATCCGTTAGGCAAAAACATGATCGGCGCCTTTTACCAGCCTGCATCGGTGGTCATCGATACCGACTGTCTGCGCACGCTGCCGCCGCGCGAGCTTGCTTCAGGCCTGGCAGAAGTGATCAAATACGGCATTATTCTGGACGGCGAGTTCTTTAGCTGGCTAGAGCAAAATCTTGATGCGCTACTGGCGCTGGATGAGCAGGCAACCGCCTGGTGCATTCGCCGCTGCTGCGAACTCAAAGCAGAGGTAGTCGCGGCCGACGAACACGAGCACGGCCAGCGCGCGCTGCTGAATCTGGGCCACACCTTCGGCCACGCTATCGAAGCGCACATGGGCTACGGCAACTGGCTGCACGGCGAAGCCGTCGCGGCGGGTATGGTCATGGCGGCGCGAACGGCGCAGCGACTGGGCCAGTTTAGCGAAGCCGACACGCAGCGGATTATCGCGCTGCTGCAGCGCGCGGGTCTGCCCGTGCACGGCCCGGAAAGCATGAAGGCGGAAGATTATCTGCCGCATATGCTGCGCGACAAAAAGGTACTGGCGGGCGAGCTGCGGCTGGTGCTGCCGCTGGCGTTAGGCCGCTCTGAAGTGCGCGGCGGCGTAGCGCATGATATGGTGCTGGCTGCGATTAACGACTGTCAAAAACCCTGAACATAAGCAGTTAAGTGGTGACGCGGCGCGCGGGGTGCGCATGGCCGAATGCCGCTTTACGGAGGAGGCAAAATGGATGAGTTTAAACCGGAAGACGAGTTAAAACCTGACGCCAGCGACCGCCGTCCCTCGCGCCCGCGTAAGACGGCTTCTGCACCGAAAGTGCCGGTTTCGCGCCAGCATATGATGATGGGCATCGGCATTCTGGTGCTGCTGCTGTTGGTGCTCGGCATTGGATCGGCGCTTAAAGGCCCGGACGAGAACAAACCGGCGTCAGGCAACGGCGCCGCTAACGCGCCAGCCTCCGGCGGCAGCGGCGGCGAGAAGAGCATCGATCTCTCCGGCTCAACGCCGATGAGCGGCGGCCAGACGGCGCCGACCGAAGGCGCAGCCGCGAACAGCGCGCCCGCCGACGGTTCGACGCCGCGCGACGTCTCTATGCCGCCGGTCTCCTCCACGCCGACCCAGGCGGCGCCGGTGGAAGCGCCAGCAAGCCAGCAGCGCGTTACCCTGCCTGGCGATCTCAACAGCGCTCTGAGCAATCAGCAGCAGCAGGTTGATAGCGCCGCACAGGGCGGCAGCTCGCTGCCGACCGCGCCTGCGACCGTCAGCGGCAGCGCTGGCAGCAACAGCGGCGTCAGCGCGCCAGCGGCAACGCGTCCGGCCGCGCAGCGTCCCGCTTCGCAGCCGCATGCGTCACGCGAACCTGCGCATAAAGCCCCGACAGCCAGCCGGCCGACGGCCAGCGAAGGCCGCACCCATACTACCCCGGCGCGTCCTGCCCTTAATAACGGCACGACGGGCGCTGGCAGTACGGTGGCCAGCAACGGCGCGGCGGCCAAATCGGTGCCGGGCGGCAACTATACGCTGCAGCTGAGCGGCGCTTCGCGCGCAGAGAGCCTGAATGCCTGGGCGAAGAAACAGAATCTTAGCGGCTATCATGTCTATAAAACCACCCGTAACGGCCAGCCGTGGTACGTGCTGGTGAGCGGCTCTTACGCCACCTCGGGTGAGGCCCGACGCGCCGTTGCCTCGCTGCCCGCGGAAGTGCGCGCGCAGAATCCCTGGGTGAAGCCCGTTAGTCAGGTTAAGAAAGAAGCCAGCCAGTAAACTATGTGGGGCCGGTTAAGCCGGCCCGTTGATAAGCGCCGTTCTGCTGTCGGTCCGCCACAGCTCCACAATAAGATGTATAACCACGACAGCATGAAGAAAAATCGCGCTTTCCTGAAATGGGCAGGAGGCAAGTATCCCCTGATGGAGGATATCCGTCGCCATCTGCCGCAAGGCGACTGCCTGATAGAGCCTTTTGTTGGCGCGGGTTCGGTGTTTCTCAACACCGACTACGAGCGCTATCATCTGGCGGATATCAACAGCGACCTGATCAATCTCTACAATATCGTTAAGCACCGCAGCACGGCATTTATCGAGGACGCGCGTCGCCTTTTCTCGCCGGAAGGCAATACGTCGGAGTGCTACTACCAGCGCCGCGTCGCCTTTAACGCCAGTAACGACGCCTACGAGCGCGCGCTGCTGTTTCTCTATCTTAACCGTCACGGCTACAACGGCCTGTGCCGCTATAATCTGCGCGGCGAGTTCAACGTGCCTTTCGGCCGCTACCGCAAACCCTACTTTCCCGAAGCGGAACTGCTGTGGTTCGCCGAGCGCGCGCAAAAGGCGACCTTTGTCTGCGAATCGTACGATGTTACCCTGACCAATGCGCAGGCGGGTTCGGTGGTCTATTGCGATCCGCCCTACGCGCCGCTGTCGGCGACGGCCAATTTTACGGCCTACCACACCAACAGCTTTAGTATGCGTGAGCAGCAGCGTCTGGCAGAGCTGGCGTCGCGGCTGGCGCTCGAGAACCGCATACCGGTTCTGATCTCTAATCACGATACCGCTCTGACGCGTCTCTGGTATCAGGACGCAGTATTACATGTGGTGAAAGCGCGGCGTTCTATCAGCCGAAGCATAACGGGTCGCACACAGGTCGACGAACTGCTGGCACTTTACTGCTAGTCTGTTTCGTCCGCGACCAGGCATTACGTCAGCCGCAGGGCTGGCGCACAACATTGGGAGAATCGGATGAAACAATATTTGCTGGCCCCTTCAATCCTGTCGGCGGATTTTGCCCGACTGGGTGAAGATACCGCAAAAGCGTTAGCCGCCGGCGGCGACGTGGTGCATTTCGACGTGATGGACAATCACTACGTTCCCAATCTGACGATGGGGCCGATGGTGCTGAAAGCGCTGCGCGATTACGGCATTACCGCGCCGATTGACGTGCATCTGATGGTGAAACCGGTCGATGCGCTGATCCCACAGTTTGCCAAAGCAGGCGCCAGCTATATCACTTTTCATCCCGAAGCGAGCGAGCACGTCGACCGTACGCTGCAGCTGATTAAAGAGCACGGATGCAAAGCGGGCCTGGTATTCAACCCCGCGACGCCGCTGAGCTATCTTGATTACGTGATGGATAAGCTGGATGTGATTTTGATCATGTCGGTCAATCCGGGCTTCGGCGGCCAGTCCTTTATTCCCGGCACGCTGGATAAGCTGCGCGAAGCGCGCAGGCGTATCGACCAGGGCGGCTATAACATTCGTCTGGAAGTAGACGGCGGCGTTAAGATCGACAATATTGCGCAGGTTGCCGCCGCAGGTGCCGATATGTTCGTCGCCGGATCGGCGATTTTCGGCCATCCCGACTACAAGAAAGTCATTGATGAAATGCGTCACGAACTGGAGAAGGTCAATGGCTCATTTCACTGATATTCGCGCGCTGGCGTTCGACCTCGACGGGACGCTGGTGCATAGCGCGCCTGGCCTGTCGCAGGCGATCGACCTGGCGCTGGCTGATTTGCAGCTGCCGCCGGCGGGCGTAGAGCGCGCCTCAACCTGGATCGGCAACGGCGCGGACGTGATGATGTCGCGCGCGCTAACCTGGGCGCTGGGTCGCGAGCCGCAGCCTGACGAACAGCGCGACGCGCGCGCCCTGTTCGACAAGCACTACGCCGCGACGGTAGAAGCGGGCAGCACGCTGTTTCCACAGGTGAAAGAGACGCTGCTGGCGCTGCATGCCAAAGGGCTGCCGCTGGCGATCGTCACCAATAAGCCGACGCCGTTCGTCGCGCCGCTGCTGGCATCGCTCGGCATCGCTGAGGCGTTTACGCTGGTTGTCGGCGGCGATGACGTTATCGTGAAGAAACCGCATCCGGCCGCGATTTTTCTGGTGCTGGGCCGCTTTGGCGTGCTGCCGGGTCAGCTGCTGTTCGTCGGCGATTCGCGCAACGATATTCAGGCGGCGCAGGCCGCCGGCGTGCCGAACGTCGCCATGACCTATGGCTATAACTACGGCGAGCCGATCGTCGACAGCCACCCCGATCTGACCCTCGACTCTTTTGATGAACTTTTGCCCCTTCTCGGGCTGCACTAATCAGGACACAAGTATGAGCAAACCCATTGTTTTCAGCGGCGCACAGCCGTCCGGCGAACTTACCATTGGCAACTATATGGGTGCGCTGCGTCAGTGGGTGCAGATGCAGGACGATTTCCACTGCATTTACTGCATCGTCGATCTGCACGCTATCACCGTACGTCAGGATCCGACGGCGCTGCGCAAGGCGACGCTGGATACGCTGGCGCTCTATCTTGCCTGCGGTATCGATCCCAACAAGAGCACTATCTTCGTGCAGTCGCACGTGCCGGAGCACGCGCAGCTGAGCTGGGTGTTGAACTGTTATGCCTATTTCGGCGAGCTGAGCCGCATGACGCAGTTCAAGGATAAGTCGGCGCGTTACGAAGAGAACATCAACGCGGGCCTGTTCGACTATCCGGTGCTGATGGCGGCGGATATTCTGCTTTACCAAACCAACCAGGTGCCGGTAGGCGAAGATCAGAAGCAGCATCTTGAACTGAGCCGCGATATCGCGCAGCGCTTCAACGCCCTCTACGGCGATATTTTCCGCGTGCCTGAGCCGTTTATTCCGAAATCGGGCGCGCGCGTAATGTCGCTGCTGGAGCCGACGCGCAAAATGTCGAAATCAGACGATAACCGCAATAACGTTATCGGCCTGCTGGAAGATCCGAAGTCGGTGGTGAAGAAGATCAAACGCGCCGTGACCGACTCCGAAGAGCCGCCGGTAGTGCGTTACGACGTCAAAGAGAAAGCGGGCGTCTCGAACCTGCTGGATATTCTTTCTGGCGTGACCGGCAAAACCATCGCCGAGCTGGAAGCGGAGTTCGAAGGCAAGATGTATGGCCACCTGAAAGGGGCAGTGGCGGATGCGGTATCGGGCATGCTTACCGAGCTGCAGGAGCGCTATAACCGCTACCGCAACGACGAAGCCTTCCTTGAGCAGGTGATGCGCGACGGCGCGCAGAAAGCGCGCGAGCGCGCGCAGGAGACGCTGAAGAAGGTGTACGAAGCGATCGGCTTTGTCGCCGCACCCTGAAACGGGAGCTTAAGTGACTGGCATGAACGGCGGGTTTGCACCCGCCGTTTTTATTTCTGATTTCCGCAGCCGGCCTAAAACCAGCGCAGGCGATCGCGCAGCGACACCACGCTGCCGATAATTATCAGCGACGGGCTCTCTACCTGCTGCGCCAGCTCGCTGAGCCGATCCAGCGTGCCGGTCACCACGCGCTGCCGCGTGCTGGTGCCGTTCTCAATCAGCGCCGCGGGCATATCCCCGCGCATGCCGTGACGCATCAGCTGCTGCTGAATATGCGGCGCCTGCGACAGTCCCATATAGAACACCAGCGTCTGCTGCTCGGCGGCCAGCTTCTCCCACTCCAGCGCGTTCTTCTGCTGCAGATGGCCGGTTACCAGCCGCACGCTCTGAGCATGATCGCGATGCGTCAGCGGAATGCCGCTGTAGGCCGCGCAGCCCGACGCCGCCGTAACGCCAGGCACCACGCTAAACGGAATATGATGCGCCGCCAGCGCCTCCAGCTCCTCGCCGCCGCGGCCGAAAATAAAGGGATCGCCGCCTTTAAGCCGCACGACGCGTCTGCCGCGCTGCGCCTGCTCCAGCAGCAGCTGATTAATCCGCTCCTGCGGCACGCAGTGGTGTCCGGCGCGCTTGCCGACGAAAATGCGTTCCGCGTCGCGTCGCACCAGGCTAAGGATCTCCTCGGAAACCAGCCGATCGTAGACAATCACGTCCGCCTGCTGGATCTGCTGCAGCCCTTTTAGCGTCAGCAGCCCGGCATCGCCCGGTCCGGCGCCCACCAGCGTCACTTCGCCCTGCGCGGGCAGCGCGTCGCTGAACAGCCCGTCAACCAGCTGTCCGGCGCGCGCGCCGTCGCCGTTGGCCAGCGTCTGCGCCAGCCGATCGCTGGTGAAAAAGCGCTCCCAGAAAAAGCGCCGCTGCGCCATTGACGCGAAGCGCTGTTTCACGCGCGCGCGCAGCGTGCCCGCCAGCGAGGCCAGCTGACCCAGATGCTGCGGCAGCATCGCCTCGATTTTTTCGCGCAGCAGGCGGGCCAGCACCGGCGCGCGGCCGCCGGAAGAGACCGCCACCATCAGCGGCGAGCGGTCAATAATCGATGGCATAATGGCGCTGGCCTGCTCCGGCGCGTCCACCAGGTTACAGAAGATGCGGCGCGCTTCGGCGGCCTGCGCCACCTGCTGATTTACCGCATCGTCACCTGTCGCGGCGACCACCAGCCAGCACTCATCCAGCCAGGCGTCGTTGAACGCGCCTGAGATCAGCGTCAGCTCGCCGCCATCGGCCCACTGCTGGAACGCAGGGGAGAAGTGCAGCGCGCCGACATGCAGATCGGCGCCGGCGGCCAGCAGCAGGCGCGCTTTGCGCTCGGCGACGACGCCGCCGCCCACCAGCAAACAGCGTTTGCCCTGCAGTCGACAAAAAAGGGGAAAGTAGTCCATAGCGCATCCTGAAAGCGAGAAGAGAGGGCAGGCCGCCGACGCGCAGGGCGTCGGCGGCGTAGCATAGCATCAGGGCGAAGAGGGGGTCAGGCGTAGACCTCGACCCGGCCCGCGTTAACCCGGACGGGATAGGCGGCGACAGAGCGCGACGCATCCTCCATACAGTGCCCGTCGCTGAGGCGAAAACGCTGTTTTTTCAGCGGGCTGGCTACCCAGAGGCAGCCTTCATGCTCGGCGATAATGCCGCGCGACAGCACGCTCGCCTGGGCGAAGGGATCGATATTGCTGATGGCGAACAGCTCGCTATCGTCGCGCGGCCGAAAAATGGCGATCTGCTGGTTATTCACCAGCGCGCATACGCCGGTGGCGGGCAGGATTTGCTGCAGATCGCAGACGGGCGTCCACTGACTCATACTTTGCTCTCCTCGATCAGGGTGACGGCGATGCGCTCTTCCGGCCGCGCGGGACGATGCTGACTGCGTTCGGCCACCATCTGCACGTTGGGATCGCGCAGCGGCGCGTTGATAAAGTGGGCGAAGCGCGCCTGCTGCGTAGGATCGTCAACCGCCTCTTTCCATTCGCAGCGCACGCGAGCGCGCAGCTCGCTCAGCTCCGCCTCCAGTCTGGCGTTGATGCCCAGCTTGTCGTCAACGATCACGCTGCGCAGGTAGTCAATGCCGCCCTCCAGACTTTCCAGCCATAGCGAGGTGCGCTGTAGCCGATCGCCGGTGCGAATGTAGAACATCATAAAGCGGTCAAGGTAGGCGATCAGCGTATCGCTATCGAGGTCGGCCGCCAGCAAATCGGCATGGCGCGGCTTCATGCCGCCGTTGCCGCAGACGTAAAGGTTCCAGCCTTTTTCCGTGGCGATAATGCCCACGTCTTTGCCCTGCGCTTCGGCGCATTCGCGCGTGCAGCCTGAGACGCCGAACTTCATTTTGTGCGGCGTGCGGATGCCTTTATAGCGATTCTCCAGCGCGATGCCGAAGCCAAGGCTGTCGCCGACGCCGTAGCGGCACCAGGCGCTGCCGACGCAGGTTTTCGCCATGCGCAGCGCTTTGGCGTAGGCCTGGCCGGTTTCAAAACCTGCGGCGATAAGCTGCGACCAGATGGCGGGCAGATCGTCTTTCTGCGCGCCAAACAGGCCGATGCGCTGCGAGCCGGTGATTTTGGTGTAGAGGTTGAAGCGTTCGGCGACCTCGCCGATCGCCTTCAGACCCTGCGGCGTGATTTCGCCGCCGGGCGAGCGCGGGATCACGGAGTAGGTGCCGTCTTTCTGGATATTGCCAAGGAAAAGGTCGTTGCTGTCCTGTAGCGGCGTATGCTGCGGCGCCAGCACGAAGTCGTTCCAGCACGACGCCAGCAGCGACGCTACCGTGGGTTTACAGACTTCGCAGCCGTAGCCGGTGCCGTATTTCGCCAGCAGCGCGTCGAAGGTTTTAATCTCCTCGACGCGGATCAGGTGATAGAGCTCCTGACGCGAGTAGGGGAAGTGAGCGCAGAGATGATTGTTGACCTCAATGCCCTGCCGGCTCAGCTCGGCGTTCAGCACCTGCGTCACCAGCGGGATGCAGCCGCCGCAGCCGGTTCCGGCGCGCGTTTCGCTCTTCAGCGCGGCGACGGTATGGCAGCCGCCCTGAATCGCCTTGATGATGTCGCCTTTGCTGACGTCGAAGCAGGAGCAGATCTGCGCGCTGTCCGGCAGCGAATCGACGCCCATCACCGGTTTTTCGCCGCTGCCGGCTGGCAGGATCAGACCCTCTGGGTTTTCCGGCAGCGGGATGGCGTTGAGCACCAGCTGCAGCAGATTGCCGTAGTCGCTGGTATCGCCGACCAGCACCGCGCCAAGCAGGGTTTTGCCATCTTCGCTGACGATCAGGCGCTTGTAGATTGAGCGGCTCTCATCCAGCCAGACGTAGCTGCGCGCGCCCGGCGTACGGCCGCGCGCGTCGCCGATGCCGCCGACGTCCACGCCGAGCAGCTTGAGTTTGGCGCTCATGTCGGCACCCTGGAAGACGCTGTCGCGGCCGGTCAAGGCGTCGCTTGCCACCTGCGCCATTTTATAGCCAGGCGCAACCAGACCAAACACGCGATCCTGCCAGGCGGCGCACTCGCCGATGGCGTAGATTGCCGGATCGCTGGTGCGGCAGCGGTCGTCCACGGCGATGCCGCCGCGCTGGCCGAGCGCCAGACCGCACTGCTTCGCCAGCTTGTCCTGCGGACGAATACCGGTGGAGAAAACGATGAAGTCCACGTCGAGCGCGCTGCCGTCGGCGAACTCCAGCGTTTTGCCGCCCGCGGCGTGATGGACGATCTGTCGGGTGTTTTTGCTGGTGTGCACCTGCACGCCCATCTCTTCGATCTTACGACGCAGCTGCTCGCCGCCCTGGACGTCGAGCTGCTCCGCCATCAGCACCGGCGCGAACTCGATCACGTGGGTTTCTACGCCCAGGTTTTTCAGCGCGCCTGCGGCTTCCAGCCCGAGCAGGCCGCCGCCGATTACCGCGCCGCGTTTGCTGCGGCGCGCGCAGGCTTCAATGGCGTTGAGATCTTCGATGGTGCGATAGACGAAGCAGTCGGCGCCTTCCGCGCCTTTGATCGGCGGGATCCAGGGATAAGAGCCGGTGGCGAAAATCAGCGTGTCGTAACTCACCGCGCGGCCGGTATTGGAGTGGATCAGCTTCTCTTCGCGGTTGATGGTGATGGCGCGCTCGCCCAGCAGCAGATTGACCTGATGTTTTTCATAGTAGCCTTCGCGAACCAGAGAGAGTTCTTCGGCAGTATGGTGAGAAAAATAAGCGGAAAGATGGACGCGGTCATAGGCGACGCGGGGCTCTTCACAGAAGACGGTTAGCGCGAACTGGCCGGGTTCGGCTTTGTCGATCAGCTCCTCAATAAAGCGATGCCCAACCATGCCGTTACCGATAACGACGACATTGTGCTTGCTCATGCTTGCCTCAAAATTGCGAAAATTGAGGCTACAATAGCGCGGCGTTTTTAGCTCACATTGATATACATCAAGCGCCTTTCTGTATACCTATTTTGAGTTATGTTGCTGATTATCAGCCATTTTTCGTTATATCTTTTGAATTGCCTGAAAATTCAAATGACTTAACAGAAATGCGTCTTGCGCTTTTGTAAGCTAAAGAGGAAATCGCTAATTAAACGTTTTAACTAATAAGGAAATAACATGAAGAAAAAGTACATGGCAGGATGTCTGTTTTCACTGTTTACCTTTTACGCTGCGGCAGCGGTTCCTTCAGGCGATGACGCCACCACAAAGCCAGATTTGTACTACCTGAAAAACGAGCAGGCGATTGATAGCCTGAAGCTGCTGCCTCCTCCTCCAGAAACGGGCTCGATTCTGTTTTTAAACGACCAGGCAATGTATGAAAAGGGACGCATGCTGCGCAATACCCCGCGAGGCAAACAGGCGCAGCTGGATGCGGATCTGGCCGCTGGCGGTGTCGCTACCGCCTTTTCAGCAGCATTTGGCTCCCCGATTACCGCTAAAGACGCACCGGAACTTTATAAGCTGCTGACCAATATGATTGAGGATGCAGGCGATCTCGCTACCCGCTCCGCCAAACAGCACTACATGCGCATCCGGCCTTTTGCTTTCTACGGCACCCAAACCTGTAATACCAAAGATCAGAAAAAATTATCGACCAACGGCTCCTATCCGTCTGGCCATACCGCTATCGGCTGGGCAACGGCGCTGGTGCTGGCGGAAATCAATCCTGCCGATCAGGATGCGATTCTGGAGCGCGGCTACCAGCTCGGACAGAGCCGCGTAATCTGCGGCTATCACTGGCAGAGCGATGTGGATGCCGCTCGCGTCGTCGGTTCGGCTGTGGTGGCGACGCTGCATGCCAGCCCGGCATTTCAGGCGCAGCTGGCGAAAGCCAAACAGGAGTTTGCCGCCAGGGCTTCTGCGGCGCAGAGTGGGGTAAATGAGCAAAAAAAAGGCCAGTTACCCTGAAGTAACTGGCCCGTGGCTTTGCCCCAGTGACGTCAGTGCATCACGTGGCCGTGCTGGCGGTGTCGGGTGACAAAGCCCAGCAGCACGCACATGACGAACACCACGGCGTAGAGACCGTTCGCCGTGAGCAGCGCGGCATGGACGCCGCCCTGCTTCACGATTGGACTGGTCACCACGAAGGTCAGCATGGTGCCCACCGTGCCGCAGGTGAGGATAAAGTTCACCAGCTTCGGCGAGGAGACTTTGGTCTGCAGCGAGCCGAGCGTAATGATGGTGGTATAGATGGCGCTGGAGCTGAAGCCCAGAATCATGATTACCCAGCGCAGCATGCTGGCGTCTGTAGTGCTGACGAACCAGTACATCAGCAGCGTCGCCAGGCCAGCCAGCACCATCAGGATGCGCTGCAAATCGAAGAAGCGCAGCAGGAAGCTGAAGGCCCACATGCCGACCATATAGGCGGTCCAGAAGTTACCGACCAGCTGGCCTGCGCTGGCGATATCCATGCCCATGGTTTTGGTAGCGTACTCCGGCACCCATGAGATAAAGCCGAGCTGGCCGAGGATATAGCACAGTGCGGCCACGGCGAGAAACAGTACGCCGACGCCCCATTTCTCTTTTTCCACCGTCGGGCTGTTTTCCGGCTTGCGCAGCACCGGGAACTCGACGCACAGCGTCAGGATGAAAATGGCGACGTAGATAATCCCGATGCAGACATAGACCCAGTACCACGGCAGCGCGCGCGCCAGCAGAATTCCGGCCAGCACTGGAAACAGCGTGCCCGCCATGCTGAAGAAGGAGTCGGTGAACAGCAGGCGCGAACCGCGCTGGCGGCCTTCATACAGATGGGTTATCAGGAAAGTGCCGATCGACATGGTGATGCCGCTGACCACGCCCAGAACGAACATGCAGAGCGAGAAAACGGAGAGATCGCGGCTGGTCATCAGGCCCAGCACCGCCAGCACCATCAGGATAAAGCCGAAAATCAGCTGGCGCTTCAGCGGCACGATAACCATCAGCCAGGCGTTCAGGAAGACCGAGACCAGAATACCGGCGTTCAGGAAGGTAAAGGTATTTCCCATGCTCTCAATCGGCAGCTGAAAATCCTTCGCGATGTCGCCCATGACCATGCCGGTGACGATCACCAGCGCGCCGGTCAGCGCGTACGAGAAAAAGCTTATCCAGGTAAGCCCGATACGATTACGATTTGTCATGTTTTGAACCTGTGGAAAACAGAGAGGGCGGCGTAAAACTGTCAGAAAGTGTAAACGGAACTGTGATCTTAATAAATAAAGACTGAAAATCAGATTTCATATTTCATTCATAATGTGATTTATGTCACGAAAACGTTTGCGCCGTGGATTCTGGCGGCTGAGCAACGCGTGCGTAAATAACGGTAAAACGCTGGCTCTTGTATTTTATGCTCTTTACAATCAGTCTCGTTAAAAGCTGCTCTCCAAGGTAAGGAATCATTCATGCTTAAACGTACTCTTACAGCGGCGGTCGCCCTGTTTGCGCTCTCCTCGGTTTCCGCCTCGGCGCTGGCCGCCAAAGGCGATACGCACGTCCTGTTCACCACCTCCGCCGGTAATATCGAACTCGAACTGAATAATCAAAAAGCGCCGGTTTCGGTGAAAAACTTCGTTGACTACGTTAACAGCGGTTTTTATAACAACACGATTTTTCACCGCGTGATCCCGGGCTTTATGGTGCAGGGCGGCGGCTTTACCGCTGACATGCAGCAGAAACAGACTAATGCGCCGATCAAGAACGAGGCAGATAACGGTCTGCGCAACCTGCGCGGCACCATTTCGATGGCGCGCACCGCCGATAAAGACAGCGCTACCAGCCAGTTCTTTCTCAACGTCGCCGATAACGCCTTCCTCGATCACGGCCAGCGCGACTTCGGCTATGCGGTATTTGGTAAAATTGTGAAAGGAATGGACGTGGCTGAAAAAATCGCTCAGGTGCCAACCAAAGATGTCGGTCCTTATCAAAATGTGCCGGTAAAACCGGTAGTTATCCTTTCTGCCAAAGTTCTGCCCTGACCTTTAGCGCCGCCATCCCCTGGCGGCCTTGTCCTGCTGGTCTCCGGCAAAGGGAAAATTTGCTCCTATACTCAGCTTCGAGAATGTGGACAACCCTGAGCAGGAGGCGGCATGGCAAACAAACTCACCGAGAAACAGAAAAATACGCTCTGGCAGCAGCGACGCGTCGCCAGCTATCAGGCCAGCTGTCGGCTGGACGGCTTAACCCTGGCGGAGCCCGCCAGCGCTTACGAACAGGCTGACGCGGCCGAAGCGCGGCTCGATTCGCTGAGGAGGCAGTATGGTGCCGAATAGCAGCGTCGCGCGCGATCCCTATCTGTGGCAGAACGACAGCGTGTTGAAAAACCGTCTGGATATCCATGACGCTGCTCAGCTGCGCAAGGCGGAGCTGGCGTTCAGCGCCGCGCGCCTCGCCACCCTGGAGCTGGGGCCAGCCACAATCGGCCTGCCTTTCCTGCGCCATATTCATCGTACGCTGTTCCAGGATGTTTACGCCTGGGCGGGCGAGCTGCGCACCATTGATATCTGGCGCGACGACGCGCCCTTTTGCCACTTCGAGTACATCGAAAAAGAAGGCAATACGCTGATGGACGCGCTGGAAGAAGAAGAGGGGCTGCGCAACCTGGATCAGGCGGATTTTGCGGCGCGCATCGCACACTACTACTGCGAAATCGCCATGCTGCATCCGTTCCGTGAAGGCAACGGACGCGCCCAGCGCATCTTCTTCGAGCAGCTGGCGCTGCACGCCGGCTATTTTCTCGACTGGCACAACGTCGAACCCGCGCAGTGGCAGGAAGCCAGTCAGGCGGGGGCGAGCGGCGATTTGGCTCCGCTGGAGACGATATTCGGCCGCGTCGTGAGTCGCGCCAGCTTATAAAACGCGTAGAATAGCGGCGGTTTTCTCAGTCAGGACGGACTATGCTGCTGCTAATCGACAACTATGATTCTTTTACCTGGAATCTTTATCAGTACTTCTGCGAGCTTGGCGCGCAGGTTCGCGTAGTACGCAACGACGCCATCACGCTGGAAGAGATGGCGGCGCTGCCGCTGTCGCATCTGGTGATCTCGCCGGGGCCCTGTACGCCCGACGAGTCGGGCATTTCGATGGCGGCAATTCGTTACTTCGCCGGACGCGTTCCGGTGCTCGGCGTCTGCCTGGGCCACCAGGCGATTGCCCAGGCTTACGGCGCGAAAATCGTGCGCGCCCGCCAGGCGATGCACGGCAAAACCTCCGCTATTGCCCACAACCAGCGCGGCGTGTTCCGCAACCTCAATCATCCCCTGACCGTTACGCGCTACCACTCTCTCATCGTGGCGTGGGATTCGCTGCCCGACGCGTTCGAGATCACCGCCTGGAGCATCAAAGACGGCGAGCCGGATGAGATTATGGGGTTTCGCCATCGGGAAATGGCGCTGGAAGGGGTGCAGTTTCATCCGGAAAGCATTCTGAGCGAGCAGGGGCATCAGCTGCTGCGTAATTTTCTTGAATCCTGAAGTTATGTTTGCCTTTGGATGATTTATTATGCATATTTTATGACTATTATTTCACTGTGGCTCAATAAATAATCAAAGGTGGTTGGCGATGGCAGCTGAGAAAATTGCGGTAACGCGGGAAACGTTCGATAACGTCATTTTGCCTGTTTATGCACCCGCGCAGTTCGTGCCGGTCAAAGGCAAGGGCAGTCGCGTCTGGGATCAGCAGGGCAAAGAGTATATTGACTTCTCCGGCGGCATCGCCGTCACGGCGCTGGGCCACTGTCATCCGGCGCTGGTCGAGGCGCTGAAAACCCAGGGCGAAACCCTGTGGCATCTGAGCAACGTTTTTACCAATGAGCCCGCGCTGCGTCTCGCCAGCAAGCTCATCGCCGCCACTTTCGCCGATCGCGTTTTTTTCGCCAACTCCGGCGCCGAAGCGAACGAGGCCGCCTTTAAGCTGGCGCGCTACTACGCCTGCCAGCGCCACAGCCCGTTTAAAAGTAAAATCATCGCCTTCCATAATGCCTTTCACGGCCGCACGCTGTTTACCGTTTCCGTTGGCGGCCAGCCGAAATATTCCGACGGCTTCGGGCCGAAGCCGGCGGATATCGTGCACGTTCCCTTTAACGATCTTGAGGCGGTAAAAGCGGTTATCGACGACCATACCTGCGCCATTGTGGTCGAGCCGATTCAGGGCGAGGGCGGCGTGATGCCCGCGACGCCCGAGTTTATGCAGGGGCTGCGCGCGCTGTGCGACAAGCATCAGGCGCTGCTGGTGCTGGACGAGGTGCAGAGCGGCATGGGCCGCAGCGGCAAGCTGTTCGCCTATGAGCACTACGGCGTGACGCCGGATATTCTTACCACCGCCAAAGCGCTGGGGGGCGGCTTCCCGGTCAGCGCCATGCTGACGACCGAGGATATTGCCTCAACCATGTCGCCGGGCGTACACGGCACCACCTACGGCGGCAACCCGCTCGCCTGCGCGGTCGCGGAAGCGGCGCTGGATGTGATCAACACGCCGGAGGTGCTGGAAGGCGTTCAGGCGCGTCGCGAGCAGTTCGTTGCGGCGCTGAAGGCGCTTGACGCGAAGCGGGATCTCTTCTCGGAAATCCGCGGCAAAGGGCTGCTGATCGGCGCGGCGCTGAAGCCGCAGCACGCCGGTAAGGCGCGCGACATTCTTAATGCGGCGGCGGCGGAAGGGCTGATGGTGCTGGTGGCGGGCACCGACGTGATTCGTTTTGCGCCGTCGCTGGTGATTGAACCCACCGATATTGAAGAGGGCATGGCGCGCTTCGCCCGAGCGGTAGAGCGCGCGCTGACCGTCTGACTATCCTTTCCGCAAATGCCTTATTAGCCAGCGGCCATGGTGCGGCCGCTGGCTCCATGCCAGCGACGAGATGGTATGCATCACGTTGAGATGCTCCAGAATGCGCTTCACATGCTGCTCCAGTATCGTCGTCGGCCCTTCATCGAGGTTCTCTACGCCCGCCATCACGTTAGTCTGCGATCCCGGTCCGTCATACTCCAGCCGCTGCTGGCAGCGCTGCAGCGCAACTTCGCACGACTGCAGATAGCGCCGCGCCAGGTCCGGCGTCAGCATGGTGTGCTCGCGGGCGAGGATGGTCATGGCGTTGATATGCTCGACGATAAACTGGCTGTGCGTCACCCACAGGCGCATATCTTTCAGGTACTGAGCGTTGAAGCCCGGCTCCTGCATCGCCTGGTTGAGCGAGTTGAACAGCGCGTTGTGCGCCTGATTAACCTGCATGCGCTGCCAGGCCAGCTTCTTCGCCTCCTGCTCCGGCCCCAGCAGCAGCCGCAGCGCATCCTGATAGGTTTCCAGCGCGTCGTGGGCGTTTTGACGCAGCAGCCCGCTCTGCCACTGCGGCCACAGCCACAGCATGCCGCCAAAGGCGATCAGGCAGCCCATCAGCGTGTCCATCAGGCGCGGCAGTAAAAACTGCGCGCCGTTCAGCGACAGCAGCTGCAGCGAGTAGACCGCCGTCACGGTAAAGCCGATCATCGACCAGCCGTAGTATTTACGCGTCACCAGATAGCTCACCAGCGTCACCACCAGCATAAACAGCAGCACCAGCGATTCCGGCACCGCGAAGCGCAGCGAGGCGGCGGCGATCGCCAGGCCGGCGAAGGTGCCCAGCGCCCGGTGCTGGATGCGCACCCGCGTGGCGCTGTAGCCGTTCTGGCTGACGAACATGATGGTCATCAGGATCCAGTAGGGTTTGGGAATGTCGAACAGCATCGCCAGCGCGCTGCCGAACATCAGCATCACGGCGAAGCGCGCCGCGGTGCGCAGCGCGGCGGACTTTAGCGACAGATAGCTGCGCAGCGCGGGCAGCAGCGGCAGGCGGCGCTGGCGATCGGTCATCAGGTCGCGCTGGTAGAGCGGCTTTTGCGTGCGCAGCACGCGCGCGATACGGCTGAAGTGGTAGTAGCAGAAGTGACCCACCGGATTATCGGGATGCTGACGGGCAATTTTCTCCAGCGCGCCGAGCGGCTTCTCCATCTCGAAGCGGCTCGGCAGCTGATGATAAAGAATGGCGTCGGCCAGCGCGCGCAGCCGCGCCGAGATAATTTTGGCGTTCCAGCGGATCACCGCTTCCGCATGGCTGCGCTCCACCAGCTTCTGTACCTCTTCCGGCTGATGCAGGCTAACGGAGATATGCTCCTGTAGATCGAGCGCCACCTGAAACGCGCGCGTCAGCCGCTTATGGCTATTGTCGCGGCTGGCGGAGAGCATATGCATCTGCTGATAGCAGGTGTTGATCAGATCGACCGCTTTCTGCTGGCGCGCCAGCAGCGGCGGCAGCGCTTTTTCCGGATCGGTAAGCTGGGTCAGCAGGGTATATTTTGCATCGCAGTAGTCAGCCAGCTCGCGATAGATCAGGCTCAGGGTTTCGCGCATCGGCTGCTCTTTCCACAGCCAGAACCAGAACCAGTTGAAGAATCCATACCAGAGCGTGCCGCCGATATAGAGCAGCGGCGGCACATAGATTGGCATGCGGCCGATCAGGCTCAGGGTAAAAATAGCTGCCACCAGCGTGCCGGAAAGCAGGCGGCCGTGTAGCGGACTAATTTCGCCGGTGACGCCCAGCAGCAGCGGCAGCGCAAAGAGCACGGCGGGCAGCGGCACCCCTTTCAGAGTGAATAGCTGGATCAAAAAGCTGCCGAGCGCGAACAGCGAGCCGCCGACGATCAGACGCTTAAAGAAACGTTTATGAGGCGTATCCAGCCCCGCGACGTTACAGCAGGCGGGAACCAGAGAGAAGAGCAGGCCTTTTTGCAGGTCGCCGAACAGCCAGCCGAGCGCCACGGGAATACACAACACCAGCGTTTGCCGCAGGGCATAGTTAACTTCGGGGTGATAGATGATTCGGCGCCACATCACTTCACTAAAGGCAGTAACGGCGTGACGGTAACATCACGCCGTGAGTGAGAGGAAATCAGCGGGTGCCGTAAACGACAATGGTTTTGCCGTGTGCGGAAATCAGATTCTGGTCTTCCAACATTTTCAAAATGCGGCCCACGGTTTCGCGCGAGCAACCAACGATTTGGCCAATTTCCTGACGAGTAATTTTGATTTGCATGCCGTCGGGATGCGTCATGGCGTCTGGCTGCTTCGCCAGATTTAGCAGGGTTTGTGCAATACGTCCGGTCACGTCGAGGAAAGCTAAATTGCCTACTTTTTCCGATGTAACCTGCAGACGGCGCGCCATCTGTGAAGAAAGACGCATTAAAATATCCGGATTCACCTGAATAAGCTGACGGAATTTCTTGTAGGAAATTTCCGCCACTTCGCACGCGGTTTTCGCGCGTACCCAGGCGCTACGCTCCTGACCTTCTTCAAACAGGCCAAGCTCGCCGATAAAATCACCCTGATTCAGGTAAGAAAGGATCATCTCTTTGCCCTCTTCATCTTTGATCAGCACCGCAACGGAACCTTTCACGATGTAGTAGAGGGTTTCAGCCTTCTCACCCTGATGAATCAGCGTACTTTTAGATGGATATTTGTGAATATGGCAATGGGACAGGAACCATTCGAGTGTAGGGTCTGTTTGCGGTTTGCCGAGAACCATTCGCTATTATCCTCTGTTGTAATCGTGCCCAAAACGCGGGGGGATGAGTCCCTGCCAGGCGATGAAAGCTTCACGCGTTTCTCCTGAAGGAGATTATTCGGGCCTTATTTTGCGCCAGGCGCTTGATGTATCCCGTCTTCGCCCTTAAAAGAACGAACTATTTTCAGCTCTGTTTGTAGCACAGCTTTTGCCAACTGTCTTCTGTTGTCTCGCTTCAGCAAAGGGGGGATTAGTCTGGATTGCTGTTTGCCAGGTGAACGCGTACTCTGGCGGCAAACGGGCTATTCTCGAGGTAGAAACATGCAGGCAAGAGTGAAGTGGGTCGAAGGGTTAACCTTTCTCGGCGAGTCGTCGTCGGGGCACCAGATCCTGATGGACGGTAACTCCGGCGATAAAGCGCCAAGTCCAATGGAAATGGTGCTGATGGCCGCGGGCGGCTGTAGCGCTATCGACGTGGTCTCTATCTTGCAAAAGGGCCGTAATGATGTAGTGGACTGCGAGGTGAAACTGACTTCGGAGCGTCGCGAAGAGGCGCCGCGCCTGTTTACCCATATTAATCTGCATTTCGTCGTGACCGGCAAGGCGCTAAGCGATAAAGCGGTGGCGCGCGCGGTGGATCTCTCGGCGGAGAAGTACTGTTCGGTGGCGTTAATGCTGGGCAAGGGCGTAGAGATGACCCATAGCTATGAAGTGGTCGCGCTGTAAAACGTAAACTTTTTGGCAAGGTACTCACGCGGGTGAGAGGGGCCGATCGCAAAGTCGCTCAAGGCATCCATGCTCGCTCGGCCCGCGACATCCCTGTCGCGGGACGCTTTGCTCTTCTGCCCATCTCGCCCGCGTTTTACGCTTATGAGCCGTCTACTCATTGTTTGGTCAGGCGATCTGTTTGCCTTCCATCAGCCGCTGCACCAGCGGCGCCATAATTAGCTCCATCGCCAGCCCCATCTTGCCGCCCGGCACCACCAGCGTATTGATATGCGAAATAAACGAGCCCTGCAGCATCGCCAGCAGATAGGGGAAATCGATATTCTCCAGCCCGCGAAAGTGAATCACCACGAAGCTCTCGTCCAGCGACGGGATTTCGCGCGCGGCGAACGGATTGGAGGTATCGACGGTCGGGACGCGCTGGAAGTTAATGTGGGTGCGCGAGAACTGCGGCGTAATGAAGTTGATGTAATCCTCCATCGAGCGCACCACCGAATCCATCACCGCCTCGCGCGAGTGACCGCGCTCGCCGGTGTCGCGCACCAGC
>Ga0153961_1000100_pt1 | contig 33866 bp, 6 predicted proteins | sample TSFL045MetaG_FD_104748 | JGI IMG/M metagenome (GOLD analysis project Ga0153961, IMG submission 104748) | Attine ant fungus gardens microbial communities from Florida, USA - TSFL045 MetaG | ecosystem: Host-associated > Fungi > Mycelium > Unclassified | place: USA: Florida, Withalacochee...
TGGGGCGCACCCTTACTTATTTCATAAAGATAAAGAGACAGATAGTTTCTTGTTCAGAGAGCAGCAGAGACGCGGGGGACTGAAATAGAGTGGAAGTCCCCATCCCTTTACCAAAAAATCTTTTAATACAAAACAATACTACTCTAGCTATAAATAATAAGTTTTATTAACTAATAAGGGTACACAAATTCTTAGTTTATGTTATCTTGTATACTTTAAGAATTTTATAACTAATATTAACCTTCTAAAGGTTTTAAATGTAAAGAGAATTAATTAATTAATAATGGAAAATATAACCAGCTTATACCTAATACGTTAATATATAAATTATATGTTATGTAAAACTAGAATATTAAATATTAATAAGGTAAAACTACCTGATGTAACTTTATATAAAACTGTAATAGGACAATATAAAATATACTAGGAATGTAACACAAGCGGTAAAACCACAAAACACTAATAAATTTCTTAAAAAACTAACAATAATGTTATACTATCGCAAATATTTACAAAATATATAATTAATATAAAATAATAAAGATGCTAATCTTATTTAAAGGCACATAAAATGGGATTAAATGCAATCATGGAATAACTATTTTAAAATCATACAGTATAAAACTATGAGCTTGACAAATTAAAAGTTTTAATATTAGCAATTAAATTAAGAATAACCAATACTATCAAACTCTTGATATTAAGTTTCACATAGTAAGGTTGATGTTAAAAACTTGATATGTATATCTGCAATCATTTAAATAGGTCTAAGCAATCTTAAAGAAGAATATATTTGTATAGTTATATATAAGCAAATTACAATGAGCAAGCGGTGATAGGTTGTCATAAAATTTAAGGTGTTACATGATAGTAATATATAATATATTGGTAATACATTAAGTATATTGTGCGCAAGCTTCATCTTAAAATTTGAGCTAAAACGTTATACAATAGCAAAGTTGGGAACACAAAATCTCTTAGGGGTACTTAATTCAATAGCGCAGATACATATTGATTCTGTTGTAGTAAGGCTAAGGAAAAGTTAAAAAATATGAATTGAAGTCGAGATAGGGTTTATGTGAGAGCATGCTTATAAAAAACTTAAAATATAAACTGTAATAACGATTATAAAGCACTTTTCACGTACTGCTTTAAAAAAACATCAAAGTAAGATATACAAACTTAATAAAACACCTGAAAAGATTTACAAGAGTTTATTTAAAATAAATTTTATTCCATTGTTATTTGAAGATTCTGGTAAGAATGGTGAAATGTAAGCAAGAGTTAGTGTGAAAGCATTATATGTGTTATATTTAACATGATTTGGAACAGTTGCATAAGAGTTGAATATTGTAAAATTAAAAAACAACAAACAAAAAAGCATGTCATCAAGTCCATATAGCTAAAGCTAACAATCCTTTCAATTTCGAGTATTAACTGTATGATCATTAAGAGATAATATATATAAAAAAGGGTTTACAAGTTATCATTATAACAATTTTAAAAACTTTATAGTAAAGGATAGCAAGCATGAATAACTTTACATTCCTCACAATTACCACTTTATTTTAAAATTACAGGTGAGTAAATAAAGGAGATAGTAGAAAATGCTTTGAAATTAATCATCATGATATTATCAAGAAAAGAATATCACATAAAAATATGAGCTTAGAATTAATACATAAATATCATAAAACTGGTTCTAAACCCACAAAATGTAAATTTATTATATCTAATATTTGTACACCACAAGGTGGAATATAATGTCCTATATTAGCAAATAATGTAAAAAATGAATTGGAGCAATACATTGAAAGTTTAATATATAAATTCGACAAGGGAGGTAAAAGAATCGTTAATATCTTATATTCAAACACCAAAAGAAAAAAAATATAAAATTAATTTTACAAATATATAAGTTATATCAAAGGTATACAATAATTAAGCAGAGCTGTTGTCTTTTTACTTGAAGCTACCTAATGAAAAGCATCCTATAGCCTATAGGTAGAGAGTCAGATTTAATTTAATTATGTCTTTATTTTATGGAAAAAATATACCTGTTTACTCTAGACCTTATTTTTCTAGATAAGCGAACTTTCTAAGTAGGTTGCCGCTTAGTGTTTAAGTTACTAAGAGTTCTAATAAATTGTACATTTAAACGTTTCCTATTATTGCTTTAGATACCTTTTAATAAATCGTTAATATCAAAACCTGTAAAGAACTAAGTAATTTTTATTATGTCTTATAAGACTCTTAACGCTAATTGGGCTACTTTCTACTATTATTGCTTATTTTATAAATCGTATCAAGAAGTTATTTTAAATTATACTCTTCTTTGTTAAGTCTTTTAATAACATATCATAGGTAGCGCACTTCTTTGCTGCCAATATAGAGCCCTGATATAATGTTATATTAGGTAAAGTTGGACTATTGCTTGCGCATCTTGTTATTAAGATTCAATATTAGCAGGTTCTGCTTAGCTTTATTCGTGCTTTACTTTATCGATCAGTTAGGAGATTAGTTAATCAACTACTAGTGTGACCGTAATTAATAAAGACCATTTTGCTTACTACTACTTATAACTTTTTAACTCTTGGTTTTAGCATTTCCGCTAAATAAAAAAGGTCTTATGTGGACCAACTCTGCTAACAGCTTTCCTAACATATTATGATTCCTATTAAACTATAATGGTTTTCTACTACTAACACATAGTCTAACGCCCCTCTTAAATAGGCCTACCCACGTAAAGAATAATATTAAAAAACTCTCACCCTCCGATAGAAATATCTATTTGAGAATATCGCTTTAATAGTAGGTAAACGTTAAGTAACGAGATATAAGCATATGGCTTAAAGAACAGGCCTTCTAATCGCCTCGTTCGATAAACAAGTACATAAAACTATTGCAAAGATACTCTTCGTGAACTCCTCACTATAGAAAGTTTAGTGCCAAACAGGAATTTAAACAATTGACTAGCTCTACAGGCTTACTATCTAAATATAATTAATTATTTACCTAAAATTCTGTGTAAAATGATGTTACTATATCATCAACGCTATGACTACTATTATTATAATTTATAATAGAATAAACTTTATTATCGCTTTCGATATCTTTATTTTCTTTATATTTACAATTATAGAAATCATTCAAATTATCAATATTAACTAAGAATCCTAAAGGCAAATCTATATTTTCTCTTCTATTATCATATAAAAGACTAAATTTCTTATCATTTTATTGAAAATTGCCCACCCTGTTTGACGTCTATCTATAGCTTTAAAAAACAAAAATAAAGGTTTGTAAAATTTGAATAGTTTTATTATCTGCTTAAATATTAAGGGTTAACAATTCTATGCTTTTCTAATTGACTATAGCTCTTATTTTCTTTATTTCCTTTTTGAATAATAATTTCCAGTTGTACCCCTGAAATTAGATCCTATAGTTAATTGTTATCTATTTGTCCAAGTTACAACAGCTACGGTTAATTGCTTTAAAAAAATATTCATATTACCAGATAATTCTATTCTCAGATTCTTAAAACTTTTATTATATATTGAGTGTTTTTGCAAATAGGATTAGTTATAATCTCAGATTCTAAATTTTCAATGTCAATTATATATCCATCGCTAGTTAAATAACTTATTTTTATTCCTAATATATTAAAATTATGTCAACATTCACTATTAGACTTATATTTATCCTGTTATTAAAGATGCAATAAAAGGCTCATTAATTATTAGAGAGGGAATAATTATAGGTGTAAGATTATAATTTAATTAGGACAATATTTGTATAAGGAATAGTCCATCAAATTAGGAAAACTTCTTTAAATAAACTTTATATTTATTATATTTTCTCTTCATTAAATGAATTATTGATGCTTTTAACATTTCATCTGAATCAGTATAATAAGTTAGATAAATTGATGTTGTTGTTTTCCCATCAAATATTGATACACAATAAGGAATCATTATATCATTTATTTGTCTTTTTTCTAAAACCATGGTTATTAGCTTATTAAATATAAAAGCTGATTTATTTATTGTTTTTAGAACTTAACTTTATTTATTTTAATGAATTTTGATCTTTATGAGTTAGATATGAAAAATATTTAGCTGTATTTATTTTTAATAGTCTTTGTTAACTCTTTTTTAACTCCTTGTCTTTGTGTAGTCTTTTTTTAACTTTTCATAAGTAATAGAGAAAGAGACATTTTATTTTGTTAAAATATTAATATTGATATAAAATATAAAGACCCTCTAATTTAACTCAAATTTGATTTTTGTCCTTCCTATAAATAAAAAGAAATTACCACCACTAATTAAGACTAACATAAAAAAGTCAATAGTGATAAATAAGACATATAATTTTGTATATGATTAACTCAGATAATTTACTGAAAATATATGTATTAAAGTACTTATATATAAAAAAGGAATAAACATACTTACTAATAAATATTAAAATTACCAAGATAGTCTCATATAATCCGATTCTATTAACGTAAATAGTTTTATTCTTACGGGACTATGAAATAAACATACTTCATAAAATAGAATAGTAGATAATAAAGAGGCAACACTCAAACAAGAAATAGTAATAATATGATAACCTGTTGTTCATATTTCTATACATAATAATCAAGTTAAAACTAGCAATTCTAAATACATTTATAAGTTGTTATTAAAGAAATTGTTCCTATAACTCTACAATAATCCAGTCATATACTCAAACCTATTACAGATTTTGCTCTTGCTATAGTTTATATAATGTACAAATGTTTGTCCTATATTATCAATAAAATTCCGAGTATAAAAGTATTTTTATTTTCTAGGAGCAGCGCATGTACAAAGAAAGTAAAGAAATGAAGTTTATGATTTATAATACATAGATTTGTTTCTATTTAAAATAGTTACAAGAAGTTATATAATAACAATTATAATTGTTCAACTGTTTAGGAATAAGGTAAAATCTAAAAGATTAGCAAATAGAACACTTTTTGTGGGAACCCCTCAAATAAAATAAGAAAATAATACTTAAATTTAAACTAAGATTTATCTGAGCATATATAATAACCCCTGAGCAAGTCTTATCTGAGCATAAATAATAATAATACTATAAATACTTTATTTATATCTTTACCAAATCTACTTATTAATTAATAATAATATCCCTAAATTTAATCAGATATTTATATCTTTTCATAAAATAACTTATTAGTCCTTATCTTTAAGTAAATAAAAGTTAAATCTTTAATTGGAATTTGAAGTAAAATCAATATTCAAAAATATAGATATTGAGACTTAAATATTAAGTAACTAAAAGATAAAAATCAAGATTAAAAAAAACACTAATAGCTAAAGTGTAGAAATGATTTATTTGTATTCATATTATATTCTTTACATCTTTGTAAAATATTAAATATTCATCTAAAATAGATTATAATTGATTAATATCTATGTCTAAACTCGTAAGAAATAATCTAATACTCTATAAAAATATATTTTTCTTTTTTTTTTAGTTTAAATAAACTTTTCTTCTTAAAAACTATAAAAAATTCCTTAAATTTTATGTGAAGTTGCAATTACGAAAGTAGCTAATTATTAAATAATATAATTAATTTATGTAATGTTATCCAAAAGTTTAATTCTAATTATACATTAATTTATAAATTAATATTTTACTGTTTAATCACTCAATAATTTTTATTATTTTTAATAAATTTTTCTATATCACAACTTCATATTCTCATCTTTATTTTTTAATTTTATCTTTCATTATTTTTCCTTGTCAACTTTTCTTTTATCCTTATTAAGATATAAAATATATATAGGAATATTCTTCAAGAATCACATAAATAAGGTAATAATTTTATTTTATTCTACCATAATCAGCCCAAATTATAAATTTTTAATTTTATTTCTGTAATGTGTAATCTGTTATACAGTTTTTATTTTGTAAAATTTAAGGGGTTTTATATAGTATTTGTTTTTTTTATTTATTTTTATATATCAATTATTAAAGGAGTTTGGATATTGGAAAGTGGATAGTTGAAAATTAGGCAATTAAATAATTGGTATAATAAATTAGTCTATAAAAAGAGAGATTAAATTAATTATAGTTTACGGTTCTGGTTAGATTCGTAATACCTTCACTGCATATTAAAATATGGGCTTTCCCAATAAACTAAATAGCTGGCTGTTCCCATTAATTTAATGAGATATTAATTATATCTTAATAGTTAATTTGTTTAGGGGTTTAAACCTTTTATTTGATGAATTGATAAAAATAATTTTAACTTTCCAAATAGACGGCACAATTAATTCCAAAGAAATGTAAAAACTGTTTCAATTTAAACCCATATTAAAAATAAATTCTTTTTTAAAAAAAAATACGCAAAACCAAGAAGTAACTAAAGAAATAGTATAAAGAGAGATAAAGATTTTTTCTTTTTAATTAAACTATATTTAAATTAGTGGGGTTTTTAGGTTAACTTTATTTTGATGTAACTGTTTCCCATTAAATACTTTAAGCTTGAACCTTAGTTACCGTTTTAATTTATTTTATATTTTTTATACACTTAGTTTGTATCCTTGTTATGTTTAATGGTAATTACTAAATTCTTATTTTTTTAAAATTTATTTACCCTTTTTTATTTTTGGTAATATTTGTACTCACTTAAAATGTTATACTTTAATTAATTTTTTTTTTAGATTTGTATTGTATTACAGTATTGTATTTGTTTTTTGAAAAAGGTAGTTTAGTCTCATATTTTGATAGTTTTAGCTTTAAACTAATGATTATTGCTAGAAATTATTTTCTATTTGAGATGTTGCATAAGCAGTATTTATAATATAGGTTTAATTCATTAAATAAAGACAATAAAAACTTTTACTTATTTATTTTGGTTTTAATTTAACAGTCTTTTGTTTGATATGATAAACATATCCTGAATTCAATTTAAACTAGAAAAGGTTTAAGAATTAAACGATAATGCTCCATTTTTCTAAAAAATAATTAACTAAAACCAAATTAGTTAAAAAATCTTTAACACAAGAAACTCTATCACCTATTTGTAGTAACCCTAATTAATTTAATTAGCCTTTAGTAAAAGGTATTGGTTCTATACATTGAAATTAATACAATTTAAGGTAAAAACTTCTGTATTAAATATACAAAACCTAATGTAAAAATACAACTATATAAATCTACCCTCAATGATTTGGTTAATAACAATCCTAAAATCAATTCTGCTATTTCGATTAAAAAGTTATGGTTAAATAATTGGTAAATTAATATAAAATATAAAGCTTTGTTGTTAAAATTGAGCCCGTCAAAACCTTATACTGAATTCAAAGAATTTAAAAATAAATAGAAAATTATAATAATTAAATTAAGTAATTAACACTGGTTATTTAAATACTCATGATCTTTCGATTTTTCCTATAATTAAAGATTTTATTAAACATTTTACAAAAAAGATTCTTAATTCAAAGGCATGAATCATATAAATGGATTTTTAATTTAAAATTGTTATCAATTTAAAAACCTTTTTAACTTCATTGGGAAAATAATTGGAATATCATTTAAACTAAAAATAATTTATTTATAGAACCGTTCAATGTATTAAAAGTTAATACTAAATTAGAACCAAGTATTAAAAAATCTTTAAAAAATGTATTACCTTGATGTAAAATTACAAAAACAGGTTATGAATCGTAATATGTTAAAGAATGTGTAAAGTTAAATAAATTTTAATTAGCACAAGTATTACAAATTATTTTGAAACTTCCAATGCCATATATTTTTAGTAAAAATAAATCCTTTGACAGATGATTTAAAAACAGCAAAATTTTTAATTTTAAGTTATTAGAAAAGTTAATAATTTTTAAATTTATTCTAATATAATACTTTTTATTTGGTGATGAAAAATGATGAAAATTGAGATAAATTTTAGCAAAAGATAAATCATTACAATGTTACAAGATTCTTAAAGTTTTTTTATAAAATTCGAGGAAGGTATTAAAAACCATAGTTAAGTTATTAGATGATAAAGGCTATTTTTTTAATGTAAATGTTACAAAATTCTAATTTATTATCAAGAGATGAAAATTTTCAAATAATAATGGATAAAATTAAAAAGATTTTTTGAAAAAATGGTGAAATTTCTAAAATAAAACTTGAAATAAAAATGAAGCAAATTTTGTTAAAATAATAAAAGCTTTATCTAGAAATTGTATAACTTTTGTAAAAAAAAGAATGAAAGTTAGTGTTAGTATATAATAATAGATTAATAGGTTATAGCTCCTTAGCTAATTTAACTCTTTTAAATGATTTTAATTATTTCAAAATAATATAATTATAGTTAATAAAGGCATAATAACAATATGAAAAGGTTTTAGATATCTCTTCTTTTATACTACTTTGATCTTTTTGATACTATCTCTCCTTATTTAATAAAAATATACAAACTTATGTAAACTAGAAATTTAAAATAAACAAAATAAAGAATAAATTAAAAGTGTCCAAAACGATGCAACTATTTTATTCGTTAAATATGTACAAACAAGATTTTTGATGCATTTTTTATAAATTAAAGAGATTCAATAAACCCCTATCATATCAAATTTAATCACCTTGTGTAACAATAGTAATTTAAACAAACCCCTATGAATTCATTTATTTAAAATTTAATGTGCAATTGAGATCCACTATGTCATTTTTAGTTTTAACTCAAGAAAAGTTACAGAATCTTTAACAAGTTTAAATAATATTAAAATAAATTTCAAAGATGTTTACCAAAATAGAAAATGGTAAAAACGATTAGGTGTTGTAGTAACAAAAATTATATTAAATATTGTAACACTTTAAAAGTCAACACTTAAAGTTAAATTGAACAAAACAAAAGCCAACAGTTTTTACTCAATTTGTGACTATTTTTATTTTAGTGTAAAATTTAATAAAAATCAATAAAATTGATAGTGTGTAATATATCAAAAATATAAAATTATAAAATTATAAAAATATATGAAGGTGGTGTAGTGGAAATTAAAACTATTATTAAATGAAGTAAAAAAGAACTTAAATATGAAAAAATCTTTTTGTAATAATATTAGTTTGATTTTATTGAGAAGTTAATCAATTGATGATTTATACTGCTTTTATAAAAACTTAAACCCTTACAATCTTAATGAATTAAAAATATAATTGTTAATAAATTATTGGTTAAATTAGAGAAAACTCACCCTTAATAATCTTTATATCTTCGAAAGTTAAAAATATTAGAATGTAAATAAATCTTTAAATGTTTAAATACCTTATTTATTAAAATAGATTTTTAATCTCTAATAAATAAAGATAGTAATACCAATATAAATGTTATAATGATATTTCAAAGGTCACATTGAAGTAAAAAATCACTATGAATTAATCATAAGCTAAACACCAAGTAAAATGTACAGAACTAAAATTAATAATATAAAAATAATATAAATTATATAAAAATTATATCTATATAATCAGGTGTATTAATATTATAGAATGTAAGTAAACTTTATAATTTTTTAGTGAAATATTCAAATAAATTTCTATTTTAAGAAATGTCTGCTTTATCGTTTAATTTGCCAAAAACTTGCTAACATAATTTTAAAATTTTAATAAATCTAATTTCAGTTAATTAATGGAATTCAACAGTATCTTTGGCTTTGATATTTTTGTTTTATTGCTTTACTATTTTTGATGGAATTATAACACCGTAAAATAACCGCCTGCAATAGTAATAACATTTAACAACTTACTGAATTAAATAATAATTTTATTTATGATTTTGATTTGTTTAATATGGCAAGAATCACATAAATTGTATTAAAAAGTTAAATTAGAACTATAGTAATTAAACCAATAAAATTTTCAACAAAATTAAATGTATCAAATATAAACATATTAATAGCTATAGAAAATATAGTAAATATTAAAATTTGGAATAATGTTATTTTTAAAAAAAGTTTAATTAAGGCAGTTACAGGAAGATTGGATTGTCAACTTTAAAGAGAGATATAAGTTTGGCGGAGAGATGCTAAATGGATACTTGTCGACTGCCTATACTTTAGTTATCAGGGAAGCCTTTTAAGTTATTAAGGTTGGTAAACCTTCTACTAAGTCATACTCTTCACTTTTCAGGGTAAGTTATAAAACTAATTAGGCTGGGTTTCGTCGAGTATTTAGAGATAATAAATATCTATTTAATAATTAAGTTAATCTTCTTTAATTTTATTCTTCAATAATTGTAATTAATGTTGATTATTTGTAGTGCAATAGTTTTTGTAAAAATTACTAATTGTTAGGATAACTATTTAAGGCAAAGCAATAAACAGTTCGCATTCACATGTTAATTAAGGTATCCGAGGAGGTGTATGATGGTAGTTTACTCGTTGGTGTGAGTAGCAAATAGGTAAGGTCATTAACAATTTTTAAATTTATCTACTCCATTAGTGGAGGATCCTTGTACTTATTTACTAATTCTACTTCAGGTAATTTTTTTAAATAACTATTCTTGTAATATTAATATCGTTCAATATTATATTTGTCTTAAACCTATTCTCTTAATACATAGTCAGGTCTATACCTATTTACAAATGATTGATGATCAAGGTAATTACCTATAATTAGTTATTTTAATATTTTTTATATTGATTAATTTACTAGTTTATATGATCAGTTCCAGATATTGATTTTTAACTTTAGTATTTTCTACTTTATATATTATTTCTTTAGTTTCTTTGTTGAATCTAAATATTATTGATTAGGCTTAAATTACTCATCTATAAATTAGTCATTTATTTAATTATTCCTAAGTAGTGTTTTAATTCTGCAAAAAAACTAACTATTTTTTATAGTTTACTTATTATAATTGGATTTAATATTTTCTCCATAGCTCAGTAATTACTAGCTATATTTAATATACATCTCTAATATCGAATTAATTACTTCTTTGCTTTTCTTAATTATTTCTAGTCAAGGTACTATAATTTATATGAGTATATATATACTATATTATTATATCTAGCTATCATATCACAAGCCCTTTTTAATAAAATTATATTTTTAATACTTCCTTGTATATATTAGGTTGAACTTGAATAAAATTTACCCATTTGTGTTAGGCTAAGCCTAATTATATATAATTATTAAACTGGATATACATGGTATAATTATTAGTTTCCATTCTCCTGATTAACTTCAACCCTGTATCCTGTAGATTGCTATCTATCTCAATAGTTTATGGAAAAGATAAAAACATATAAAGCCGAATAATTAATAATGTACAAAAATGTAAATCATAATTAGTTAACTTCCTTTTTAATTAGGTTAAAGGTTATTATGCGTAGCTTTTATAAGCTCCCAAATGATAATGTAATTAAACAATATATTTAACTGGTTCCGTCTAGTTACCAATGTGCCACATAACTTAGATATAGCACAGGAAGCTTGTTTACCCTCGTGGCTTAACCTACTGTAAACAACATATAAAACAGAATCTACATCAGTATTCATATAGACGAAAAGATAAAGCAGACGACACATCCCGTTCACTATAAAACATATTTTGGTACTATGCCACTACGAACTAAACCACAGATTACTTCTTTACATTCAAATTTACGATACCCAGATCAGCACATATTAAATACAGGGCGAGGAATCAGCACATCCTTGTAACACCACCACGAATAACTCTTAAGTAGTACCTATATATACTATCCGATCATAGAAAATATTTCTACAGGATAAAAATAGAATACCTAACAGAAACTATATTCGATTAACCGGACTAATTGAAATCCTAGTTGACTATAATAAGTATAATCTTTAACAAAATAGGTATAATTTACCTTTAATTTTTTACTTTTTAATATTAGTTATTTAATGAAATTTTTCCCTTTTAGTACTTTATTTAAAATCTTTATTTTTAATATTTGACTAGTTTAAGGGATAAATCCAATTAATTATTATTTTATTAGATAGAGGCCTTAACAACTGCACCAAGTAAATTTGATTACTAAGAGATATGCTTTAAATTTTTACGATTAAATTTATTAATTAAATTATTTATATAATCAAGATGCTGCTAATGTTTATAAATTATGTTACACTACAATAGTAAGTATAAGAAGGGTGTGATAATTTCAATGCAGAGAATAAAAATAATTAATATATTTGTTTTAACTATAGTTAATAAAAAAAGGGAATAATACTACCTTAAGAAAAGTTACTATAAGCCTACAACAAATTTATATCAGTTTATTTTGCTATTAAAGTTGTTGTTATTAACAATAATTATAACAGTAAATTACCTATTTTAGCTGATCCTATTTGTTAAGGTATTCTTTATAGTTTAAGTCATGATTTATGCTAATTTGGTCAACGTTTTAAGTATTGTCAAATATCTGTAGCCAATGACACATTTGATAATTTGTATAATTACACTTGATAATATAATGAATATTGATATTAAAAAAATTTAAAGATAAACAGAGAGCTTTTTTAAAAAGCACACAAGCCACGGTATATAACTTATGTATTATGATTTAGAAAGTATGTAAAATATTTTATAAAAAGGGACAAATAATTATATATACTTATATAAGATAGTGTAGATTTAAGTTAATTAATAAGTAATTGTAGTAAAACCAATAGTTTATTCGATAGTTTTATTAATAATTATAATTTTATTATCTAAAACATAGGGTTTATTGAAATTGAAATTGAAATTGAAGTATTTTCTTAGTTTTAATTTAAATTATTAGATTATGCAATCTTTTAACGCGCAGCTATACCATATACGCAATAATATATTATTGAATAAATATTCAAGTTATTTTATTAAACTTATTAAATAATTCTATTAAAAATTAAGGGTTATATATAAATGTTATTACCTTATTAATATAAAATTACTACTTGAACATAAAATGCGTTTAAAACAGTAATAAGATTACAACTATGTTTAATTAAATTAGTATATAAGTTATATTGCGTGATATAAAATATCATATAAAACATTACAATTATTAGATATACCTTATATTTAAGCAACAAAATAATATAATAATTTTATAGAATTAATTGAAATATAAACTTTTAATAAAGTTAAGCAAAGTTTTAAATCAAAGTACTTCATATGAAAAGATTAAAAAATTAATTTGTAAATATAAAATATTTAATTAGTTATATAAAAATACTTAAATAAGTATTAGACATGTAAATTATTACATATAAATTGATTAAATTATTTCACTTAGTTATTTTAACTAAAAAATTTAGTACTTTACAGTGTCAAAAAAAAGTATTTCTATTTCATGTAGTTAAATTTAACTATAAAGTTATAGAACTATTTACTAATAAAATAATATAACAAATTTACTAGATAAACTATTACCAAAAAAAAGTTTTGTTTTTTTAATTTTAAAACTGTCTTAAATAAATAAAAAAGTTTAGAATTAAATTATTAATTAAAATTAATTAAGTTTGGGCAAGTATTCTTACAATAGTGTTACATCTTTGTGTTAAATTTTATCGACCTCATTATTTTTAAAAAAGGAAAAATAAAAGTAACAAACATGAGCCGACTTTTTATTTTGGCATTTAACTTTAAACATAATTAAACATGTGAGTATACCCATATACGCTTCGATTTTGTCCCTCATTATATGATTAATTTTATTATAAGTTATATTTTTATATAAAAATTGTTGTGCTTATCTTCAATCTTAGGATTTTTCAATTTGAATCTTTTTATATATAAAGTTAATTTATTTTAGTTTTACATTAATGGCTTTTACTCCAAACTATAAAATTATTTTGCATTTTCTTAGGAGGGTTTTATTATCGGGGACACGCACATGGATACGAATATTAGTAAGCATCAGGATACGGGCGGTAAATAGTTATTTTACTTATTATTAGTTAATATTATTAATATATAATACTTAGTTAAATTTCGAATTAGTATAAATTAGTTAAATACAATATTTCTAATAGAATTCTAATTAATATATTTCCGTGAATTAATATTACTTGAATAAATCTAAAATAATATAGCTAATATCTTATCGCGAAATATTTCGTTAATCGAAAAAGGATAGAATATATCTTTAATATTAATATAATTTATATAGAATTCTTCTTGTTTAATATAATTTTATATAATCTAAATCATATATGTTTAGTTAAGATTCTTATAATTAATATATATCCACAACGTAGCTGAAACTATATAATAGTATAAATTAAGGAATATTATATTACTTCTAACAGAGTATAATTACTAACCCTTTACTAATAATAACTAACTTTACTACTATTAGAAATTACTATATATCATTACTACTTACTAGTACTCTTACTACTTACTTAACACTATAATCTATTGTTCAAAAATCTTTAATATTAGAAAGGCGATCTAACCTAGATAAAGTAAATAAACGATTTGTTCGTAATCAATAACGCAATAATCTTTAAAAGAAATTTAATTACTTTACGATCACGACAATTATAATTGTTTTATAATAAAAAATAATATACGTAAAATATCGTAAGAAAAGGAAATAAAACAGGACCTAAATAGTATATAGATATAATTTGTACATTTAATTTAAAATTCTTATAATAACGCTAATCTATCTTTTAATTAATTGCGTGTGAGTGGTATAATCTATCTTTAATTAATTGCGTGTGAGTGGTATAATCTCTTAATATCACAATCTATATTATTGAAAGGTCAATCTATATTATTACATAGAATCGTTTACTATAATTAAATATAATTAATCTATATGATCAATGTAGTAGAATAGATATTATCTCTATAATAGTAGCTAGTGTATTATCTAATTGCGTAGAATATTATTGAAAAATAAATAAATTTTAAAGTAAAGTGATAAAAATATAGTTAGTATTTGATTTTAATTTAAGGAAACTTAAGTCAATTTCTTAATATTAATTTAAAAGCACAACACTTAAACACTTAAACTTCAAGACCTTTATCAAGAATTTTCTCCATTTAGTTCATGATAGCAATTATTTTTCCCATTTAGTTATGAATACCAATTATTTTCTCTATTTATTTAAGGTTGTGTTGGTCGAGCTACAAAATTTATAGGGGTAAGTCCCCACCTTTTTTCAGTCGTGTCGATCGTTTCAAGCCCAATTTATGTCTTTGTTGAATTCACTATATAATAGTCGTAATTATCACAAAGCAAGTTTCATTTTATCCAAAAATAACTAGAATTAGAACATTAGAATAAATTTATAACTATAATATAATCTAATAATAATTTCTATTTATATTTCTATTTTTTTTCTCTTAATTTTATATTAACTAAGCGGGTACAGCGTCCTAATAAAATATAAAAAATCTACTAAAATCTACTAAATACATAAATCTAATAAAATCTAATAAAATCTAATAAAATCTAAGAAAATCTACCAAAATCTACAAATTAGGGTGGTAAGAAAATATAACTAATTCAAAACTAAAATATAAACTTATACAAAGAAGTTATACCACTATTTATAAATTACCTCTAGTGATCTAATAAAGTATAATCTACCTATATAATACATAGGGGTATGTATACAAACCATCCATTTCCTACACAATATACGATTCCTTATGTCTTCGATTCTTACAATGGTAGCAACAGAAAATGAGTACTGAAATAGAATAATAGATTTTATTATAAATATTAGCTGTTATGATATAAATACCATTATAAATAATGTAATAATAGCCAATAATCCAATATTTCTTAAACTCTAATTCACAAGCGCTTCTAAAAGACTAAGCGCTATAAACATAGAATTCTAACTAGTAAGTGTTTAATTACTACAAATAATATTAGGTATAATCAAATCTAAAATTCTTACAAAAATATTATTATAAGTGACATTCTATTGATTTTGGACTTATCGGTAAACTAATAAAATATTAATAATAACGCAATATAAATCATCTAAGATTACTATAATTTATGAGTATGACTAGTAAGTGTATAGAATTGTTAATTGCAATTAATATTAAAGGTAGTTTATTACCATAATTAGGAAATATCTCGGTATCTTTCAATTGGCCTAAATATTCCTAAAATAGAATATAGAAAATCTATATATAATCATTTCTAACTATTTCTAACTATTTCTAACTATTAGACTTTACATTTATATCTCTTTTTAATTAATTTTCTTTCCCTAGCTTACTAATACAAAGAAATAAAACTGAACTTTAATTTATTTAACTTTAACTTACTTTACATAACTTTACTAATTTACTATTATATGGAGATAACTGGAATCGAACCTGTGTTATATCTGTGCAAAAGATGTATATTAACCAACTATATGATATCCCCATTTTATTATACCTTTTAATTATAGCTAATTTTAAATTACCGTTAAAATATATTAATAAAATTTTCATCCTTTGAAGTAAAGAGTTAACTAACTAACAAACCAAATTTTTAACCTTATACAAATATTTTTACCCCCTATTTAGTATTCCTATACTTCAACTCCGAATGTATAATCTACCTATATAATAAAATTGGTATTCTTGAATAAACTCTAATTATCTAATAAAGTATAATCTTCCTATATAATCTATAAAAAAAAAATTTAACTATAAGTAAGAGACCTCATATTTACCTCAGAGTAGGCGAGTACACGAGATAAACGAATTGGATGCTTTGCTTGTGTTAGATTGAAAAATAATATGAATAATTAACTTAACTTATTCTGCTACGCAAATATAATACAAATTTCTATAGAATTTAACCTTAATTTATAATTATTGAAGTATACGTTTTAAATTAAATATATCTTTCCATTTTTATCTCATATGGAAGTGTTAAATGTGAATTATGAATTATGAATTATGAATTATGAATTGGACCCTCCATACAAGATTAGAAGTAGTAAATATATTAGTAAAAAAAGTAGGTATAGTAATGATAAGCATATACAAAAGTTGTAAAGTTATATTACTACAAAATAATAAGAGATTCACGATACCAAACACTCAATCTACACGCAAAGTGTCAACACCACAATCATAGACGATACGATGACTACTGATCTACGATAGCTGCTATACATACAATCGCAGTTAGTTAAAAGTGAGCATTAAAAGGTAGAGAGGTAGAGTGTCATTTGTCGAGTTAAACCAGGAACAGTAACCCTCGTCTTGTCTTGTACGGGAGCTTATATAGAAGATTTGATAGAAGCTTTGACAGAAGGGAGTTAATAATAAAAATTAACACTTAATTTGGCTTCTATTTTCAGTTTCAGTAAATTGTTGGTGATCTAAGTGTAATAAATAAAATAAGACTGATTATGAATGGAATTCAATCGAATCGTGTTTTTAATAATTAATGTAAAGAATACAGAAGATATCATTAATATAATAATGAATTTAAGATAGTTGAGGATTATACAGATTCTAAAATTAAAGATAGTTATAGCTTTTAACTGTCTCTATTCAATTCTATTTTTAAACTATATTATTTCTAGATTATTAAACAGTATACTATTATTATTATTTATTTAAAATAGTCAGACTATTATCGAATTATTGTTAAATTTATTTTTTTAAGTTCTTTCTTTCTTTCTTTAAAGAGTCGTAAACGTAAATGATCCTTTATCAAATCGATTTCGTAGAATTTATATAAAGTATATTAATAATCATTGAAAAAGTGGTGTGTTATATTGAGATAGTATTACTAATATGATAAATATATCTACTTTACTCTATTCTAGTTATATATTTATTTTTAAAAATTTAGTTACTTTATTTTGGTTATCAATTTATATTAAATTTGTGTTAGTATTACTATATCAAAAGATTATAAAAATTTTTACTCAATTAGTAAGAGGTAAGTTAGATAATTAATCTTCAAGCGCGATAATATTCTAGAATAGATATTGTAAAGATACAATACACTGTGTTCTATCTCGTCTTATTCTAAATTATTGAAATTTGATATTTTTGATAGAGATGACTTCTTTATAAAATAAAATACCTTAATCTTGATTAATTAGATGGTTAAATATTCTAGGATTAATCTTAATTTAAGCAAGAAGACCATATAATATCGGTATTTAAGAGTATAAAAATATAATAAAGATATTGTAACTGATATTAGTGTGAAATATATTCTAAAAAGACTTAAAAATAATCTATAATTTCTTTTATAGCTACTAAATTATACTCTTTTTCTTTAAATTATTTATAATTATCTGGATAATCGAGATACTAATATACTATAACATTGACAACTTACTCTTGATTGTTAAGTATTTACCTCATCTATCTTTAGAAAAACAAAAATACCTTTTATTTAAATCTAAACTACTACTTAACTTAAGAAGAATAATAATATAAAAAATTTTAATTTTTCCATTTCACCTTATTTTATAAATACCTTGTTACTATCTCCTTTCTAACCGATGTCTCATGATATTACACATCAGTATTTAAGTAACATTTAAATTATATCTCTACCTCACTGTTACCCAAACCTAACTAAAACTAAATTTTAAAACTTATACAAATATTTATACCCCTATTTCTAATATACTAAATTTTAAACGTATAAAAAGATTTTACCCCTAGGGAGGTTGGAGTTCATTGGTATAATTATCTATAAATTATAATATTTCTATATATTCTCTAGGGTATGATGGAGGAATTAACTAATATAAACTAACGAAAATATAATTTTCCTATATATTATAAAGTGGTGTTGGTGTATTCTTAAATTTTAACTAGGGTAGATTTGGTATTGGTATTCTTGTTTATGATAACAAGGTGGTACGCGAACTCGATTTGATCGTAGGTGTCGTAGAATATCCGATTGTGTTATAAAATTTTTAAAGTAAAAGATTACTATAAAATAGTGTTATTATTTTCTTTATAATTAATTTAACAGTTTGAAATATTTACTAAATTATTATTATTATTAAAATTAAGGCATTATCTATCAGATACTAAAAATTAATGAAATAGAAAATCTCAATTATTAGTTAAATTAAATTCTATAGTAATTTCTGATTTTTCTAATACTCTAACTTTAAATATAATATATCATCTTTCCTAATTATTCTTAAATATATCACACGATAATCAAAGATATAATCTAGATCTATACGCAATTTATTAAAATTAGTAGTGTATTCTTAACTTGAATTTACGATTTATCTCATTTGTAATACTTTCTTATTCTTATTTTGTAACTTTATCACATATCTTTTAAGTATGTAAAATTTTACCGCGTATTTAGTGATTGTGAAAGAAAATTCTGAGATACTATATTTTTTATTTTATTATATTATTAACAAATGCTACACTTAAATCAGATATAAACGAGTTGATGTTGAGAAAGAAGGTAGTGTAGTCGTGTAGTCTATCAAGATTTGATATTCTTCTAATTATATATTTACCAATTAGTAAACTTAGTGATGTGAAAATTTAGATAAATAATCATTATATTTTAAGATATCTATAAAATTGAATAGTAATCTATTAGAATATATTTATTCTTAGAATATAGAAAATTATAACTTAACTGTTTTAGATAGAAATCTATGAAATATAAATCTATGTTGAAATAATAGTAAGAATAGTATTGAAAGTTAATAATATATTATTAATAGATTCAAACGATGAAAAGTATCGTATTAAATTAATAAGGAAAAATAGATTATATTCTATTTAACGCGATCACCCTTCGGATATATTAAATTATAAAATATTAAGAAAATACCCACATGAAATAATCGAGGTATCTTTGCTTGATTCACTTCCTTTCGTATTGTCAATTTACGATTCTTTGAGGTATAATTACCGTTTGTGTGATTTATAATTAACGATTGTGATCGGTGTGTGTGTTGTAAAAGATTGTCGTTCAATCATCCATAGTGTGTATTAATAAATTTATTAAAATAAAAGCTTAATTAAATTAAACTAAACTATCCTTAAAAAAAAGATTTTGATATTCTAGTTTAAAATAGATAAAATTTAACTTTTTATCGAAATATTAGTACGAAAAGTAAAATGTTCAGTAGATAATAAAATATTGGGTGTATATTTTCGGAAAGTAAGAAATATTAAATAACCTTTAGACGAAAGGAAGTTTAAAATCTCTAACATTAAGTATAAACAGTGAAATATTGAAAAATACAGTGAAAGTACAAATCCTTTTTATAATATACAAAGTAATTTACTATTCTACTATTTTACTAGTTTTTAGTATTTACAAATAGTATTTATTTATCAGAATATAACAGAATTATAATTACCGGCTAAACTATTAATTTATAATTAATGCAACGATATACTAATAAAACTCAGTTAAAAAATATTCCGCATTATATTAAAATATATTATACGTGGAAACCTTCGTTGGACTAATATTAGATTGTCACACACTACTCACACTGCTAGTGAAATGCAATTGAAATGCGATAAATTGCGATGTAGACCCCTAAGTTTAAAAGAATAACCCTTTTTCTATGAATGAATGTAAAATGTCTTACATATCTCACCAGGTGTAATAGTTGTATTTAGGCGTGTTCCTTTTCTATAAAATGTATTAATAGAAGATTCTACATAAATTTTTTAATTCAAATAAAATCATTTTTTGTTAACCTATGTATAGTAACGTGTAATAGATTTCAACCCAAATTTTTAAATTTTCTAAAAGTTTCTAATTTAGGAGTGACACGTTAGAAACGAACACGTTAAGAACTCGTTACTTCTTTGTGTATTAGATTGTAAGTCGTATAAAAAGTATTTATTTTCTAATTTTCGGTAATTTGTGGGTTATTTGCACAGATATCTGTAAGCTACCTCTCTGAATGAAAATTTTCATAGTTTAATCGTTAAAATTTATTTTAATATTCCAATTATTGCTATTTTTCAAAATAATATTTAAATAATAACGCCTGATTGAAATACACTTTATCTACTATTTTCTACATACTAACTTAACTATAATTATATACACTACACACTAACTTAACTATAAAGTAGTAAAAAACCTTATGCTACACCAAATTTGAAACTTTGAAAATTATCCAAAACAACAAATTTGAACCTTATAAAATTATTTATTAGGGACTTGACTTTGTTGCTGCTATTACAACTTATGCACGTATTAGTATAATTCCATATAAAACTATCAAATTTTATCCACCTTTTTATATAGATTCAATTGTACTACAAATTAACCCTTCACTAGTTTACGTTAATGATCTAGCTAAATTGAAACCATATTGAAATCATACAAGCTATTTTTCTTGCACCTAAACTCTATTATCTAAAACTTAAAGATGGAACTTTTCTAACTAGAATAGCAGGTGTAAATTCAATATATCTATCACATATTATATTTCAATCTCTATCTCAAGGTAAAGTTGTCGAGATTAAGAATGTAAAAATTCTAGTAACAAATATAGATAATTTTTCAATTTAATATATTAATAGAAATTATAAACTACAATATTAATAATCTATTTTATATTTGAAATATTAATTTTCTATAATTAATTCCCACTTTATCTTTCTATATTTACCTTTTTCCCTAAATTAATTTATTATCCTTTTCTTATTTTCATCTACAAATTTTAAACTTAGAAAATTATCAAACTTAAAACACTAAATTTTAAACTTATAATAGTTTATACCCCTATTAAGAAATTACCTTATTTATTACCTAGACACTTTAATCTATAGGAAGATTATACTTAAATTCTTTAATTAAAGGTACAAGGATGTAAATATCAACTTGGTAGTTTGGTTAATTTAAAGGTTTGTTTAATTTAAAGTTTTGGGTTAATTTAAAATTTTGGGTTAATTTAAAGGTTTAATTTGACCGATACCTCGTCACCACCGAATGAAAAGAATCTAGATTGTTATGGAGGTACTCGAACTCGCATCGATAGTCTAATCAATTAGCGGTTAGGAAAATGAAATATTATTACTTCCTCAAAAGTGAAATATTCTTAAAAAATAGTAGTAAGTTGTCAGATGGAATCTAAGATAATGATTTTGATTATCTATTTATTAATAGTAAAATGTTAATTTATATAATTAAAAAAAAATTGGTAAGATGGTAAGAAGTAAATACCCAGTTTGTATAAATTTATACAAGAACTTAAAAATAAATAGTATTAAAAAAATCTAAAACCGAGAACTTATAAAAAATAGAAAATTGTAAAAAATAGGTACTAGTATGTGTAAATCTACGTTTGTAGGTATAGGTACTCTTGAATCTCCGATTGTGGCGTGTGTGAAAGATTAGGGTATCTAGGGTATCAATCTTTATTTGCCCTTGGATCTATTTGATCTATAGATTATAGTTGTGTGTAACGAAATTTATAAATTTTCATAATTTGATTTGTGTATATATGTTGATTATATCGGATCTGTTATTTGATTTGTAGTGAGATAGTATTAGTAAAGATAATATATTATATATAAAGTTAGAGGTATTGGGTAAGAGTTAGTTAGAATTTAATTTTACATAAGAATAGTAATTTTCTATTTCATTACATTAATTTGAATTATAGTATTGATAATACATTTATTTTTATATTAACACTATTTTTTATTATCAGAATTTCCATTAATTAATATAATTAAGTTCTAAACATAAAGAGATAAATATCTTTCTTGCATCAATTATGGTTGATTATAGAATTTTTATGATAGAAAGTGAGTGATATTAATAATTAATAAAATATTTTGTAAAATTTTATCTAACTGAAAAGTTAAATTAATAGAATTATACTATTAAAAATAAGAATTCAATTCTAAAGAGCTAGCTATTATTCTAAAATAGTATTCAATAAGAAAAGTATCTTTACTTTGTATAAAATTTAATTTTTAAATGTAAGGGTGTAAACTTAGATTGTTCTATAATTTCATTTAATAAGAAAATATAATTTATTTATTTTTACCACTCCAGAAATGAGTTACCATCCGAATGAAATGAGTTGTAATACAATCGTGTGTTTGGTGTGTATAATCTATCCTATTCTTAATAATAGATATATATCTCTAAGTATATATTATATAGACTATTTTACTTTAATATATAGTTATAGAAATTATATTCGTATTTGATAGTATATGTCTTACGTAGATATTCTAGATTATACGTCTAAGTAGATATTAGATAGTATTAGATAGTATATCTCTAAGTAGATATTATAGAATTGTAGTATAGAACTTAGGTATAATTAGGTATAATTTTGTAGTATTTTCCACAATCATTATATTCGTATTTACCACAATCAATACCATAACTTGTACGATCAATCAGACCACAAATTGTAGATTGCTCTCTATCTTCCTTGTCCATTACGCTACACAATCATAGATAGAAATTGACCTCGTTTCCATCGCATTTGACTTGCATTTGACTTGCATTTGACTGGCATTAATTTAGGAGTAAATATCGTGTGATAATTGATAGAAAATGAAAGTTAAGGTACCACGTTTTCTGATTTTATCTGAAATATATATATAATTTTATATCTTTTTTTTTACTTTTCCTATTAATCTTAGTAGATTTTTATTAAATTTAGTATATTTTTATTAATTATTGTGAATCCGTGTTTTAGAATATATGAATTATCATAACTATATTTAAGTAGAAATTTAGTATTTCTTAATATTAATATTCTTGCTTACACTACTATTTTAAGCTGTAGTAATATTCTATGATTAAAAGAGGATTTAAATATTATAGAATTTAATTACGAGACCTCATTTCTATCGGAGTTCTAGTTTCACTAAATTGGATTACTACCCGGAAAGATAAAGATTTTCTATGTTTCAAATTGGTTGATGATAATTCAATAATTAAAGACCTATATTACCCTTGACACTCAACTATTTATAAGATATAGGTAGATTATACTTTATTTCTTAAAGAAGAGTTTGTTCTACTCTACACAACTTTATTATATAGGAAGATTATACTTTATTGATAAAAATATCAGGAAAAGGACCTTTAATTTACTTAAATTGTATAAGTATTTTACTAAAATAGAATATCCAAACTATAAAGTTTATATCGCAGGTACTCGTATCACTCGTTTAACTCGATCCGATTGTATCCGATTGTATCCGATTGTATTCGATTGTATTCGATTGTAGGTTGAGGAGTGACTCGATACGATTGTGTTATTCTGGTTAATCGTGTTATTCTGGTCTAGTTATTTGGTTATAGAAGGAACTTGTCGCGGTATCTTACAATATTAAGGGTGTAATTAAACTTAACTAAAACTTATTGATATTTTTACAAAATTCAACTTAATTGAACAGAAAATATATTATAATTTTATACACTTTCTATAGAGATAATTAATTGTGTGTTAAAATAATAATCCCTTATTCCACTTAATAGTCTTGAGATCACTAACTAGAATTATATCAAATAACAAATGAGATAGTTATATAATCGGATTTAGATCTATATAGTTAAGAAAGAAATTATAATATGATTCGAATATTTATAGTTAAGATATACTGAGATAAAATATTTTTTCAATTTCAAGAAAAGATTCTTTACAGACTAATACTATCACTTACTACTATTATCTTAAAATAAATGAGATATAATACTTAATTAATAGAAAGATTTACGATTTGTGTGTAGATTTAGTGTTAGAGTGACAAAAGTTATATTTGTTATTTTTAGTTGTACTGAAACGGAGACTTTTAAATTACTATTATTATAACTAGTTACTAGCTTCCAAACTAATTAACACAATTTTATCTTATTTATACAAGAGAGAAACAAGGTGTAGATAAAATAAGAAAATAGCTAGCTATTAATCTGAGTTATATCTAACTTTCTGCGTAAATATTATATTGTTCACAAAAAGATTGCAAACCCCTCCATTTTCATTCCTTCTTCTACGATTATACGATTCTACGTTTCTACGATTCTACGTTTAGACTATTCTACAAATAACCCGATTATTGGAAAGAATTTTTATAACTATTATAGAAGAGAATATTAATAATAGTCAGAATAGAATTAGATTGGATTATACTTTTTACTTCCAAAACACTAACCACTACCTTCGCTTACATAAATTGATAGGCTATCACTTTTATCGCTTAGCAAATATTACTGAGTATAATCTAATATACACAATTCGATTAGATCACGGTTCACTTTTCGTTGAGATAAAAATAGGATATAACTAAACAAATTTGGATATGGATATCCATCAGTAATATCTGATTGTGTTATTTAGCTTTGATTGTGTTATTTAGCTTTGATTGTGCTATAAAAGACTCGCTTTTACGTTAGAATCTAAGGTATAATTGAATCTATTTCGAATATAAAAAAGAGAATATATATCCAATATACAAAAGAGAATATAAATCCAATATTCAAAAGAGAATGAGAATATAACTGATTCGACGTACAATCATAGATTGTGTATTATATATTAAGAATTTAATTAAATATAACAACTTACCATTTGAAATTATTAAATTATGGAATATTAGTTGTATATCCGCGTTTACGTAAAAGATTGCAAATCGAATAGAACATTCTATAATTCAAAAGATTCTAGAATCTAAGAATATAACTGAATTCTAATCTTATTTAATAGAATTTTACTAAATTATTTACTTAGAAAAAGTAGTTCAATTTCACAATAATCTATTTATTTTCACAATAATCTATTTATTTTGTGTTTGATAAATCAAATAATAATAGTAATCTAATAATAATTGTTTATAGAATAATAATATATTTGCTACCTAATATAAATAGTAATATCACCAAACACATTCCAATATTTTATCACATTCGTATATTCCCTCCATCAAAGTGAATGAAAGGAGGTACCTTAAATAAAATTTAAACTTACACAAAGAGTTATACCTCTATGGAGAAAGTATTTAAAGAATACCCACTTGATAATCTATAGGAAGATTAGACTTTATTTAGATAAGAAGAGGGTCTTTAATCTAGACACCATTTTAATCTATAGGTAGATTCTACTTTATTTATTTAAAAATAGGAAAAGGTGGAAAAATCAAATTGTAAAGAAATCTAAACTAACAAAATAATCCAATACATTTAAAGAAAAGTGGCAACACGATACAACTAAAGCGGTCATAATGTGATAGTAATCTAGGTGGTAGTTAATCTAATATGTTGATAGCGGTATAGTTTAGTTAATATTCTAGTCTATTGTTAATATTCTATTTTTATAATATTATATTTAACTAATCTATTTTATATCAGAAATAATATATATTTATTTAATAGTTATAGTTAATATATTGAATATCTAATAGTTAATATATCGACTATATGATATTTCAGAGTTAATATATCTAGATTATAGAAGAATTATACTTACTAGTAGATTATTATACAAGAATAATAGTATATATTCTATCAGTTAATATTATCAAATAGTTATAGGTAATTTTACTTATGAAAGTAAGGTACTATAGCAAAGTGGTAATGCACTATACTGTTAATATGGCAACCGAGAGTTCGATTCTTTATAGTACCTGTATAAATTAAATATTTTTTGTATCTGATATTGCGATTAAGGTAATAATTATATTATTCTTTTTGTTTTTTGAGACTCAAACTTTAATTGTAAAAGCGTCTAGTTGATTTTTGCTTGTAATTTTACAATAATCTAGAAAAGTATTATTTGGAAAAGATACGAAAAAGGCACTGTGTTTTTAGTTGTACTATTTTTCAGTAGTTAGTCGTCCGTTAATTTGTATTTTAATACCTTTAATATTAGCAGGTAGATTAGTATTTTTAAAAAATATTTGAATAGCCTTTTGAAATTTAGAAAAGTATTAATATTATGGAGTAGATATTTGAGATAGAATATTACTATTAATTTAAGGATAATAAATACGTGTTATTACGAAACATACTTTTGTACCAAATACTTTTTCAAGATATAGTGCAATATTATATAGAGCTTTCTTATGATTAATATAAAAAAATAGTTTAATTTCAACTTTCTTATCAGTAAAAATAGGTTTACTTAGAAAATTATTTTACTAAAACAACGAAAATTAGAGTTTAGAAAGAGTATTACTGTTTTAATTATATTATATTTTTTATTTTATGAAAAAGAGTAAGATTGTTGTGATATACCCATTTTGTGTGAAGTAACATTGGAAATAAGGATATTTCTTATATTCTATGCAAAAGTCAAAAGTGTGTCAAATGACAAATATTTTAAGATTATCCTTTTATTTGAGAAATAAGATGTGATAGTGTGGTAAAGCTGAGAGAGGGATTAGAACCCTTCATTACACCAGTTTGAATGGTATGGTTTAACCAATTACCCTATTACACCTTAACTAGTTATTACTAGGCGGATTTTGTTTTAAATTTTAGTATAATGCTAAGTATATAATGCACTGAAACTGAAGGATAATAGTTCGAAATATTATTATTAGAAGATATTTATCTTATTTATAACTATATTTATTTAAAAAAAGTAATTACAAAATATTTTTATTTTCTATAAAATTGCCATTGTTTACACCTTATTATTTAGATTAAAACCTTTTTTATATCCCTACTATTTGGGTAACAGTAAATCAATAATAACTAGTTAACCCTATATATTAGTAATTTATTTAAATTTTTTAAACTTATACTATTTAATAAGGCTAAATGGGCTAAAACTTAGGATTTTAACCGAAATTAGACAACACCACAAGTTGTTACTTTTCCAATTAAGTTAGTAATACCTTAAATTTCTGCTTAGCTTATATCCAATTATTTTTATAACTCTGGGTATCGATTTCAATTTTTAGAGCTATCTAACACCTTCAGGAGAAAAATACTAACACACCACACTAGTTTCTATCGGTAAAAGATTTTAAGATTTTAAGAATTTAATAATTTAATAATTTAAGAATTTAACATTTTATATAATAATTGACGAAATTATGGAAATCTTTCATATTACTACTTATCACACAGATAAACCTTTGAACTCGATTTGACATCGTTTCACTCGTATTTTATATACGTGGTACTCATTTCATTAGGATACTCCGATTCACTCCAATAAATTAAAAAGCTTAGAATTAAGAAAGTATTAAGAAATTATTTTTAAAGAATTAATTAAGAATTATTTATCTCTCGTGCATGATACGAATTATTATGATTAAAGTGTTAACCTTTTATTTATTCGAATGGACAAAATTAACACACTGGACACACGTCGTGGAATGTGAATATTTATTAAATAATATATTTCCAGAATCCGACAGAAAAAGTATATCAATAATATAAAAAGATAATAGTTAGATAAATATAATTATATATTATAACCCTACAGACTAAATTGGATTGTAGACTTTAATTAAAGAAATTGTTAATTCTATGCAACAATAAAAAAATTTAAACTTATAAAATATTTAGAGTTAGGGAGTTCTTAAAGTTGAGTTATAAAATTTGGTATAATCTACATATAGAAATTATTGGGCTTACAAAATTAATAAAATTTAATAAAAATTAAGTAATGTAATAAATAAATAAAAATCTAAAAACCGTTAACTTATAAAAAAAGGGTAAAATGAATTGTAAAAAAGAGGTAATACTTACCATAGCGGACCGATTGAAACCGTATAAACGTTTGAAAGGATTGAAAGGTTAGAAAGGATAGAAACGATAGAAACGAGGTGTATGTCATTCTTGACAAATTAACGAAAATTACCATCATACCCCCAAATAGTTTAAATAAATAGTGGATAAGAAATAGGGTATAATATTCATATATGTAAAATGAATCCAAAAGGAATATTAATCTTAATCTTTATCATTATCTACCACCGAATCAATCAATTTTATATTTTAACTTTCTACTAGATATTTCCGTTGTTGTTATTTGATAAAGTTAATACTTAGACTGATTGAAATTGAAATAAAAATATTATTTTAAGGATAAGGTAATCGGATATTACTTTTAAGGATCAGGTGTTAAATGAAAATTATATATTTAATACTTTTCTTAGTCATTTATCGTCAAATTTAATATTCTATTCAACTTAAGAAATAAAATAACACACACTGCTTTATCTAAATATACTGTCAAAGAAATCTATGTTTATGGTGTGTTAGACCGAGAAAGAAAAGAGACAAACTAAATTAGATTATATAGGTAGATTATACTTAAACTATTAATTTATTAGGAAAAGTTGGTATCCTATCCTCCCTACTGCTAATTTATTTTTAGAAGTTTCAAATTTGGTGTGGTTAGTTAGTACCTCATTTTTAATTACATATTTAAGTTTTTAAATTAATAATTTTTTGCAAATAAATTTTACTACCTCATTTACTATTTTCCTAAGTTAGTTATATATCCATTAGATTTTATAGAAGATTATATTTAATTTATTAATTAATACCCAAGAACACACACCATAAAGACTTTTATAACTTTAAATTTTGGGTTGTGGTTAATTTCTTTTATAACATTACCAGATATATGTAGATTGTACTTAATTATTTCTTCCCTAAAGTTAAATACCTCATTTTAATTAGCTTGACGCGTCTTCGAACTACATGATAAATATAACACGAAGCGGCTACTCACACATTCTTTAACGCAAAGCGACTAGAAGCTGATTATTGACAATAGCTGATTAGGAGACTAATTAAATTTTAGTTTATAACTAAATACTAAACTATTATCTATCACTTTTTCAACTAATATAGTAAATATAATACTATATGAATTAAATAATTAAAAAGATTTTGTATAAAATTTACTTAACTACATTTCAAGGTTAAGATACCATATTACTAGATTGACACTCTCACCACACAACAAATCAAACACGATACCTTACATCAAAGCGAGTGATCACACCACATTATTTAATACCGACTGAAACTTTAGGTGCCTCACGAACACGAGTAAAACGCGTCTTAAACTTTAGGAGGAACAAGAGTAAAGCGAGATGGTAGAGTTCACGTGGCTCGTTTATTAAAAAGTATTAGAACTTATGTTGTAAAGGGGTAAATATTTTACTAAAAAGACTTGTAGATATTTAAAGCAGACTTGTAAATCTTTATAAAGAAGTTTTATTTTAACTGATTATTTAGGCCACATAAATTTATTTTTTCTATACACATTTATAATATATAGGAAGATTCTACTTTATTTCTTTAATAAGCTTTTATTTTTTATAAATTTGGAATCAAATAGGATACTATTACAAACTAATGTATAGAAATCTACAGGTTTTATAGTAAATATATTATAATAATTGACATTTGATCGCATACTTATTTAGATTTATCTACACTCTTAATTGAATAGTTATTCTATTTTTAGACATTATCGTTTATACTGTTCAGTAGTTATTTGATATTAACAGAATATTGAAAGATTAGAGGCATTTTGATAGTTTATCCTTTTTATACACGTTAATTTATATTAAATGGTATAATTTTCTAATAACATGATTTTTTGTAAAATAGATAAAGTTAAGTAAGAAAGTATCGATTTTTCGTAAGATTACGGATTTTACTTGAAAAGGCTAATAAGTTATCGTTAATTTTATTGAAAAGGTTAGAGAGAAGAAAGATATATCTCATTTCTATACTATTTCATTTCACACTATTATATTACACTTTATTATAGTTCAGTTCTATATTTTTAACTAGATACAATTACCATTATAAAAAAATAAAGATTAAATAAAATATTTATACTTTAATAGCATGCGAGTTATCCAATGATCAAGTTAACACGATTAATTAGATTAATTTTCAAATCTTTATCAACAATCAAGCGTAAAGAAATCTTACTATTTTTATATAAAATTTTGGCCACTGTTTATTTAAGTTAATTATCGAAAGAAGCGTGGTATTATTATCTTAATATTTACTTTAAGGTATTATTGAAGTATAGTATTCTAGTATTATAGTATTATATAATTATAAATTTAATTTATATAACACATTCCGAAATAAGGTAGTTATGCTAAGAAAGATTGAATATTTGTACTTATATTTTTTATAGAATTTAAAAAGGGTAGATTTTATACAAAATAATTAGATTATATAGGTAGATTATAATTAATTTATATAATTATACAACTTATAGATCCATTCTATAGGAAGATTATACTTATTTAATATAAGGATATTTATTTTTAAGTAGTACTTTTTCATTAAACACACGCTTTTATTGCACATTTTTCCAAATTTAATTTTAGAAATATTAATAAATTAATCAAATAATGAATATAATTAAAGGCTTATATTTAAATAATTAATATGTGATATTAGTGTTTCTTTAACTATAGATAATTAATATGATCAGTAATCTTTTTTCTTGTATCTACCATTAAACTTAATAGTATTATAGTCTAGTAGTATCCATTTTACTCACTTTATTATCTTTATTAAATTTTGATTGGATCTTGAATAGTAATTATCTAAGTATTTTAATAAAACTTAGCGAATATCCTCTTGTCTTTAACAGGTACACTAATTTAGATTAAAAATATTAACACACTAGTGTAATTTACCTACACAAAGTAGATTTACTACTTTTTAATAAAATAGGAGATATGTGTTAGATAATTATACGTAGATTATATCATCTAATATCGTTTTAAATCATTATTTATTTTGTGTTTTAGTGTTAACGGTTAATTTTAGGTAAATCTTAAATATTTATTAAAATCAATTAATTATTATAAATTTCCTATGGAATCTGTTAAAAATTATTAATCAAGATACAACATCTCACAATCCATCATCAAGACCTTTATTACCCTTCTATCTATTATATAGTAAGATTATACTTAAATTATTTATTATTAGGACCTTTCTTCTCTAACCATTAGAATATATATTATACTTACTTAATTAAAGAATAGGAGTAAAAATAACTTCCAGTAGTGGAATATTAATAGTGCTTTAAGAAATAAAAGTTCGTATTATTACTATCTTACCTTTTTATTATTTTGTGTAATAAGATATTGTATTATTACTACTTTAGACTCAATATAGTCTTATATTTTCTCAACTTAAATAGTTAGTATTATATATACGAAAATTATAGTATTTGAACTATCTTTAAATAACCACGATATTCCTTTTTAGTTGTTAACTTTACTCCATCATAATAATTTATTTAATTTTTGGAGATATTTCCTTAAATTCTATAGGAAGATTAGAATTATTTAATAATATGTCCTTAATCTAAATTTAGATAAAATTTATCCATAATTTACTATGCTGATTCACCATACCTTGACACTGTATATTTTATACTTTGATTTTACTTAATTTTAGGACTTTTAATTATGAGCTTACATCCTATTTGGGTTAAATTTATATAATATTATTTAATTGAAAATGATCCATTTAATTAGTATCTTTTATACTCCTTGCCGTCAATCCATTAATAAAATCATAGCGATTGAACTCATCAACACTCGTTTCTATCCGAGATTACTAACTATGGTATTTAAGCTAATTAAGCTAATTAAGCTAACTAAGTAGGAGCTTTAGCTACCCCGTACATCGTATGAAAGGAATCAAATCGATATTAAATTTTAACTTAATTTGTTGAAATCTCAGTAGATAACTAAAACCGTATTTTACTAGTATTAATTGGATAAATAATAACGACAAAGTATTGAAATCCATCAAAATATTGTGAAATAATTAGTATAATTTAATTAGATTGACTATCTAAATATAAGTGGATAGTAGTCAAAGTATCGTATTCATTACCCAACACCAAACACCTAAACACATAACAGCATTACACTTTTACACTAATAAGTTTTATATTTTTAGATGAAAAAACACTATATAATTTAGGTTTAGATTTATATAATTTATAGAAACCCACTGTGCTTCTATAGATACTTTATACTTTAGCTATTGTTTAACTGGTAGAACACCCTTACTATCATTTAACTTACTTTAAGTTTTACTATTTTATATTAATTAGTAGAAGTTTACTATTTAACACAATGACTAGAACTTTATATTTTCATATATTTTTATTCCAAAACTCTTATCTAATTCAATCGAAATACTCTATAGTAAACTCCATTTCAATTATAAAGACTCCCAGATATTATTTTAATATTCTATTAATACTTTATTTAGAAACTCTTTAAATTATCATATTTAACATCAAGAAATTTTAAAGTAAATCAGTAATAATATATAAATAAGTAATATATATTTGATTGTAGAATATACTTATTTTGTACCTTACACTATCGTAAATTTTTATTATGTTGGATAATAGTTATGACTCTTAATTTGATCAAGTAATTAATAGATAATTATTAAATAATAACTTATAATATTTTATTAAAACTACTAATATTATAGTATCTTTATTATTTTAGCATTAAATTCCCATCATTTTTTATATTCGATAAATAAATTAGCTAGATTAGAAAGATAGATTGTGTTATTAAGAAGAAATAGTTATTATTAGTGATAAATAAGTTATTATTAATAAGAAATAGTTATTAGTATTAAAGTTACTTATTATTTAAAAGTTAGTTAAGTTATTAGAACTAATAATTAAAATATTATATTTCAAAACCTTAAGATTTATTAATTTTTTGAGGGGACTATATGAACCTCGATACTTATATATCTCTAATTTTTCTATTAACTTATTCTTTTCTTTTTAAAAAAGGGGGCAAAAAAATAAAAAGGGTATAAAAGTATTTCATTAATTAAAATAAAGTAAAAAACATGCAAAAACTAGTAAAAATAAAGAAACTCTGGAAA
>Ga0153961_1000101_pt1 | contig 33250 bp, 32 predicted proteins | sample TSFL045MetaG_FD_104748 | JGI IMG/M metagenome (GOLD analysis project Ga0153961, IMG submission 104748) | Attine ant fungus gardens microbial communities from Florida, USA - TSFL045 MetaG | ecosystem: Host-associated > Fungi > Mycelium > Unclassified | place: USA: Florida, Withalacochee...
GGTTTGAAGAGCCGGTGTGTCGTGCAGGAAAGTCCTGCCTGATCGCAAAGGAATCCCGCATCCCTGCGGACTGGGCTCGCCCTCCCTGGCTCGCACACTTTGCTCTTCAGGCAGGCCATTCCTGCACGGCTGGCGATAGTGCGGCGTTTTGCGGGAGCGGGTCTGGAATCAGGTTCAGGCAGGTCTGGGTGAGGAGGCAGGAAGGGTTTGAAAAGCCGGTGTGTCGTGCAGGAAGTATGGTGCGTCGTGCAGGAAAAGCCGGCCTGATCGCAAAGGAGTCCCGCATCCCTGCGGACTGGGCTCGCCCTCCCTGGCTCGCACACTTTGCTCTTCAGGCGGGCCTTACCTGCACGGCTGGCGATAGTGCGGCGTTTTGCGGGAGCGGGTCTGGAATCAGGTGCAGGCAGGACTGGGTGAGAAGGCAGGAAGGGTTTGAAGAGCCGGTGTGTCGTGCAGGAAGTATGGTGCGTCGTGCAGGAAAAGCCGGCCTGATCGCAAAGGAATCCCGCATCCCTGCGGACTGGGCTCGCCCTCCCTGGCTCGCACACTTTGCTCTTCAGGCAGGCCATTCCTGCACGGCTGGCAAGGTGCGGGTTTGCTGCAATGCCCGCGCTTTCCTGCGCCTGACATTCTCGTTTCTCAGTGTTCTGGAATCACTCACGGCACTTCGGTACGCATGTTCAATTACATCGCCCGCTTCAGCGGCAGCGGGGCCACCAGCACTTTCACGCCTAAAGCTTCAAACGCTTTAACCTGCGCGGTGCTGATGCCGCTGTCGGTGATCAGGTAGTGGAGGTTGCTCCAGTCACAGGGCAGCGCGAACATCGACACCTTGTCGATTTTACTGGAGTCCGCCACCACGTAGACCGTACTGGCAGATTTGATCATCGCCAGTTTGACCTTGATGTCCGTTTCGCTGGGGAAGCTCAGGCCCAGACGCGGTGAGATGCAGGCGGTTGCCAGAAAGAGTTTTTCGGCCAGCACATTTTCGAAAAAGCTGGCCGCCTTCTCGCCCGAGGTGGAGAGCGTCGGGAACTTAAAGGTGCCGCCGGTCAGCAGGATATTAATACCCGGCTCGCCGCCCAGTTTCAGCGCGATGTTCACCGCCGTGGTCACCACGGACAAACGGCGGATATGGCTGATAGCGTCGGTAATCGCGGTGGTGGTGGTACCGGAATCGAAAATCACCGTGTCGCCATTTTCGATATGCTGCGCCGCAAGTCGGCCAATCGCCTCTTTCTCTTCCAGATGGGTCTGCCGCTCCAGCAGCATCGCGCCGGTATTCTGCTTGCCCGTCATCAGCGTTGCGCCACCGTGGTAGCGCTGTACAAACCCTTGTTTTTGCAGCATGCGCAGGTCGCTGCGTAATGTGGCTTCAGTCAGTCCAAAGGTTTCGGTCAGCGCTTTGACCGTGACCGTACCATCTTCACGGATCATCTCCAGAATTTTCTCGCGGCGTTGCTGCATGTCAGCGAACTGCTCACTTTTGCTTTTCAATCGAAATGCTCCCTTTTCCAGTAACCTGATGGCTCGGGCGAACAAAGTCTCTGTGGCTGAGTTTAACGCGCCATTTTTATGAATGCGAGATGACCTGGATTGCCTTTGGTTTTCGAACGAAAACTAAATAATCCGCAGGTTAATGAATCTCTCATGGTTTCCCGATTGCAGTCAGCAGGCTTTATTTCGGGACTGGAAGCCAGATCACGTCTTTTCAATCAGATAAACGGCTTTGAACGGCAGATGGTCGAAATTTGATCTGCCCCACATATCATTTCTTTTCGATAGATTATATTTTTGTTCGAAAATGATTGAGTCAGCGGCATCAGCAAAAATATGAGGGAAGAGTGGGATGAGTGGTGAATATGACGTAAACCTGCGCTACGGCGTGGATACCGCAATGAACCTGGCCGGTAAGGTGGCGGTGGTGACCGGCGGGCTGGGCGGTATCGCGATGGCGACCAATGGCATGCTGCTGGAGAAGGGGGCGCGTCTGGCACTGCTCTATCCGCCGTTTGAAGCGGAGAAAGTTGCCAGTCTGCAGGCGGACTTCGCGGCCGATCGGGTGCAGTTTATCTGCTGTGACGTCACCGATCCCGCGTCGGTGGAAGAGGCGTTTGACGCGGTGGTTGCCCACTATGGCCGTATCGATATCCTGGTCAACTGCGCAGGCTACGTGATGCTGCAGCCCGTGATTGAGACCGATTTTGCCGAATGGCAGAAGCAGATCGCGGTAAATCTTACCGGACCTTTCCTCTGCTCGCAGGCGGCCGCACGGCTGATGATCCGTGCCGGTGCGGGCGGCAAGATTATTAATATCGCCTCCCAGGCGGCGTCCATCGCGATCGACAACCATGTCGCCTATACCTCCGCCAAAGCGGGCCTGCTGGGCATGACCAAAGTGATGGCCAAAGAGTTTGCTCCGCATCGCATCAACGTAAATACCCTGTCGCCTACCGTAGTACTGACGCCGATGGGCGAGAAAGCCTGGCGCGGCGAGAAAGGCGAGCAGATGAAAAAGCTGATCCCGCTCGGTCGCTTTGCCTATACCGATGAGATCGCCGCCGCCGTGCTGTTCTTCGCCAGCAACGGCAGCGACATGATTACCGGCGCAGATCTGATGATCGATGGTGGCTTCACCATCTGGTAAGGCCAACCCAACACCCGGGACTTCATACCCTGCCATAACGATAAGAGAGAACATCATGAAAAAGCGTACCCTGCTGTGCACTGCCGTGGCTGCCTGTCTGGTTTCTCAGGCGGCGTTGGCCGCCGAAAAAGGCACCATTATGATTCTGGTTAACTCACTCGATAATCCTTACTACGCCTCTGAGGCCAAAGGCGCCAGCCTCAAAGCGCAGGCGCTGGGGTACAAAACCACGGTGCTGTCGCACGGCGAAGATGTGAAGAAGCAGAGCGAACTGTTCGACGCCGCTATCGGTAAGAAAGTGCAGGGCATCGTGCTGGATAACGCCGACTCCACCGCCAGCGTGGCGGCGATCAAAAAAGCCAAAGATGCCGGCATTCCGGTGGTGCTGATCAACCGTGAAATCCCGGTGGATGATGTGGCGCTGGCGCAGATCACCCACAACAACTTCCAGGCGGGTTCAGATGTGGCCAACGTCTTTGTCGAGAAGATGGGTGAAAAGGGCAAATACGCCGAACTCGCCTGTAACCTGGCCGACAATAACTGTGTGACCCGCTCAAAATCGTTTCATCAGGTGCTGGATCAATATCCCGATATGCAGAGCGTGGCGCGTCAGGATGCCAAAGGCACCCTGATCGACGGCAAGCGCATCATGGACAGCATCCTGCAGGCCCATCCCGATGTGAAAGGGGTGATCTGCGGTAACGGTCCGGTCGCGCTGGGCGCGATTGCGGCGCTCAAAGCCGCCGGTCGCAACGATGTGATCGTAGTGGGGATTGATGGCAGCAACGATGAACGCGATGCGGTTAAAGCAGGCACGCTGAAAGCCACGGTGATGCTGCAGGCCCAGGCGATCGCCGCCGAAGGCGTGACCGATCTCGATAACTTCATTCAGAAAGGCGTGAAGCCGGAAAAACAGCGGGTGATGTTCCGCGGCATTCTGATTACCCCGGAAAACGCCAAAGGCGTCCAGGACTTTAACTACAAGTCGTAATTAACCGCTGCCGCGCCTGCGAAAGCGGGCGCCAGGGAGAAGAAGATGTCCCGAAGAGTCTGGCTGATGCTGGTGGTCATGCTGTCAGGCGGCTGCAAAATTGTCTCGCAGCAGGAGCTGGCTGACCTGAAGAATTCCCCCAATCCGAAGATGGCCGACATCGACCAGTTGTGGCAGCAGAAGCTGGTGCCGCAGATTCAGGCCGAAGCTAAACCGCTGGCGACGCTGATGACGTCGCTCCAGTCTGCCAAAGACTTTGACAGCGCCTGTCAGACCTATGGCTATCGCAGTCAGGCTGAGAATCCCTGCGTCTTCAGCGTCTCCGTGCGTGGCGAGGTAACCGCTGTCAATACCACTTCCCGCAGCGGAAAGATGACCGTGAAGGATGAATCGGGTGACAGTGTCACTATTCAGATCGGGCCAATCATTCGTGGCACGGCGCTACGTGATGTCTATAAAGGCGCGAGTTATCAGGACTTCAACGATCAGGTGCTGTTTGGTGATTACGGCAAGGCGATCAACCAGCATGCCTCAACCCTGATGCAGCACTTCGCACCGAAGGTTGGCGACAAAGTGAGGGTCAGCGGCGTATTCAGCAGCTGGGACATTCCGCAACAGCTGCCGGATATCACCCCGGCTGCCATCACCCGGCAATAAGGAGCGGCAGATGCAAAATCCGCAACCGTCCGGCGACGTGATTATCGAAACGCGCAACGTGTCGCGTCTCTATCCCGGCGTGATCGCGCTCGATCAGGTCAGCTATCGCGTATATCGCAACAAAGTGAATGTGCTGATCGGAGAGAACGGGGCCGGCAAATCCACCATGATGAAGATGCTGGCCGGGGTAGAAACGCCGTCGTCGGGCGAGATCCTGCTGGATGGCCAGGTGGTGTCGCTGAACTCCACCCATCAGGCGGAGAAGCAGGGGATCAGCATCATTTTTCAGGAGCTGAATCTGTTTCCCAACATGAACGTGATGGACAACATTTTTATCGCCAACGAGTTTTTCCAGCGCGGCGTCATCAATGAAAAGTATCAGTACGCGCTGGCGAAGTCGCTACTGCAGCGGCTACAGCTCGATGTCGATCCCTATGCGTCGCTGGGCGAACTGGGCATCGGTCATCAGCAGCTGGTGGAGATTGCCAGGGCGCTGTCGAAGGATACCCGGGTGTTGATCATGGATGAACCCACCAGCGCTCTGAGTCAGTCGGAAGTGAAAGTGCTGTTCAATGTCATCGACCAGCTAAAGCGGCGCGGCGTCACCATTATCTATATCTCACACCGGCTGGAAGAGCTGATGGAGATAGGCGATCACATCACCATTTTTCGCGATGGGCGCTTTATCAGTGAGCGCGAGGTACGCGACGCCAGCGTGCCGTGGATTATCGCCCAGATGGTGGGCGATAAGAAAAAACAGTTCGACTATCAGCCTGCGCCACAAGGGGAAACGGTGCTGGAGGTTGAGGGGCTGACCGCGCTGCATCAGAACGGCGGCTACAAGCTGAATGAGGTCAGTTTCAGCCTGCGTAAAGGCGAGGTGATCGGCATTTATGGACTGCTGGGCGCGGGGCGTACCGAGCTGTTTAAGGGGCTGATTGGCCTGATGCCCTGTCAGTCGGGCCGGGTCCGGCTGTCCGGTAAGGATCTGGCGAAACGCAGTTTTCAGCAGCGGCTGAAAAGCGGCATCGCGCTGGTGCCCGAAGATCGTAAAGGCGAAGGGGTGATTGAACTGATGTCGGTTACTGCCAACATGACGCTTTCTGACTTCAGCCTGCGCGGTTTTCGTCGGGCGCTGGGGCTGCTGAATCCGGGCCGGGAGCAGCAGCGGGTCAGTGAGATGATCGGCCATCTGGCGATTAAAGTCAGCGATCCCGATCTGCCGGTCACGGCGCTAAGTGGCGGTAATCAGCAGAAGGTGGTGCTGGGTAAGGCGCTGATGACCGGGCCGCAGGTGGTATTGCTGGATGAGCCGACGCGCGGCATCGATGTCGGTGCCAAAACCGACGTTTATCACCTGATTGGCAATCTGGCGCAACAGGGGCTGGCCGTGATGTTTTCGTCGTCCGAGCTGGATGAGGTGATGGCGCTGGCGGACCGCATTTTAGTGATGGCCGATGGCCGGATAACGGCCGATCTGCCCCGCGCAGCGGCAACGAGAGAACATCTGATCGCGGCATCAACCCCGCAGGATTAAGCGCCAGGCCCATTGGGCTAAGCTGGCCGGAGAATGTCATGAACCAAAAATATCTGCTCTATATGTACCTGCTCAAGGCGCGCACCTTTATTGCGTTGCTGATTGTGGTCGGCTTTTTCAGCGTGATGGTGCCGAACTTTCTGACGCCCTCTAACCTGCTGATTATGACGCAGCACGTCGCCATTACCGGGTTACTGGCGATAGGGATGACGCTGGTGATCCTCACCGGCGGTATTGATCTCTCGGTAGGCGCGGTCGCCGGGATTTGCGGTATGGTGGCGGGTGCGCTACTGACCAGTGGCATTCCGTTATGGGGGGGCAATACGCTGTTTCTCAACGTGCCGGAAGTGATTCTGGTGGTGGCGATCTTTGGTGTGCTGGTCGGGCTGATTAACGGTACGGTGATCACCCGACTGGGCGTGGCCCCCTTTATCTGTACCCTGGGCATGATGTATGTGGCGCGCGGTGCGGCACTGCTATTCAACGACGGCGGCACCTACGCCAATCTGGTCGGGATGCCCGCGCTGGGCAACACCGGTTTTGCCCTGCTGGGTTCCGGTACTGTGCTGGGCGTTTATCTGCCAATCTGGCTGATGCTCGGCTTCTTACTGCTCGGCCTCTACCTGACGCGCAAAACCCCACTGGGCCGTTACATCTACGCCATTGGCGGCAATGAGTCCGCCGCGCGGCTGGCGGGCGTGCCGATGATCAAAGTGAAAATTTTTGTTTACGCTTTTTCCGGCCTCTGCGCCGGTCTGGTCGGGCTGGTGGTGGCGTCTCAGTTGCAGACCGCGCATCCGATGACCGGCAACATGTTTGAGATGGACGCCATCGGGGCCACGGTGCTGGGCGGTACGGCGCTGGCGGGCGGGCGTGGGCGGGTGTCCGGCTCGATAATTGGCGCGTTCGTTATCGTCTTCCTGGCGGATGGCATGGTGATGATGGGCGTCAGCGATTTCTGGCAGATGGTGATTAAAGGTCTGGTGATTGTCACCGCCGTCGTGATCGACCAGTTCCAGCAACGTCTGCAAAGCAAAGTGGTGCTGCTGCGTCGCCATGAAAAAAAGCAGCAGGCGGTGCCTCTCACTGATATCCGTCACAGTTAACAGGAGCAATTATGAGCCGCGAACAACGTGGAAAAACAGTGGTGATTACCGGTGCCTGCCGCGGCATCGGTGCCGGGATCGCGGCGCGTTTCGCCCGTGATGGGGCCAGGCTGGTGATGGTGTCAAATACCGATCGGGTCTTTGCCACAGCTGACCAGCTTTCGCAGCAGTATGGCAGTGAGATTCTGGCGCTGCAGGTCGACGTTACGGATGAAGAGGCTGTGCAGCAGCTCTATCAGCAGGCCTTTGAACGCTTTGGTCAGATTGACGTCTCGATTCAGAATGCCGGCGCGATTACCATTGACCGCTTCGACACCATGCCGAAAAGCGACTTTGAGCGGATTCTGGCCGTAAACAACACTGCCGTCTGGCTCTGCTGTCGTGAAGCGGCGAAATATATGGTGAAGCAGAGCTGCGGCAGTCTGATTAACACCTCATCGGGGCAGGGACGACAGGGCTTTATTTACACGCCCCACTATGCCGCCAGCAAAATGGGGGTCATCGGCATTACCCAGAGTCTGGCGCTGGAGCTGGCACCGTGGAACATTACGGTCAACGCCTTCTGTCCCGGCATCATTGAGAGTGAGATGTGGGATTACAACGATCGCGTCTGGGGCGAGATCCTCAGCAGCGAGGAGAAAACCTACGGCAAAGGTGAGCTGATGGCGGAGTGGGTGAAAAACATTCCGCTGAAGCGTGCCGGTCAGCCGCAGGATGTCGCCGGGCTGGTGGCGTTTCTGGCTTCAGAGGATGCGCGCTATATCACCGGACAGACCATTAACGTGGATGGCGGCTTAATCTTCTCCTGATGACGCCTGAGATGACCCTGGCCTGCTGCATAGCAGGTCTTTTGTATGCCAGACTTTTCTGTTATATGCACAAAATGCCTTTGCTGTCCTGAATCCCCGTCACAATATGTTAAGGTAACGGTCAATGAATTTGACTTTATCGCAGCAACAAATTAATTAACGTGCCGGGTGACATGATACCTAAAACAGGGGTTCTCTCTTTGATTGCGCTGTCGCTCTCTGCCATGCAGAGTGCCCGCGCGTTTCAGACTGAAACGGCAGTGTCAGAAACGCCGTTCGACAATCCTGCGCGCTACAGTGAGTCGCTGCCAACGCTTGGCAGCACCCGCGACGAGAATGAAGCGTGGAGCAAAAAGCTGGCAGCGGTGGCGAAAAGCATCGGTGAAGCGAGTAACAACAGCGACAGCAATGTTACGTTTGGCCAGCAGGCGGGCGTCTGGGCATTCAATCATCTGCGCGATGAAGTGGCCGACCGGGTTGAGAGCGAAGGGCAGTCACTGCTTTCCCCTTATGGTACCGCGCAGCTCGATCTGAAAGTCGACATGAACGGCAACTTTGCCGGCACGGGCGGCGATCTCTTCAGCACACTGGCCGACGAGAACAGCCTGCTTACCTTCAGCCAGCTTGGCCTGCATGATACCGGTGAGGGTCTGGTCGGCAATGCGGGACTGGGACAACGCTGGGACGCCGGTAACTGGCTGCTGGGCTACAACGGCTTTGTCGATCACGTCTTCAGCAGCGGCCTGCAGCGCGCCTCGGTGGGAACTGAAGCCTGGAGTGATTCGATGCGTTTCTCTGCCAACTACTATCAGCCGCTTTCTGGCTGGAAAAATCTGGGCGATTCGCAGCAGCAGCGCATGGCGCGCGGCTATGACATCACCAGCCAGAGCTATCTGCCTTTTTATCGTCAACTGGGCGTCTCGGTGAGCTATCAGCAATATCTGGGGGAGAATGTCGATCTGTTTAACAGCGGCAACCGCTACCACAATCCCTCCGCCATGTCGTTTGGCCTCTCTTACACGCCGGTGCCGCTGGTGACGCTGTCTGCCACCCACAAAGCCAGCAGTGCCGGTGAAAGCCAGGATCAACTCGGTCTGAAACTGAACTACCGCTTTGGCGTAGCGCTGAGCCGTCAGCTTGATGCCGGTAACGTCGCGGAAGCGCGCTCCCTGCGCGGCAGCCGTTACGATACCGTGACGCGCAGCGATACGCCGGTGCTCTCATTCCGTCAGCGCAAAACGCTGTCGGTGTTCCTGGCGACACCCCCCTGGCAGTTAAGCAGTGGCGAGAGTCTGCCGCTGAAGCTGCAGGTGCGGGCCAGCAATGACATCAAGGCAGTGAGCTGGCAGGGTGACACGCAGGCGCTGAGCCTGACGCCACCGGCCAATAACGCCGATCCGCAGGGCTGGAGTGTGATCTTACCGCAGTGGGACCCGTCGCCAGACGCCAGCAACGAATACCGGCTGTCGGTGACGCTGGAGGACAGCAAGCAGCAGCGTGTCACCTCTAACTGGATCACCCTGAAAATTGAGCCGCCGATGGCCATGGACGCATCCCCGCAAAACGATCGTTACGATTTAATGGCACCCACCGGCACGGCGCTCTAGCGGACACCTGCCAGCACGGCGCTCTGTCGGGTAGATCCGGCCGGCGCGGTGCAGGGTACGTCCGGCCGAATTTATCACAGGGTCGTGCTGATGGGTCCGTCAGGCTTATGTGTCAGTAGTAACATCATGTTGCAATCATCAGCCGAAACTATTGCAGCGATGCGTAAGGTACGCCGGCAAAATGCCGATAACAGGAGCAATTCCACCGCTTACTGGTACTGCTGATGCGCCTGAGTTTACTGAAATATCTTGTTCCTTCTTTTCTCCGTCAGCGTGGCCTGCACGCCGCCGCGTCATTCCGATCGCTGGGGCGCGCTATGCCCGTGATTGAGTTCACGCCTGAAGGCATTATTCAGAGAGCCAGCCCGCTATTTCTGGCGGCCATGGGATACCGGGCGGACGAAATTGTCGGTCAGCACCACAGCATGTTCTGTCCGCCCACGCTGGTGAACTCGCCAGAATATCGCCGTTTCTGGCAGAGGCTGGCGGCAGGTGAAAGCTTCAGTGATAAATATCTGCGGCTGGCTAACGGCATGCGGCCAGTCTGGCTGGAGGCGAGCTATATTCCGGTGACTGACCGGCGCGGACGGGTATTCAGGATCGTGAAAATAGCCGCTGATATTTCAGAGAGAATGCAGTCATCACTGGAGCAGGCGTCGCTCATCAATGCAATCAGCCGTTCCATGGCCGTCATCGCCTTTAGCCCTGATGGCCACGTGCTGGAGGCAAATGATAACTTCCTTGAGGCTACCGGTTATCAGGCTGCCGAAGTCATAGGAAAGCATCACCGGCTTTTCTGTTCAGATGCGCTCTCTCAGAGTGAGGAGTACCGGCAGTTCTGGTTGAGGCTGAATCAGGGCGAGTTCTTTTCGGGCCAGTTTCCCCGCCTTAACCGGCGTGGCGAACCGCTCTGGCTCAGGGCCACTTACAATCCGGTATTCAACAGCGATGGACAGCTTACTAAAATTGTTAAGTTCGCCACCGATGTGACGGAACAGGTACTTCGTAATCAGCAGGAATATGACGCGGCGTTAAATGCCTGGAACATGGCTATCCAGACGCGGGGAAGTGCACAGGCGGGCGCGGATGTTATCGACAGCAGCATTCAGATGATCAGCCGGATTGCTGAAGAGATGAGCGTGGTGTCGGCAGATGTGACGCGTCTGAACAGCCAGTCTGACAGCATTGATGGCATGGTTGAAACCATCCGGCGCTTTGCCATGCAGACACGCCTTATTGCACTGAACGCCGCTATTGAAGCGGCGCGGGCAGGCACGTCGGGCCGCAGCTTTGCCGTCGTCGCGGCAGAAGTCCGCAGCCTGGCGGCCAGCGTCAGCAGTGCGACCGAGGAGATTGAGCGGGTGGTAGCAGGGAATAATCAACTGGCCAGAGAGGTGCTGCGGGGAATTGAAACTTCGCTGGCGAACACCGGTCAGGGGGTACTGCTGATGCGTGAGGCAGGGGAAGTGATAGCCAGCATTCAGAAAGATTCAGAGCGGGTAGAAAGCGCCGTCAGAGACGTTGCCCGGGTGGCGCATAGCGAATAACGACGTCTGAACCGGCCGGATAAACAGGGCCGGTGAATGCGTGGCCCTGAAGAACAGAGATTCATTGGGCCAGGTCCGGCGTTTATACGAACAGGAGAATAAGGAACGGCGGTTGTGACGATTATCTGATCAGCGCCGCTCAGCCTGGCAGGGTCAGTTAACTAGTTTCGTCACGACACGAACGGCTCTGGCATAGACTTCTCTCTGACCGTTGACTGATCGCGCTTCCTGTTGTTTCAGGAACGCAATGATTTCCTGTATGCCTGCCGTCTTGCCTGACTTCAGCAGGCTGGAAACAGCCTGTCCTACCACGGCATGGACATCATCCATATCCGCGGATTTATCGGTACTCAAAAGAAACTCCGGGGCAGCAATTCTGCTGAAAAGCATCTGAACGGGCAACGCGTCGGTGATTCAGACTGCCCGCACGTTTATCAAAAGCCAGCATCATGGCAGGGCCTTAAGCAGTTTTTCCCGCAGCGTGGCAACCTGGGTCGTCAGTTCACCAAGCTCACTGCAGGCGGTATCCATTACGGAGATCATATCGGCCGGGACGCCCGCCGCCGCGACTTTGAGCTGGTGACCCTGTTCCGTCAGGGAGACCACAACCCGGCGCTCATCCTTCCCGGTGTCACGCTGGCGACAGATGATGCCTGCGCTCTCCAGCCGCTTCAGAAGCTGACTGAGCGTGCCGGAATCCAGCCGGACGCGTGCGCCAATATCGGAGACGGTCAGGCCATCTTTTTCCCACAGCACCAGCAGTACCAGATACTGCGGATAGGTCAGCCCCAGCGGTTTCAGCCGCGACTGATAGAGCTTTGTCATGGCGAGCGATGCGGAGTAGAGCGCAAAGCAGAGAAACTGGTCGATGGTTTCAGGCGCTGCACTGGCGGGAGATGTATCAGCGATCCCCGCGGTTTCATCATTCATATCTTTACTCATTCTGAGTCCGGGGCAGGAGAGCCAGACCACCGGCGGCTTGTCAGCCCTGAAGTCTTGCTAAGCGTGTATCGGGAAGATGCGGACTGCGGCAGCATCTCTTGTCGGGTGTCAGACACCCAACTTTCAGGCGCTTTCGCGGCGAGAGGAAAAGCCGCTGGCTGCGCCTCCGGGTGAAAGGTGGCTCAGTATTGAATCAAATTAAATTGAAGTCAACATAACCGGGCGTAGCGCCTGGAACACAACGTGCGCCAGGGGCAATACGGCTAAGATTCGCCGCAATTTTTCAGTCTTTAACGCAGAAATAAATGCCGCACACTGTCAGCGCTGCGCGGTCATCGGGTAATGCCTGTGCAGCACAGAAAGTTATCCATGACCACAATCATTCTGCCCACCGCCAGCAGGTCAGCGGCCAGTAGCAGGCCGGTGCGCACCCGTTTATCCATCAGGGCGCGGTCACTCAGGTGCGCCTGAATCCGGCTCTAAAGCCCGGTCAGATGTATCCAGTTATTGGCGAAGGTATCCACGCTCAGTTACTCTCCTTCGCTGAGCTGCAGCAGCAGAATATCTGCATCCTGTTTTAGCCCGCCGATACGGCTGATAAGGTCAGCCGTATCGGCGAAACAGTGTCCGCCGGGAGGGTTCATACGGTGAAGGTCCCGACCAGGCCACGCAGGTCGCGCGCCCGTGCCAGCAGGGACTGTGACGCAGAAGAGGACTCTTCTACCAGCGCGGCGTTATTCTGCGTGACGCCGTCCATCTGACTCATCGCAATGCTGACCTGAGAAATGCCCTGCATCTGCTCACCGGAGGAGAGTGAAAGGTGGTCCATGGCATCGGCCAGTTCACCTACGCGGCTGACAATTTTCAGGATGCGCTCACCCGTTCCTGCGGCCACCGTGACACCTTCCTCGACCTGCGTGACCGCCTGCTCAATCAGCTGCCTGATGTCGCGTGCCGCAGTGGCGCTGCGCTGGGCCAGCGAGCGGACTTCACCCGCCACCACGGCAAATCCGCGACCGTCTTCCCCGGCACGTGCTGCTTCTACTGCGGCGTTAAGCGCCAGAATATTGGTCTGGAAAGCGATGCCCTCAATCACCGACGTAATGTCACGCACCCGCACGGCACTCAGTGAAATGTCATGCATGGTTTCTCACAGGCGCTGAACATCCGCCTCGCCTGCATGGGCCAGTGTGGCAGCCTCGCGTGCTGAACCCGCCGTCTGATGCGCGCCCGCCGCATTGCTTTTTACTGTGGCAGTAAGCTGCTCCATGCCGGCTGCGGCTTCCTGCAGCGCAGCAGCCTGCTGCTCGGTACGGGATGAGAGCTCACTGTTGCCCTGGGAAATCTCATCGGCCGCCAGCGCCACTGAAGCGGAAGCATCCTTGATTTGCGTTACCAGCTCGCGCAGATTGGTCTGCATACCGCGTAACGAAGCAAGCAGACTGGTGTTGTCGCCACGTCGCAGCGTAACCACGGAGGTGAGATCGCCAGCCGCGATCGCGGCAGCCAGCGTCTGTACCTGAACAGGTTCGCCGCCCAGCTGACGCATCAGCATACGCACAATTAACGCGCAGGTAGCGACCGTAGCCAGCACGGAGATCGCTGCCAGGATGATCAGTATCCAGGTGGTGCGGGCGATAGCGTTCCCGTTTTCCACCACCGCATCCCGGCTGTTGCGCATCTCAAGCTCAGTCAGATCGTTGATCGCGTTAAGCAGAGTCTGCTGCGCAGGACGCGCTACGGTTAACAGATAGTCGGTAACCTCCTGCTGACGGTTTTCCAGCCCGAGTTTCCCGGCGTTCATCAGGGTAGCTAGCGCGGCCTCTTCGGCAGATTCAATTCTGCTCATCGCCTCGCGTCCCGCGGGGCCGGCATCAGTCTGCATCATGCGCGACAGCGCTTCACGATTGTTGATGTAAAGCGCCCGCTGTTTTAGCAGACGTTCCCATTCTGGCTTCATCGCAACAGGTCGGTCATCAGGGCCAGGTTACGCACCGCAATGGCCATAACACGCACGCCGCCACGCATATCCAGCACGGTCTGGTACTTTTTCAGCCGGACATTGACCACCTCGTCCATGCTATTACGGGCGCTGTTCAGCGCCTGAATCGCGGTACCGGCACAAATAATAAACAGCAAAATCAGCAGGCCAAAACGTGCGCTAAGGCGCGTTGAGATTTTCATCGATCTTCCGGAAGCGTTCGTTGGGTAACCCGGTATCGGCAGCCGGAGAGGGTTCTGTAGGGTCGCACAAAACTAAATTGGGTGCTATTTAGTTTTGTGCGACAAAAGTATGCGTTGCCGGAATGTCTCCCATGTAATCAGACCGCCGGTGATAAATAAAAAAGTCATGCTTCCAGGCTTCGTCACGCAAATTTGCGCAACGACTTACGTCAGCGGATGACGATTCAACCTATTGTTAATGAATGATTTAACCGCCCTTTCATGGTGTATCCTGACGCACTGTGCGGTGTTCCGCCTTCCTGTCACATGACCCGTTGAAACCGTCATAATGCATAAATATAACCGGACTGGCCTGTTAATCTGGCCGTTGCTGCCGATAGAACACTCATCGATATTGATGACGTAACCGGCACGCGCCGCGCCGCGCAGGTCTTCTGTTGTGCTGGCGCGAGGCGGTGAGAACGCGTGATTTCTATGATCAGAAATAGCGGAGGGGTGATGATCGTCGGCAGTTAAGCTGACAGGCTATGAGACATACACCCCGGATTTTTACTGATAATTAAAACAACACTCTGACACTCTCCATCACCGGGAATGAACGCATGCGCCTGAAACTTTTCTGGCTCGCAGTGCTGAATATTGCGACCATCATTTTACTCTCCATACTGTGGGAATTCGGGCTTGAGGCGCGGGTTTCCAGCCTGCTGGGCCTGGGCTACGATCCCGGTTTCGAAACCAGCGAGCGGGTGCGGTTTATCCTGACTGCGACTGCATTTGCCGGGCTGGCAATGATTATCCCGGCGCTGATTATCGTGAATCTGATCCGCAAATCGCTGAGAGCAGAAAAAAATGCACTCAGGCTGGCCGGCACGGATGCGCTGACCGGCGTGATGAATCGTCGGTCATTCACCTCACACCTTACGGCGCTGAATACCGGAGAGATGCCTTACACCCTGACGCTGCTCGACATCAATGATTTCAAGAGTATCAATGACCTGAACGGTCATCGCCAGGGTGACGCCACGCTGGTTGCGCTGGCCGGGCTGCTGACCACCTCAGCGGGCACGCAGAGCCAGGTGTTTCGCATTGGTGGGGATGAGTTTGCTATCGTAACCGCGGTGCCCCAGGCTGAGCAGGCGCTGGCCGCCGCTGAAAGTCTCTGTCAGCATGCGGCATCCATCCGGACCGGCCCGCATACCTTCCTCAGTCTCTCCGCAGGCATTGCCAGTTCAGCCTGCACGGGGCAGGCCGATGTGGTACGGGCGGCGGATCTGGCACTGTACGAAGCTAAACAGAACACGCGTTCTCATCTGGCGCGGTTCACACCAGACATGGAGTTGCGCTTTCGCCAGCGGGAAAGGCTGGAGCAGGAAGTCGTTGCTGCCGTCAGCGGCCACGCCATCGTTCCCTTTCTGCAGCCACTGGTGTCGCTGCGAAGCGGAAACATTACCGGCTTTGAAATACTGGCACGCTGGATCACCGCGTCGGGGCAGACGGTTTCACCCGCCGAGTTTCTGCCGGTGGTGGAACGGCTGGGGCTGATGGACAGCATGACCGTGGCGCTGCTGCAGGATGCGGTCAGTGCAACACGGGCATGGCCCGCCGGGCTCTGCCTGTCGCTGAACATTACCCCGGAGCAGTTGCTGAGACCGTCGCTAACCACCTGTCTGTCCCGCATCATGCAGCATGCCGGACCGGTCATGCTGGAACTGGAGATCACGGAACAGAACGTCATGGCCATCTCTGATGATGCCCGCGAAGCGATCCGCCTGCTGAAAGAGGCCGGTATCGGCGTGGTACTGGACGATTTCGGCACTGGCTATTCCAATCTCTCCGTATTGCTGGGGCTGGGTATTACCAAAATCAAAATTGATCAGACGTTTATTGCCGGAATTGTGACCGGGTCGGAGCAGCGTAAAGTCGTGGAAACGCTGCTGGCGCTCTGTCAGGGGCTGAATGTGGTTATTACGGCAGAGGGCATCGAGGATGTCGCTACGCTGCGGTGGCTGAGAAAACGCGGCTGTGATTATGGTCAGGGGTATCTTTTCAGCCGTCCGGTGCCTGCCGGGCAGGCAACCACGCTGCTGGCATCGGCCAACGTGGAAGAGCTGATGCAGGAAGAGGCCGTGGCGGTTAACGTAGTCAGGGCGCTGGGCTAAAACCGGCGTGAGAACGGATTATGGCTGGCGTGAGTCAGTAAACAGGCCCGGCAGGAAGCGCCGGGCCTGTTGTCTCATCAGAACTGGTAAATCAGACCCAGCGCGGTGATGTCGTCGGTCGCCAGACCGAGCGGGTTGTTATCTTTCAACAGGTTGATGCGGTATTCACCATAGACCGACATATTCTTGTTGAAATAGTAAGTGGCACCCACGGCGGTGTACTTAACAATGTCGGCATCGCCGATATTTTCAATCTCTTTACCCTTCGATGAGACGTAACCCACGGATGGACGGAAGCCGTTCAGGAACTGATACTGTGCCACGGCTTCAAAGTTTTGCGCTTTGTTGGCAAAGCCACCGCTGATCGGCGTGGCGTTCAGGGTTTCGCCGTACATTGCGGCCAGATAAACCTGGTTCGCATCATATTTGACTGAGGTTGCCCAGTGCTGGGCTTTTTCGCCTTCACCGCGTGCGGCAGCGTTCTGTGACGTGGTGCGATCCAGGCTGGCAAATGCGCCAGCGAAGCTCAGGCCGAAATCGAAGTCATAAGATGCGGAGAGGGCAAAACCATCGCCATTCGAACGACGCACGCCGTCGATGTTACTGCTGCGGTCGTTTTTACCCTGATACTGTGCAGCAAGATTTAACCCGTCTACCAGACCAAAGAAATCACTGTTACGCCAGGTCAGCACGCCAGTTGAGCGGCCAGAGAGGAAGGCGTCGGTATAACCTGAATCGCCGCCGAAGAACGGCAGCATATCGGTGTAACTCAGCGCGTCATAGACCAGGCCATAGTTACGTCCGTAATCCAGCGCACCGGCCTTACCAAATTTCAGGCCAGCATAGCCCAGACGGGTACGGTTGGTGGCCTGTGCGTCACTGCCTTCGGAGTTGTGAAGGCTGTACTGATACTGCCAGAAGCCATAACCGGTGAGCTGATCGGTAATCTTCGTCTCGCCCTTAAAACCAAAACGGGCATAAGAAGAGGTATCACCGTTGTTGTTATCGTCGTCAGAAAAGAGGTGTGACACGTTAATCTTGCCGACCAGGTCCAGCTTATTGCCATCCTTGTTATAAATTTCTGCGGCCTGTGCGGAAGAAAGACCGATCAGTAACGGCATAATAGCCGTCAGTAAAGTGCGCTTCATCATTTAATTATTACCCTGTATTCATTAATTATTATTCCCCTGATGCGGGGTGAAATGAAAATGACACAAAAAGTTAAAATTACAAAGCGCAATAAAAGTAACAAAATGTGATGTCTATATTCAACTAATGAATAATAGCGGGGGTAAGAAGATTAAATGACAAGGTAATAAGATTTTCTTCTAATAAAAAACTCAGGAGAAATAGTGTAAAATTGATTTATTATCAGTAAATTAGTTATAAAAAGCACACTTTAATGCATAAGTTAACTGTATAAAATTAAATCAGATTACTCCCTGCATTAATTATAGTGACTTTTATGAAAGTGATAATTCCACAAGGATTCACTTCTAATCATTAGTCTGCATATTAATATCTGTTCATCTTTTCTGAAATATTATTTCCCGCCCGATAATCACGTCAGAAATAATCTGCGTGACACTGATTAAAGTGTCATCACATTGTTCATTAATTAATCGATAACAGATGGGGAAATTAATCCGGCCGGCGTGATAAATGAAAATAGTTTGTTAATTTTTGCTAATTAGCGCTCCTGGTTCAGGCGAAATACGGCGACCATCGCTGCACCAGTGAGAGGCAAGCTGCGCTAAAACAGGGCAGGAAAAGGGTTTTTATGGAGAGATAGTTTATCAGCGATCACAAAAGCGATATTTCATCCCGCGGATGCATAATTCTGCTGTTTAAAACCCGGCTTTGCCGCTGCAATCAGACAACTATTCACTATATATGCAAATAAAGTGAATATCGTTAGCTCCTAACTCGTTGATATTACGTCGTGATGACCATTTTATGCATTAATTCTCTGGCTGGCACGTTAACTGCACTCTACAGTAGGGCTGCACTACAACATCCTTTAACAATTTTAAAACATAAGCTTTACCTGGCCGGTAAAGTAAAGCAGGAGAATGGGTTATGGCACTGCACGTTTCACGTCACGATTTCGATCAATGGATGATGCCGGTTTATGCACCTGCGACCTTTATACCGGTTCGCGCAGAAGGCTCTACCGTCTGGGATCAAAACGGTAAAGATTACATCGACTTTGCCGGTGGCATCGCTGTTAATGCGTTAGGGCATGCGCATCCGGCGTTACAGCAGGCGTTGCAGCAACAGGCCGCACGGTTATGGCACACCGGTAATGGCTACACCAACGAACCGATCCTGCGACTGGCGAAGCAGTTGATCGACGCCACCTTTGCAGACCGGGTGTTCTTCTGTAACTCCGGCGCGGAAGCAAACGAAGCAGCGCTGAAACTGGCGCGCAAAGTGGCGCATGACCGTGCTGGCCCGCATAAAAGTGGCATCGTGGCGTTTAAGAATGCATTTCACGGGCGCACCCTGTTTACCGTCTCAGCCGGTGGTCAGCCCGCCTACTCAAAAGATTTTGCGCCGTTGCCGCCTGAGATCCAGCATGCACCGTTTAACGATCTGGCTGCAGCCGCTGAAATGATTAATGACCATACCTGCGCCGTAATTGTTGAACCAATTCAGGGCGAGGGCGGCGTGCTGCCTGCCGATCCGGCGTTCCTGCGTGGACTGCGTGAACTCTGTGATAAGCATCAGGCCGTGCTGATTTTTGATGAAGTGCAGAGCGGCGTGGGCCGTACCGGTTCGCTTTACGCCTATATGCATTATGGCGTCACGCCGGATGTCCTCACCAGTGCCAAAGCGCTGGGCGGCGGCTTCCCGATTGGTGCGATGCTGACCCGCGACGATCTGGCCTTGGTGATGGGCGTCGGTACCCATGGCACCACCTATGGCGGCAATCCGCTGGCGGGTGCGGTTGCCGGTAAAGTGATGGAGCTGATTAACCAGCCTGACATGATGGCGGGTGTCACGCAACGTCATGAGTGGATTGTCGCGGCCCTGGATGAGATCAATCAACGCCTGCATCTGTTTAAAGAGGTGCGTGGTCTGGGTCTGCTGATTGGCGCGGTGCTCAGTGACGACTTTGCCGGTAAAGCCAAAGAGATCAATCTGGCCGCCGCTGAAATGGGCGTGATGGTGCTGATTGCCGGGGCTAACGTGGTACGTTTTGCCCCCGCCCTGAATATCAGTGAGCAGGAAGTGAAGCTCGGCATGGCACGCTTTGCTGAGGTATGTGAGCGTCTGGTTCGAGGGTCCGCATCATGATGGTAATCCGTCCGGTTGAACGCGATGATTTAAGCCAGCTGATGGCGCTGGCCGGTAAAACCGGCGGCGGGCTGACCTCGCTGCCCGTTGATAGCGCCACGTTACAGGCGCGTATCGATCGATCGCTGCAGACCTGGGAGGATTCACTGCCACGCGCTGAGCAGGGCTATGTCTTTGTGCTGGCTGACAGCAAAGATAACCGTGCCGTGGGCATCTGCGCCATTGAGGTAGCGGTCGGCCTGCAGGATCCCTGGTACAACTTTCGCGTCGGCACTCAGGTGCACGCGTCGAAAGAGCTGAATGTCTATGCTGCGCTGCCCACGCTGTCGCTGAGTAACGATCATACCGGCAGCAGTGAACTCTGCACGCTGTTCCTCGATCCTGACTACCGTGACGGCAAAAACGGCTATCTGCTGTCGAAGTCCCGCTTCCTGTTTATGGCCAGTTTCCGTGAACGCTTCACCAATCGGGTGGTGGCTGAGATGCGTGGCGTCAGCGATGAGCAGGGCCATTCACCGTTCTGGGAGAGCGTCGGCAGCCGTTTCTTCTCAATGGAATTCAGCAAAGCCGATTTTCTTAGCGGCACCGGCCAGAAGTCCTTTATTGCGGAGCTGATGCCGAAGCATCCGCTCTACATCGACTACCTGACGCCAGAGGCGCAGGCCGTCATCGGACAGGTGCATCCACAAACCGCTCCTGCCCGTGCCGTGCTGGAGGCGGAGGGCTTCCGCTACCTCAATTATGTCGACATTTTTGATGGCGGCCCGACGCTGGAGTGCGATATCGACCACATTCGCGCCGTACGCAAAAGCCGTCTGCGCAGCGCAGAACCGGGCGAAAATCCGGCTGATGCGCCGCTTTGCCTGGTTGCCAATAACCATTACCGCCAGTTCCGTGTGGCGCTGATCCCGGCCCATGCCGACAGCGACAGCGTGCAACTCACGGATGAACAGATGCGGGCGCTCCACTGCCAGCCGGGCGACAGCCTGCGCGTGGTGACGCTCTTCAAAGAGGAGAAAACAGCATGACGCACCTGATAGAGGGAGAATGGCTGAGCGGCGACGCGGAGATCCTGACGAAAGCGGATCCGGTCAGCGGCGAGACGCTATGGCAGGGCCAGGCTGCATCGGCCGCGCAGGTCACGTCGGCCTGTGACGCGGCGCGCGCCGCCTTTCCGGCCTGGGCCAGACGCCCGCTGGCGGAACGGCAGGCGATCATAGAGAAATTTGCCGCCGGGCTTGAAGCGCACAAAACAGAAATGGCAGAAACCATCGCCCGTGAAACCGGCAAGCCGCGCTGGGAAGCGCTGACTGAAGTCGGCGCGATGATCAATAAAATCGGCTTTTCGGTGAAGGCGTACCATAGCCGCACCGGTGAGCAGCATGAAGGCGAAAGCTCGCTGCGCCATCGTCCGCATGGGGTACTGGCGGTATTTGGTCCCTATAACTTCCCCGGTCATCTGCCAAACGGGCATATCGTGCCGGCGCTGCTGGCGGGTAACTGCGTGGTTTTTAAACCCAGTGAACTGACGCCGCTGACCGCCGAAAAAACGGTTGAGATCTGGCTGGCGGCGGGCCTGCCAGCTGGCGTACTGGCGCTGTTGCAGGGTGGACGTGAAACCGGTCAGGCGCTGGCTACCTGTAGCCAGATTGATGGCCTGCTGTTTACCGGCAGCGCTCACACCGGCTATCAACTGCATCGCCAGTTTGCCGGTCAGCCTGAGAAGATGCTGGCGCTGGAAATGGGCGGCAATAACGCTCTGATTGTAGAAGACCCTGCTGAACTGGATGCGGCCGTCAACATCACGTTGCAGTCCGCCTTTATTACCGCCGGTCAGCGTTGCACCTGCGCCCGGCGTCTGCTGGTTAAACGCGGCGAGGTGGGTGATGCCTTTCTGCAGCGGCTGGCTGAAGTGACGGGGCGACTGCAACCGGCCGCCTGGAATGCTGAGCCGCAACCCTTTATGGGCAGCGTGATCTCCACCGGCGCGGCAGAGAAGATTATGGGTGAGTGGCAACGTCGGGTGGCGGCGGGTGGCGAAGTGCTGCTGGCGATGCGCTGGCCGGATCGCCACAGCGCCATACTGACGCCAGGCATTATCGATTTAACCGTTGTGCAGGGCATCCCGGATGAAGAGGTCTTTGGCCCGCTGCTGGGCGTCGTCCGCTATGACACCTTTGATGAGGCGATTACGCTGGCGAACCAGACCCGTTACGGCCTGTCGTGCGGATTAATCTCGCCTTCACGCCAGCAGTTTGATCAACTGCTGCTGGAAGCACGCGCCGGTATCGTCAACTGGAACAAACCGCTGACGGGCGCAGCCAGTACGGCACCGTTTGGCGGCATTGGCGCGTCGGGCAACCATCGCGCCAGCGCCTGGTATGCGGCGGATTACTGTGCCTGGCCGATGGCCTCACTGGAGACACCGGACCTGACGCTGCCCGCCACGCTGTCGCCGGGCCTGGATTTTTCTGCGCCGGAGAAAACATCATGAAGGCAACAGAAGCCAACTTTGATGGGCTGGTGGGATTAACCCACCACTATGCCGGGCTGTCGTTTGGTAACGAAGCCTCAACCCGTAACCAGCTGCAGCCCTCGAATCCCCGTCTGGCGGCAAAGCAGGGGTTGCTGAAAATGAAAGCGCTGGCCGATATGGGCTACGTGCAGGGCGTGATCCCGCCACATGAGCGGCCCAATATTGCGGCGCTGCGCCAGCTCGGATTCAGCGGCAGCGATGAGCAGGTGCTGGCGGCAGCCGGGAAAACCGCGCCGGGATTACTCTCCGCCTGCAGCTCCGCGTCGGCGATGTGGGTCGCCAATGCCGCTACGGTTTCGCCGTCCGCGGACAGCCTGGATGGCCGGGTTCACCTGACGGTGGCAAATCTTAACAACAAATTCCATCGGGCAATGGAAGCGCCGGAAACGGCCTGGCTGCTGCGTTCCATCTTCCGCGACGACGGCCATTTTGCCGTACATGATGCGTTGCCGCAGGTGGCGATGTTTGGTGATGAAGGGGCGGCTAACCACAACCGGCTCGGCGGGAGCTATGGAGAGCGCGGCGTGCAGCTGTTTGTCTATGGCCGCGACAGCATCCATGAGGGCAACGCTCCGCAACGTTACCCGGCGCGGCAGACCCGTGAGGCCAGCGAGGCAGTGGCCCGTCTGCATCAGCTTTCACCCGAAAGCGTGCTTTTCGCGCAGCAGAATCCTGCCGTGATCGATCAGGGCGTATTTCATAACGATGTGATTGCGGTCAGCAACCAGCAGATGCTGTTCTGTCATCAGCACGCCTTTGTTAATCAGCCTGAACTGCTGGCGCAGCTTCGGGCGCGCGTGCCCGGCTTTGTGGCACTGGAAGTACCGGCAGATCGGGTCTCGGTAAAAGAGGCGGTAGAGACCTATCTGTTTAACAGCCAGCTGCTCAGCCGTCCCGACGGCAGCATGATGCTGGTGCTGCCGGAAGAGTCACGTCAGCATCCGGGTGTCTGGCGCTATTTGTGCGAACAGGTCGAAGGTGACACGCCACTGAAAGCCCTGAAGGTGTTTGATCTGCGCGAAAGCATGTATAACGGGGGAGGCCCGGCCTGCCTGCGTTTGCGGGTGGTGCTGACGCCTCAGGAGCAGCAGGCAGTCAATCCGGCGGTGCTGATGAACGACAGACTCTTCAATACGCTGAATCACTGGGTTGACCGTCACTACCGCGATCGCCTGACCCAGGCCGACCTGGTCGACCCGCAATTGCTGCGTGAGGGACGTGACGCGCTGGATGAACTGACGAAGCTGCTAGACTTAGGAAATGTATATGCATTTCAGCAGTGACGGAGGGGGCAGTTCAGGCTGCCGCCTGCTCAGGGCGAAAAGGAGGAACGATGCAGGATTTTTTACAGCAAACGCTCTCCGGCGAAGTACCGCGTAAGCGTAGTGGTGAAACGGCGCATCTTCGCTGGCAGTGGTTGTATCACGGCATACTGTTAATGGAGCCAACGGTGCCGGTTAAACAGGCACTGGTGCTTTCCGCCGGGATTCACGGTAATGAAACCGCCCCGGTTGAAATGGTGAACCAGCTGATTAATTCCCTGCTGCGCGGCGAAAAACCGTTGCAGCAGCGCATGCTGGTGATTCTGGGTAACCCGTCAGCGTTGCGGGCTGGCAAGCGCTATGTGCGCTATGACATCAACCGGCTGTTTGGCGGACGCTGGCAGCAGATTGATGATGGCGATGAGGCCCGCCGCGTGCTGCGGCTGGAGCAGACGCTGGAAACGTTCTGGCAGCTGGGCGAGTGCGATGAGACGCGCTGGCATCTCGACATGCACACGGCGATTCGCGGCTCTTACCATCCTCAGTTCGGCGTGATGCCGCACAACGAGCGCCCCTGGCCGCCCGGATTTCTTGACTGGCTGGCCGCAGCCGGTCTGGAAGCGTTGGTATTTCATCGTGCGCCGGGCGGCACCTTTACTCATTTCAGCTGCGAGCACTTCGGTGCGGCCAGCTGCACCCTGGAACTGGGCAAAGCGCTGCCGTTTGGCGAGAACGATCTCAGTCAGTTCAGTGCGGCACAGCAGGCGCTGGCATCGTTACTTTATGGTGAAGCCATGCCGGTCACGACGGTTAAGCCGCGCCATTATCGGGTCGCGCAGCAGATCACCCGGCTGAGTGAGCACTTTACGCTGCATATGTCGCCGGAAACGCTGAACTTTACCGCCTTTCCACAGGGGACATTGCTGGCCGAAGATGGCAACACTCGTTATTACGTGCAGCAGGCACGGGAATATGTGCTGTTCCCGAACCCCAACGTAGCAGCCGGGTTACGTGCCGGACTGATGCTGATAGAAGAGGGCGAACAGACCCAGGCGTTGCCGGTCTGATGCCTGAAGTTACCGGCGCCGTTCATCGGTGCTAAAAAATCGGCAGGAAAAGCGGGAGAGAGCCTTCCGCTTTCCTGTCGTAACCATTACACTCCTCCATGATTTCTGCGAAATTCGCTGTAAATACATAAACGTTTTCAATTCCTCACGCCTTTCTTCTTATTCTCTTCATGATTGCCCGATTTTTATCTTTTATGCTTTCATGGCTTTACTCAGACTCTGAGTAGTTGACGTTCAGCGTCGTATGCTTGTTTCCGAAGACGCGACAGAGTGCTGTCGTCATTATCATGAATTATAAGGACACGATTATGCGCAAACTGACTTCCCTTTTACTGGCTTCTTCGCTGGCGTTTGGTGCAGCCACCGCCGTCCATGCTGCTGCCGATAACCTGACTCCACCGCCAGCAGGCAGCGAAAAAGCAATGCACAAACCGCCAATGCGTCATGGCCCGGAGATGATGTTTAAAGGTCTGAACCTGACCGACGCGCAGAAAACGCAGATGCGCGACATCATGAAAGAGAGCCACAAAGATATGCAGCGTCCATCGCTGGATGAGCGTCGCGCAGCCCACAGCATTATTGCCTCTGACAGCTTTGACCAGAGCAAAGCAGAAGCGCAGGCAGAAAAAATGTCCGCCAATGCGAAAGAGCATGCGCTGAAGATGCTGCAAACGCAGAACAAGCTCTATAACGTGCTGACGCCGGAGCAGAAAAAACAGTACAACGCGAACTTTGAAAAGCGTCTGACTGAGAAAGGCCCGCACGAAGGAAAAATGGCACCGCCAGCAGAACCGGCTGAATAACTTTAATTAAGCCAATGGCCTGAGACCGCCGACGCTGTCCACTGATATAAGTGGGCAGCATCGGCGGTTTTTTTATAGCGGCAGAATAGGGTAGGCACCCGACAGAATCGGGCGGCAGAGAATTTTGTAGCCGTCGTGATCAAAACCGCCTTCCGGGCGCTGCAGTTTTCTGGCTTCATCCATACTGCTGACCGAACCGAGATAGAACCAGTGGTCGATGACGTGGATCTGCGTCATCTCTTTGCCTTCCTCCACCAGACCTACGGCCCCTTGCCAGGGCCAGCAAAAGACCCGGACATTCTCCAGCGCTTCCAGCAGACGATCCTGATGATCGCTGACCGGCTCTTTACCGCAGCAGGCACCGGCGCAGCGGCGCAGTGCCGAACGGAAGCAGCCTCGTCCCGCACTCAGCGCTTCCAGACCCAGCAGGCCATGACAGAGCTGATACTCATCTGCAAGCTGCTTCAGCCGTTCAAGGGCGGCAAAGCGACTGCGATAGAGGCCAAACAGGTTGGGAGACTGGCTGAAATCGAGATCTTTTGCGTAAACCACATTTGGTTTGCCATCGGTAATCTGCAGCGAACAGAGCTGCCGGTTTTTGCGCAGTCGCTTATTAAACAGCGGTTGCTGGGTTTTTATCATCTGCGCTTCCAGCAGCAGTGCGCCGAGATCGCCTGCGGTAGGGATCCAGCTAACACGCCGCGACTGACGCAGCATTTTCGCCTCGTCAGGGGTGCGAAAATGGGACATCACCCGTGAACGCAGATTCACACTTTTACCGATATAGAGCGGGAGTGACTCACTCTCGCCATGAAATGTATAGACGCCAGGATGATTCGGCAGGCCTTCCAGCCATTCACGCAGGTGTTCAGGATATTGATAAATTGTATTCGCGTCGGGTTCGGGGCGAAGAATGGCAGTACGTCTGGCCAAAATGGACTCCACTTACTGGTTGTCCATACAGCATAACAGGCAGGTGAAATGATCGCCAGCCGTCTGGTTAAAGACGCCGTGTTGCCAGCCAGCAGATCAGCGAATCCAGGGTAATCATCGCGGCCCCCTGCCAGAAGGCCAGTGCCGGCGTCAGGCCGAGCCATAGCGACCCCTGCAGGGCCGACAGCACGGGTGTGAAATACGAGGCAGTGGCCAGCAGCGTCAGGTTGCCCTGCTGAATCCCATGGTTCCAGGCGGAGTAGGCGATGGCGGTAGAGAGGCCGACAAACAGCATCTCCAGCAGTGGTATCAGTGCAAATGTCATCGGCGCAGAATGACCGCTGAAGGCATATTTGATCCACAGCGCCAGCACGGTCAGAATAAAAAACAGCGTAACGCCGTTCGAGTCCCGGGCAAAGCGGCGGGTAACGTTGTTGTAGAGCGCCCAGGTCAGGGCGACAATAAAGGCGAGTGCATAGGAGACAGGATTACGCAGCATGTTCTGCCATAGCAGCGCAGGCGAGCTGCTGCCGCTACCTTTCATCACCCAGACGATCCCCAGCAGCGACAGTAGCAGTCCGGGCCAGAGCCAGACGCGGAAGCGTTGCTGATTAAATGGAATAGCCAGCACGATGGTGAGGCAGGGCCAGAGATAGTTAATCATTCCCAGCTCCAGCGACTGACTGCGATCGCTGGCCAGCCCGATAGCCAGCGCCAGAGAGATTTCGTAGCCCACGAAGAGAGTGCCGCTCAGCTATAAATAGATTGCAGGCATTGCGCCGGGCTTTGGCAGGCCGCGGGTCAGGCAGAGCAACATGGCGGTGGTGCTGTAGATCAGCGCCGCACCGCCAGTGGCACCAAAAGCTTCACTGACGCTGCGCAGCAGGCCAACGGTGGTGCTCCAGAGCAGAATGGCGATAAGCCCGATAAGGGTGGCGCGCGAAACGGTGGCAGGCATACAGCGATCAACATGGTGAGTGAGAGAAGCCTCCCTTGCCGGGGCAAAGGAGGCGCGGGATTACTTCCAGAAATCGTCAAATACCGTGATCGGCGGGCGACGTTTGTGCTCAGTTTTCAGATACCAGCCTTCGATGATGCGGGCGTTATCAGGATTGATGGTTTTCCCTTCCAGATAATCATCGATCATCTCGTAGGTGACACCCAGCGCCACTTCATCCTGCAGGCCTGGACGATCATCTTCCAGATCGGCAGTCGGCTTCTTCAGGTAGAGATGTTCCGGACAGCCAAGATGCTTCAGCAGCTGTTTGCCCTGACGCTTGTTCAGGCGAAACAGCGGGTTGATGTCAGTGCCGCCATCGCCATACTTGGTGAAGAATCCGGTGACCGCTTCCGCCGCGTGATCGGTCCCAACCACTACTCCTTTGGTCATGCCGGCGATGCTATATTGCGCTTTCATTCGCTCGCGCGCTTTTTCATTGCCGCGCACGAAGTCGGAAAGCGTAATACCCGCGTCTTTCAGCGCGCGCTCACTGGCGAGCACTGACTCTTTGATATTGACCACCAGCGAACGGTCAGGTTTGATGAAGGCCAGCGCGTCCTGACAATCCTGCTCATCCGCCTGCACACCATAGGGCAGACGCACGGCAATGAAGGTATAGTCGTTATCACCGCTCTCCTGACGCAACTCGCCGATCGCCGTTTGCGCCAGCTTACCCGCCAGCGTTGAATCCTGACCGCCGCTGATCCCCAGCACCAGCGTTTTCAGTCCGCTGTGGCGTTTCAGGTAGGCTTTAAGAAAATCGACGCTGACACGCACTTCCTGGTCGGCGTCGATAGCGGGTTTCACACCCAGTGCTTCAATAATTTCCTGCTGCAGTGACATGAACTTCTCCTCAGGTCAGTGGCCTGTCGGCTCGATGCGAACGTTTTAATAAAGCTAACGTGCCTTCGTCAAAACAACAAGCTTAAGCGGCAACTGATTACGGCTTAACGTTGCGAAATCAGTGAGTTTTTACCTGTGGCAGCGGTTTTTTTGCCAGCAGGCTGAACATCAGAATTGCCATCATAAAGCAGCCGAAAATGGTGGCACACATGCTCAGTACCGAGGTGCCGCCGATGCCGGTGATCGGCACGGTAATCGCGCCCAGCGTGAACATGGTGACGCCAATCACTGCAGAGGCGCTGCCCGCGCGGTGGCCCTGACTCTGCATCGCCAGTGATGAGGCGGTGGTGGCGATCACGCCATTACTGGCGATGGTGAAGAACAGTGCGACCAGCAGCAGTGCCAGCGGTGCATGGAACAGCGCGGACAGCAGCAGCAGGCTGGAGGCGACAAAGGCCAGCGTCAGTCCGCCTTTCAGCACCCGATACTCGCCCCAAAGCGGACAGAGACGGGCGCTGGTCTGCGAGGCAATGATCAGACCAAATCCGTTGGCCGCAAAGCAGAAGCTGAAGGCCTGAGGTGACAGACCATAGAGCTGCTGCAGCACAAACGGTGAGGCACCGATGTAGGCGAACATCCCGGACATCATAAAGCCCTGCGTCAGGCAGAAGCCCATAAAGGGGCGATGGGTTATCACCTGACCCAGCGCGGCGTAAGCGGAGAAAATCGATCCTTTACTGCGCCGCTCTTCTGGCAGCGTTTCATGCAGCTTCCAGCGTGCCAGCAGGATCAGCAGAATGGCAATGCCGCCCAGCACCATAAAGATGCCGCGCCAGTTGACTATCGTCATCAGCACACCGCCCAGTACCGGTGCACCAATCGGGGCCAGACCGTTGACCAGCATCAGCAGCGCGAAGAAGCGCGTCAGTTCATGACCGCTATACATGTCACGCGCAATCGCCCGTGACAGCACGGCGCCGCCCGCACCCGCTAACCCTTCAAACAGTCGTGCCAGCAGCAGCTGGTTAATATCCTGCGCCAGCGCACAGCCCATCGAGGCGATAAACAGCAGCACCAGTGACAGGGTCAGCGGGCGCAGGCGACCAAATTTATCGCTCATCGGGCCAAACAGCAGCTGGCCAACGCCCAGACCCAACAGACCGGCGGTCAGACTCAGCTGCGCGGTTGCGGTTTCAGTGTGCAGGTCCTGTGCCATTTGTGGCAGTGCAGGCAGATAGAGGTCGATGCAAAGCGGGCCCAGTGCGGCCAGCAGGCCGAGCGTAATGGCGTAAACCAGGCGGTTAGAGTGTACAGGGGTCATTTATCCTCGAAGTCGTCAGCGGTGGGGTGAACAGAAAGCGGGCAAGGCAGTAAATTTCAGAGACCCGTAACACCGCTATCACACTGATCAACGCCCTGACTGATGAGGGCCGATGAGTCTGAAAACGAATCGCTACAGGGTGTCTGTTTTGCAGGGAAGTATACGTCTGCGTTGACAGCAAAACAGCCTTCTTTACGATATCCTGACATTTGCCATGCCACAAATTGTTGCTCATAAACTTGATAAATCAGCATTTATGTTCCAGGCTTGTTCCCACATGGACAATCAATGAGGAACAACAAGATGAATAAAGTGATGGGATGTATCGCTGCAGCGCTGACGCTGGCTGCACTGTCTGGTTGTACGACTTACGATCGTGCTGAAAGCTACGTGACTAAGCCAGTCGTTAAGGATGTTAAAAAAGGTATGACCCGCGATCAGGTTCGTCAGATCGCCGGTACGCCGTCTACTGAAATCACCATGGTTCACGCGCGCGGTACCTGCCAGACTTACGTACTGGGTCAGCGCGACGGTAAAGCACAGACTTACTTCGTGAGCTATAACGACACTGGCCGTGTCATGAACTACGGCTTCCAGAGCTGTGCGGAATATGACACCGATCCGCAGGTTCAGCAGTAATATGTAGCCCTCCTGAATAGCAAACGGCCCGTCTTCATGACGGGCCGTTTTTCGTTGCGGCGCGGACTACAATCCCGCCGGACGCGGCACCTCAACATAATCACCGTCTATCTGCCGCTGGTAGTAGTGGCCGTCCTGCACATAGAAACGTTTACCATTAAAGTCGAGTACGCGCATTTCACTGCTGACCCGCGACTCTGCTGGCGGCTCGACCACCACATACTCTTCGCCATGACGCTGATAATAACTGCCATTCAGCAGGTAGTAGGTCAGTCCGCCAATCAGCACCGCGGTAGCGGCTTCAGGTAGAAAACGCACCGGGCCAGGACCGCCCCAGTGGGGACCGGGTCCGCCATGTCGGCCCCATCCATCCGGGCCCCAGTCGCCAGGGTGGGCGAAAGCCAGCGCGGGCGTCAACAGCGCCAGCGTCAGAAGCGAGGCAATAATTTTTTTCATCGGATGTCCTCCTCATAAGACTGGATGCAGAATTCGCTTTTTACCGGGTAAAGACAAGCACTAAAGCGGCAATTTTTCGCCTGTTTACCATGCTTAACGCTTTCTTAACGGCGTCGCCATCAATGGGGCGGATTATGGAGAGGAAGGGCGGAAATAACCTGGCGCGGGCGCGCCAGGTTTACAGCAGATTAACGGTGCACCAGCTCGGGGTTGTCGTCACTTTCCAGTACGCGCTTATCGGTCAGACCTAACCAGCGGCTGGTCAGGGAACCGGCGGTCATGGAACCGTTGACGTTCAGTGCTGTACGACCCATATCAATCAGCGGCTCAATGGAGATCAGCAGCGCCACCAGGGTAACAGGCAGGCCCATCGCAGGCAGAACAATCAGGGCGGCAAAGGTGGCACCGCCGCCGACACCCGCCACACCTGCAGAGCTTAGCGTGACGATCCCGACCAGGGTTGCAATCCACAGCGGGTCAAACGGATTGATCCCGACGGTTGGCGCAACCATCACGGCCAGCATGGTCGGATAGAGACCGGCACAGCCGTTCTGACCAATAGTGGCACCAAAGGATGCCGCGAAGCTGGCAATCGACTCCGGCACGCCAAGACGACGGGTCTGCGTCTCTACGCTCAGCGGAATGCTCGCTGCGCTGGAGCGGCTGGTGAAGGCGAAGGTGATAACCGGCCACACTTTACGGAAGAAGCGCAGCGGGTTGATGCCATTCACCGACAGCAGCAGGGCATGAACACCGAACATGATGGCCAGACCGAGGTAAGAGGCGACCACAAAGCTGCCCAGCTTGATGATGTCCTGCAGGTTTGAACCGGCAACCACTTTGGTCATCAGCGCCAGCACACCATATGGCGTCAGTTTCATCACTAAACGCACCAGTTTCATAACCCACGACTGCAGCGTGTCGATTGCGACCAGCACGCGCTGACCTTTCACTTCATCATCTTTCAGCAACTGCAGGGCAGCCACACCCAGGAAGGCGGCAAAGATGACGACGCTGATAATTGAAGTTGGATTAGCGCCGGTCAGATCGGCAAACGGGTTTTTCGGGATAAAGGAGAGCACCAGCTGTGGCACGCTCAGGTCAGAGACCTTGCCAACATAGTTGCTCTGGATCGCACTCAGACGCGCGGTTTCCTGCACACCCTGTACCAGACCTTCCGCGCTCAGACCAAACAGGCCGGTCACGAAGACGCCGACCAGCGCGGAAATCGCGGTGGTAAACAGCAGTACGCCAATGGTCAATATACTGATTTTCCCCAGCGAAGAGGCGTTATGCAGACGGGCTACCGCACTCAGAATAGAAACGAATACCAGCGGCATCACCACCATCTGCAGCAACTGGACATAGCCATTACCGACGATGTTAAACCAGCTGATAGACTCTTTTACCACTGCGCTGTTTTCGCCGTAGATCAACTGCAAAACCAGGCCGAACAGCACGCCGATCACCAGACCGGTCAGCACTTTTTTCGACAGGCTCCAGTTCTGACGGCTGAAGCGAGAGAGCAATACCAGCAGCACCACAAAGGCCACGATATTGAGCATAAGAGGAAGGTCCATACTGAAACTCCGGAGTAATGCGGCTTTCCCACCCGGGAAAGCCGCATAATGTTAATCACTAATTAAGGCAGCGGGAATGGTAACAGCAGGCGGAGAGGGTGCCTTATATCCAAATGGCATGGTTTATAACTTAATGGCGTTTTGTGCGGCTTTATTGCGCAGTATGACTGGAAATTAACCGTCCTACGCCATTTTGTAGCGTATCAAACAGTTGAGCCGGCCAGCCGTTTGCACCAAAAGATGGCATGCCGACCGGGAACCACAGCGCATAGCCTACCAGTCCCAGACACAATGCCCGCTCAAGCTGATTTCCTTTCTGACTGCGCAGAATCGGCAGACGGAAGCGCCAGCGGCATGGCCACAGCAGCGGAACACCGGCGGGCGTCAGCATATCGGCCACAATATGACTGAGGTAGCCTAGCGTCAGACCCTGCAGTACGTCTGCCGGTATCGGCGACGACTGGGGCAGGTTTAACTGAAAAAGCCATAAACCGGCCGCCACTGCCAGCAGACTATGGGTAAAGCCCCGATGGCCGAACGCGCGCGCAATAGGATGAGAAAGCCAGCATAATCGTTGTCCCAGCAGAGATTTAGGGTGATCGATATCGGGCAGAAGGCATGTCAGCAGGGCTGATGGAACGAGATGCCACCAGTCGGCCTGCGCCAGTACGGGTGTCAGCTCAGCACGTTTGGCAAAAATAGCGCTGGCAATGGCAAAAATGATGTGGCCTTCGCCCGTCATGATAGAACCTGGTTGCAAAGAAAGCTGTCGATGCATCCAGTATAGGGATTTATCCAGTAAATGAGAACATGTGACGCTGTAACGAAGCATGAATATTTTTAACAAGGCGAACAGCGTTGAAACACTCTCCGCCCCTGCTGCCAGAAGGATTAACGAGCCAGCCAGCCGCCATCTACCGCCAGCGTATAGCCATTGACGTAGTCAGACGCGGAAGAGGCCAGGAAAACCACCGGGCCCATCATGTCCTCCGGCACGCCCCAGCGTCCTGCCGGGATACGCCCCAGGATCTCATCGCTTCGGGCCTGGTCTTTACGCAGTTGTTCGGTGTTATTGGTAGCCATATAGCCTGGGGCAATTGCATTAACATTAATGCCATGCTGCGCCCACTCGTTCGCCATCAGTCGGGTTAAACCCATGACTGCGCTTTTTGACGCTGTATATGAAGGCACGCGGATGCCACCCTGGAACGACAGCATAGAGGCGATATTGATAATCTTGCCGCCGTTACCCTGAGCAATAAACTGCCGTGCTATCTGCTGTGACAGGAAAAAGACCGTTTTACTGTTGATGTTCATCACATCA
>Ga0153961_1000103_pt1 | contig 33051 bp, 29 predicted proteins | sample TSFL045MetaG_FD_104748 | JGI IMG/M metagenome (GOLD analysis project Ga0153961, IMG submission 104748) | Attine ant fungus gardens microbial communities from Florida, USA - TSFL045 MetaG | ecosystem: Host-associated > Fungi > Mycelium > Unclassified | place: USA: Florida, Withalacochee...
AGAATATTGTGATGATTAGACGTTAAAATATTAAGTCCCATATTATAATAATATAAAACTACAGGTATGTATTTTGCCCTTCTTATATGTAAGGAATACTCCAAAAAAAATATTCTATCTTCCATAAACTGCAAGTCACTATTAAATTTTACATTATTATCAGTTATTATACTTCTCTTATACATACACGCAAACCATGGCTGAAAATTATCTTTAATACAATTATAATACTCCTCTTTATTTAAGTATGTTACCTTATCAAAAATCGGTTTGCCACTTTTTTTCGTACCATCCTGCCATTGACGGCACATCTGAAAGCAAACGATATCCACATCATGGATATTATCTACACAAATCTGTAAACAATCAGATGCAATCTCGTCATCTCCATCACAGAAAAAAACATATTCTCCGGCAGCAACTGACAATCCTCTGTTTCTTGCAGATGAAACTCCCTGATTCTCCTGATGAATAACAACCACCTTATTGTTTGTTACGGAGTATCTATCACAAATATCCCCACTGGCATCCTTTGAGCCATCATCAATCAAAATCAACTCATAATTTGAATATGTCTGATTTAGTATAGACTCAATTGTTTTTGCCAAATACTCTTCACAATTATACACTGGCACAATAATACTAACAAGCGGGGTCATTTTAATCCTCCTTCTGCTTGTCCAAGTCTTAAACAAGCTTTTGTACAATTGGTATTTTTTTCAACACAAAGGTCAAAATACCTGAAATTATAAAAATCAGCAATCCATAAATTAAAATGCTGAATATCGGATTTATTAAATCGTAACTAAAATTTAATTTATGAAACAATAAACTATTAATTGCAACATGCAAAACATAGATGCCTAAAGTGCATTTACCCACAATTAAATAAATATCCCTACTCTTAGCTGTCTGTAACTTGGGTTCTAACCTCTTAATAAATATGAAAATTGCCACAGCTAACAGCGTATTAAAAATACCCGTATTATCAGACAACACCATAATCTCCTGACCGGTGTATAGGGACAGCACACAGTTACCAAGCGGCATAATAACCAAACCGGCAGATGCAGCAATGTAGAGCATGCGGCGAATTATTTTGCTGTTTATTCCATAGTGGTTCAAAAAATATCCTAGTAAAAAGCACATAGAATAGTCCGTAAAACATATCAGCTCTAAACCTATATGCAAAAAAGAAATTTTGGGAAATAAAGCTGTCAGGGCATTAAAAGTTTTAACCACCATTCCAAATATAAAAAAGATTACAATCAAGTATCTCCACATGGCTCTATCCATTATTAAAACCAGCTTTTGTAAAACAGGAACTATTAAATACAACGCTAAAATTGTATACAAAAACCACAAATGATATCCTGACTTTCCTGATACAACACTAACTACGCTTAACAGTATATGCTTAATTTCTACACCGCCCTGTGGCGGATATAACCACAAATCAAAAAAATAATAAAAAATTCCCCAGAACACTAACAAAATTACAATAGGCATTATATATTTTCTGAACATAGTTTTTACATCTATGCTCTTTTTTATATCAAGAAAGCAGGCTCCGCTTATCATAAAAAACACCGGGACTCCCCATCTGCTAATACTATTATAACACATAGAGACATTCCAATTAAAGCTTCCCAAGTCATATTTACTTAGTCCAACTGCAGTAATATGTACAATCACTACCGAAAATATAGATATAACCCTGAGAAGTTCAAGGTATACACATCTTTCCTTCAAAAAATCCCCTCCGATAACATATTAGTTAGTAGAGATTAATTTATATAATTTTTCTATTTCATCTACATTGCCCTTTTTTTCATTAATTATATATTGCTCAATATTTTTATATAACCCTTTGTCATTCATTAATCGTTGTATCCCATCGGCTACGCCGTCAGCATTCATTTCCACAATAAGACCATTTTTTTCATCAATAATCTGGTTATACACCACATCAAAATTAGTAGTAACACACGGCTTATTCAACATTCTGGCCTCTGTCAGCGTAATACAAAAGCCCTCACTTTTTGATGTTTGTACATAAATATCTGCCGATTTCATAATAGGATATGGATTGCTTTGGGCGCCCATAAGAAAGAAACATTCCGACAAATCAAAACGTTGGATATCATGCTCAATTTTTTTTCTCTCTGTTCCCTCTCCTATTACAAACCATTCAAATTTAACATTCCTTTCCTTTAACAAGCCAGCTGCCTTTACCGCAATATCATAACCCTTTTGCTGAACTAATCTTCCTGTTGTTACAAGCCTGAGAACACCCTCCCGTTTTTCCGGTAACTTATTCTCCTCTTCTGACATTTTTTTAACTAAATCCGGATTATTAATATCAAAAATCGTCAGCAATCTATCTGCATATTGGGGAAATATTTCCTTTATTTTGTCGGATAACATATCGGAAACACAAACAATATTATTGTAAGCACTATAATACGCCTCGTCAAACTCTCTGCTATATCCTACCTCGCCATAGTCTGCATTTATCCAAGCTATTTTCTTTTTTGCTTTAACCTTTTCTGCAACAAAATGGGTTGGATTCCCCTGTCCCCATGCTATTGCAACATCATACTCTTCATTTAAGGGCTCGAACACCTTGCCACACCCTTTCCAATATGCCTGTGAAATGTGCAGCGGCATTCCGGCTTTTTGATTTTTTATCAGATTCTTTTTTACAGCTAATCTGGCTGATAAATATTTAAAATTAAAAGAAACCAACTGCTGTACCATTGATTTTTTGCAAAAAGTCAAATATAAATTTAACGGCAAGACAATAACCTCATGCGGCAATAAACTCTCAAACAAACCGCCAAAAGAGAACATTTGCAAATAAACATCATATTTTTTAAAATCGATTAACGAAAGCAATGAAAGCAAGCTTTTTTCTGCCCCACCACATTCCAAAGAGTTTATAACAAACAAAATCTTCTTTTTCACTTTGAACTCTCCTAAGAACGATTATCAACACTGTTTAAAACTTTTTCTAAAAAACCCATTGAGCTTTTTATATTAATGTCCAGCTTTTGCCTAACAGGTTCATAATCAATTTTTTTCATAGTTTTGTAGTCATCAATTACTCTATCGGATAAACCAACTGTGTTTAGTAAATCTGACATTCTGGAATTAATTCCCTCTTCTCTTTTTATTACAGTAAATTCTTTTTCATAAATAAGAGAAAAGGCTGTGGCATGAAAACTATTAGATAAAATAAAATCCGCGTTTTTTATCAATGTTAAAAACATATCGGGTCCATAATCCTCGAAACTTTTATCACAATAATTGTTTCGGTAAATTGAGTAAATCTTTACATTATGCTCCCTTGCATATTTTAGTGCATATTTTTTAACCATGCTACTATTCTCAAAATCATATACCAAAATGTACCTTTCAGAAAAAAACATATTTCCTTCAACATACGACCATTCCTGTTTATTTAACAAGAAAACAGGGTCTAACACAACGGTTCCATTGTAAATACCTAAGTCTTCTAAAATATCTATTGCTGTGGCTTCTCTTACAGATACATAATGAATAGCTTGTATTCTCTCTTTTAATTCAGCCTTCAAAGAAACCGGAATTTTAGAAACTGAAAATGAAGCAGCATATGTTGATGTAACAGCCGACCCATGGGCAAACTGCAAATAAAAGCTGGGGTCTTTACCGTTGTTCATCATCGTATTCCATATTTGATCACTTCCGGCAATATATAAATCTGCCTCAGGTAAATCCGTGGATAACTGCTCACAACTTGTATAGCTCTTGTCAGTAATTCTATAATACTTATTTCGAAAATTCTCAAAATTAGTTTTTCTCTTACTTGTCAAGTACTTTAAGTACGATAACAATCTTCCGGGTAATTTAGCCACAATATACAATATTTTCAACATAATATTAGAAGCATACCTTGTTGCAACATTGAACGGTCTAAAGCACTTGAGATATTCCGGCTGATAATCTATAATTTCTACATCGTTTCCAATACTTTGAAGGTAGTGCATTAATGCATAGGCTTGCAGATTGGCACCATGATTATTTACCCTGTGACAAGTTATTGTTTTAATTTTCAAATAAAAATCACTCCATGTTTAATTACACAAATTTTTAACAATAACAAATTAAATCAGACTGTATATTTTTTCCACCTCTGATGCATTTGTGTAGTCGCTTATCCTTGTATTTTCAATAAGATACTGTCTGAGCATATTATTTTTAATAATACGTACAATCCCATCAGCACAGCCTCTATTATCCATAGGTACAACAACACCATCAAAACCGTCTCTTAGCTGATTTGCCGACGTGGTATAATTGGTTATAATCACAGGTTTATTCAGAATTTGCGCTTCTCTCACAGCCACACATTTACCCTCGTATCTTGATGGTTGAACATAAATATCACAGGCTTTTATGTAGGGATACGGATTATCCTTCATTCCAAGTAAGATAACATATTCCTGCATACCAAACTCTTTAATCTTATTCTTAATTAATTGCTCATCACTTCCATAGCCAATTATATACCACCTGACGTCTAATCCTTGATTTCTGATCATTTTGCAAATTTCAGGAACATTATCAAAATTTTTGGCTTCTGTAAAACGTCCTACAGATAACAAACAAATTGACTTATCACCTTTTTTAATTTCTTTTTCACAATTTATTCTTTCACTTTGCTCTATAATAAACCTTTTAGATAATATATTTTCCACGACAATAGACTTAATATTTAAATACGGATGCTTCATATCAAATTCACGTTTGCATTTTTCTGACACATTGACCACATAATCAGACATTTCCCACATGTCTTTCTCCAAGTTTTTACAAAACTCTATTTTAGACGCATCTGTATGAAACCATGACATTTTGATATTAGCACAAACCTTTTTTCCTATGACAAAATGCGGATCATTAAAACTTATAGCTAAATCATATCTTTGTGGAATTGACGGTAAAAAAGGCATACACAGTTTATGAAAATATTGCTTATAATTATGTGGATATTTAAGCGGACCTATAGAAAGCTTCGATCTTATTTTTGCAAATATCCTGGCTAATCCTATACCAATAAATCCTGACTTTAAGTTAGCTGCAATCCCTTCTGTCAATGCACTATATTTTTTATTCTCATCCAAAATTCTAACGTTTTTATTTATTAAAGGTAATAGGACTCCTTCCTTTCTATACAAAAACAGGTCAACATCATAATTATCATAATCAAACTGGTCTAACAAACCCAAAAGGCTCGTTTCGGCCCCGCCTAATTCCATATTGAAATGTATAACTAAAATTTTCTTTTTCACAATAATTTAAACTGTTCCTTCCATTTTTAATTATGTTAAAAGCAATATATAGACCTATCAAACAACTGCCAGAGCAGGTCTCAAGAAACAACTATGCCCAGAATTATTTATAAAAATGTCTATACTTCCAATTAATTAATCTAACATACCATTTATCGTTAGATTTAACCGGCTTTTCACCGTGCCAAGGCGTTTCTGATAAATACCTCCAATATAAATTTCTTAAGGGATGAACACAACCTTTACACCATGGTCTGCTGGTAAAGCTAGGCGTATAATGTAAAATAACCGGCGATTCTATAGCCTTACTTATTTCTTTTGCACTATAAAACCCGGCGTGTTCACCACTCCAGCTTATTAATCTTTCTCTATCAAATATATAATTTATTGTCATAAGGTTATTTTCTATTGGAAGCCTGAACCATTTACCCTTTAATACACCATTGAGTACACCTTGGTCGTGGTGCAGCACATTACCATCCTTCTCCTTAATAAATTTCAAACATTTCTGTTCTATACCAAGCTCTCGCCATTTTCTTAAATTAATCAGCAACATACCGGAATTAAAATACCGTTCATCAGCAGATAAGCCCACACCGCTTTTAGTAGCATCACCAACTGCATCTTGAACCGCCGCTACCACATACTCATCTAAACTAGTTTTCCACAATTCCTTCAAGGAGCGCTGAATGAGCATATCGCAATCCAAATATAACACTCTCTCAACGGATTCACCAAGCATACTGCCAACAAATAACCTAGCATATGCAGATATTGAAATGGTCCAATAATCCATTTGTACCTTTAATTTTTCTTTCCACCGTTCAAATGGAATCCATACAATGGCAGCATTATCAAATTTTGAAGCTACCTGTGTTAACCTTTTTTTATTATCCTCTAAAATGTTGTTATCAATAATAAATAAATTAATCTCTGAGAAATCAGAATTAAATTTTAGTAACGAATATATTACAACACCCATATGCTGTGCATAATTATTATCACTTGAAAAAACTACATTCAATATGTCAGTATTCATATTATCTCTCTTTTCTTCCTCCAAGAATTCTGTGTATAGGCTGCATAATTTTACTTCTCAATATCATTCCCGTACTCATCCAACTCTTAGCATACCAATGTATAGAATATGTGTCTCCTGTTTTATTCAGCCTGCCTGTAGAACTTTCATAAGGATTAAAATAGCTAACAGGAAAAACCTCTGCAAAATCTAATTTCTGACGCTCGCCATTTTTTTTTAACCCCATTTTTTCCAGTGCATTTGTATTCAAAATAGGGCAGCCAACAACCCCTTTTGTCCCATTTAGAAATTCGCTGTATTCATCTAACATTTGCTTCACTGCGGCGTTGTTTTTCTCTGCTCCAAATCCCAATCCTGTATTGATATACTCATTGGTTTCAAAGCCAAAATAAGCAGGTAATTGTAATAAATCGTCTATGGCTTTTATTACTTCAACATCAACATCAAAATAAATCCCTCCGTGATTATAAACAACCATTAGCCGTGCATAATCACTTAAAAAGGCAAACTTTTTCTGTTCGTAACACATTTTCGTATACGCATTTTGATTAACGTTAAAGTTGTCTTCATTCCACTCTATAATTTCATAGTCAGGGCAATATTTTTTCCAACTTGCTATGCAATTTTTTGCAAGTTTTGGTTTTTCATTCCCACCAAACCAGCAATAATGTATTTTTTTTGGAATCATTTTTGTACCTCGCACATTACAATTTTATATATCATTAAATTCTTAACTATTCAGCAGTTTATTTAGATACTTATTATTTATCTTTTTAATAATAAAAAATAAGCCGCAGCAAACAAATAGTATTATAAGAACCTTAGGAATAATTAATTCTACTCCATACACTACTTCATCGGATAAAAATTCTAATAATACAGGGTTCAATATATAGTTCAGTAACAACATATGCAGAAAGTAAATAAATGAACTTAATTTACGTAATGTAAAAGAACATTCTTTTGAAATATTAACCTGCAATTCCTTGGCTATCATAAAATAAGAAACCGCTTGAGGAATAAAAGCCAGTGTTATTGCATTATCTGTAAAAAAATCATTGTTGCTAAAAATGTAGGGTAAATTGTACTCTAACACTCTTAACAATGTAGAAACAATAAAAATTGCAAAAGAAATCTTTATGTTTAACCTGAATTCCTTCTTACATATAAAATAACCTATTCCGCAAAACGGAACACCATACATTATAAAGTTAAATTCCCACGAATAAACAACATAAACCATCTTATTAATTAAATTTATAATTTCAAACTGAGCCGTAAACCCTCTGAAGCAAGTGTACACTATCTGTAAAATAAATCCTAATACCATACACAAAACAATTAATTTTGGCTTATTATGCAGCAAATATAAAATCGTAATGCTGAATATTAATGAAACAATATACCAAAAGGGACCCGGACCAATGATGAATATACGTCTTATAAGCAACAACAATATATTAATTATACCAGCATCAGGATTATTCCATATATAAGATGAAATTATAAATGGTGAGTAAATTATAATAGCCCATATTAAAAAAATTTGGAGCAATTGTTTTTGATAACGAATAAAATAACTTTTTTTATCATTAGTATTATTCAAGCCTCTGCAAAAAAAGAAACCGGATGCTATAAAAAAGAAAGGAACTGCAAAAAGAGTAATAGTGTACTTTAATTCTGCCGTAAAGAAATTATACCTTTCCACAACATGTAGCATTACTACTAAAACAGCCGCAATTAATTTAAACAAATCAACACCTGAATAGACTTCACTTTTCTGTTTTTTCTTTGAATTTATTTCTAAATCCATTGCACCTTACCTCTCTGACAAAAGCAATAAAGCCTTTAAGCAGTCAAATAATATCCTAATACATATTTCGCATATTATTGCCGCATCGGCTTATGTTATGAGTCCTGTAAAATCACTGGAATAATACCAAGAGCCTGCTATACAACTCTGGTAATAAAAATATATGATGTAACACCCAATACAAATCGCCATAATAAGCTGTTTTTCTTGTTTAACAAAACAATTATTTAAAAGCCAAGGTAAAAGAATAATATTAAAAATGTTAAAATATATTGGCATTCTTCCTACCAAAATACCATCTGTAAATGATGACATTAGATAGATCAGTGCTGACACAACAGAAAAATTTATACATATATTTATATAATGGTCGTTGTAGCTTGCAATTACCTTCCGTTTCCAAAATGCAATAATAGGTGGTATGAACGCCACTACTGTTCTGATGATACCACTGCCACCGGATTGACCCAAAGTATCAGCATAATCAGAAGCAACAGTATCCGTCATAATATCCATAAACTCGTCAGCATATATTACACCAATACACATCACCACGATAAATGCAACCATCCTCTTATCCCAAGGCTTAGAGAAAGCAGCTATTACAAAGAAAGGTAACGCAAACAAAGCCGAACTGTGGAATGTTGATAATAATATCAGCACTACTAAGTACAACCAGCGTTTTCTCTTATCTAATAGCCAGTCTGATAATGCAAAAAGAATGCTTACAACAAGGAACTGTCTTATGCCATTCAATAAATTTACCACTAAACCCATAGACATAAATAAATACAATGAAAAGCCCATATTATCGGAATGCTTTCGTATCGCATGAAATACACAAAGTCCGCTTACTGCCGCAATGAAGAAAAGCCACCAGTGATAGTTATCACTAATAAAATTTTTAAAAACAGCAGAAAATAAGTAAAATCCCCTATCATCTTCTATGTCTTGCATATATACTTCTATTGCACTAAAGCCTCCTGTCGGAATACTATTGTAACTTGAAATATAGCTAGCCGTGTCAACAAAGCTGTTTCGCATACCCGTCCAAAAGATTATATAAATCATAGGCAATAATGCCCATACCGCATTTTCTTTATATCTTAATCTGCCTTCTACAAGAACGGGTTTTTTATTAAAATACCCTATTAGTGAAAAAAGTAAAATCACACCAAACATAGACCAATATATAATCATTTATTTTACTCCTATTTTGTGTAAACTTTATGAAAACCCGCATATCCTTTTAAATTAAAAATATCAAAATCACTTGTTTTTGTATCTAATAAGTATGCTCAATGCAAATCCTAATGGGAGAGAACAAAATATTAACCCTTTATGCCGAGCTTCCTTTACAAATATTTTTCTGTGTGCAAGAATACAGCTTGATATATAGTGAATACACTGTCTTATTATAAATTTTAACGGTGCATCCGTAAATGATAAGTACAGCATTCTTGTATCAGCAAAGCTATTTGGACTGGTATAATATTGTTTATACATATACGTTGACATACCATCATTTTGATAATCAACTATACACAATTTCTCAGGCAAATATAAAAACGGTTTTTCCATACCCACCTTCAACTGCATATAGTGAGGATTAAAGCATTTTTCTCCCTTATATTCCGGCATAGGGGCATATTTTTTAAACATATCCGTCCTAACTACATATTTTCTGTCGCCCTGCTTAATATTAAAGGTATTTACAGTCAGGTCAACCGGACTGATAGTTTTTACATTCGGTATTTCCCCGCCTATAAGATTCCCCTTTGTGTCATAATCAAGGCCAATAATACCTGCATATTCCTCACCGCCGTTTTCTTGCCAGTAATCCACTATTTTTTCCACAGCATCATCCGGCATATAATCATCAGAATCAATAGGCACCATAAGCTCTGTGGTACAATTTGCAATGGCGGTATTATACCCTGTATGCAAACCACCGTTTTCCTTATGTATATATTTTATTTCAAAGTCGTTTGTACTATCTATCCAACCATTTACAAGCTCTCTTGTATTATCAGTTGAGCCATCATCAATCACCATCCACATAAAGTCTTTGCTTGTCTGTCGCTTCAGTGATTCATACAGAATCGTAAGCAAATTGGCTCTGTTATAGGTTGGGGTAAATACTGTAAGCGTTACCATATTACTCTTCCTTTAGGTTGTTATACTTTTCTAAATAATAGTTCTGTAACCAGTGTGCACTTGATTTAATATCAAAACCGGCATTACATATTTCCTTATATGTATCTTCTCTTTTATAACCACTGACAAAATCAAGAATTTGTCCGGCCCAGCTTTCAGGACTTTCATCAAGCGAAATGACCTTCCCTAATTTATTAATTAAAATGCTCTGTACAGGGACTTTATCTGAAATAATAAACTTCAAGCCTGATGCCTGAACTTCTACCAACGTTACAGGCAGACCCTCATATAACGAGGGCAAAACAAACACATCCACTGCCTGCAGCACCCTATAAACATCATTTCTGTCACCAAGAAAAAAAACATTCTCAGCTATTTTCAGACTGTTTGCTTTTTCCCGTATGCTCTCTTCTAAATCTCCGCTGCCGACAAAAATCAATTTAGCCTGCCCATTCATCTTCAAAATCTCATTAAAAATATCAAGCAGGAACGTATGATTTTTCACTCGGGAAAACCTTCCCACATGACCAATGACAAAGTCCCCTTCTTCAATTCCCAGCTCACTTCTCACCTGCTTACTTAAGTTAGCATCATATGTAAACCTTTCAGCATCAATAGCATTCGCCACGACCTTGTAGCTACAGCCTTTAAACATCCAGTCGCCCGCAGCCTTACTGCAAGCAAATAATTCGGTAGCATACTTGGGAATACTTCTCATATAAAAAAGCTTTAATAAGTATTTTATGTTTTTATCCTGACTAGAGCTATGGCTATGTGCAATTCTTACAGATACGTTATTTTTTTTTGCAGCCTTTAAAATAACAGAGCTAAGACAATCCTGATGCACATGTATTACTCTGTACTCCTTATGTGTTTGAAAAAATTCATTCAAGCTCTTCTTGTAACCGTTGCTAAAAGGATTTAATTTGGGAACAGAGTATATTTTGCCCCCCATTGACAGTATTTCATCATCGTAAGCTGCTTTTTTACTTCTGTGAACCAAAAAATCAAACTGAACCCTACTCCTGTCTATACTTCTATAGTAATTCATTATCATGGTTTCAAGTCCACCACGGTTCATATCAGTTACAACTTGTAAAATTCTAACCGGTTCACCCATAACATTTACCTCCGCAAGAAGCATACTCAGCAGGAATTTTTCTATTTGTAATTAACTAAAAATACACCATCACTAAAAATCGTCTTTATTCCAGCTTCTATATTTTAAAATCGTCACATTCCCACACTCATTATACATTATATCCTAAGCAAACAAGAATAGTCAATAAAAATACTGTTTGCAAATTATAGAAATAAGACAAGGGCTGTAGCTTTTTAATATGCAAATAGTCAAAAGGCGACATAGCATACCTAGCTATACCGCCTTTCTCGACCTTTATTTATTATTTTCAAAAACACTACACACACCATAAAACAGGGGTATGGTTAAAAATATAATCCAACCGGGGTGCCACAAACTGCATACCAAGCCTAAAATCAAATAAATTGCAACCGCTAAAACAGGGTAACAGAATTTAGATGGCTTTCGTTTTTCTATCGCCTCGGGTATAGAGAATATAATTGGAATAGCTAAAAATACTATCCACGCTATGTACCAAAGGCCGGCAAAGCCTAATACCAAAAATATTATAATCGCTATCATAGGTACACTTACATTTTTAAGCAGTTCTAAACCTAATGACTTTTTATGATATGGTTCATCGTCGTGGCAGAAGATGTGGTTATGCTTAACATCTTCTTTATAATACACGTTGCCGTTTTCATCTGTATATGCCTTGGTTTCACCATTCTCCTCTACAAACACACCATTTTGATCTACAGATACCTTTGTACCCTTTCTATCGTGTACATGTATCCCATCAAAGCCAATATGAACATGCTCACCGTTATCATCAACATCTATTCCATTTTTAAAGGATACATTACTTTTCTTATATCCTGCGCTGCTGTTGGCATTATTTTCGCCGCTGAAGTCAGAACCCCCAACGTCAGCTTGCTCGTTACTTGAACCCATATTAATTGCTTTACCTGTTAAAATTTCGTCTATAGAAACATTATATATTTCCGCTAAGGCTATTAAATTATCCGTATCCGGCGACGCTTCGGCTCTTTCGCATTTAGAAACGGCCTGGCGACTAACTCCTATTTTTTCGGCCAGCTGTTCCTGCGAAAGCTTATTTTTCTTTCTTAATTCACAAAGTCTGTCAGCAATTTCAATATTCATAATTCCTCCTAAATGCACAAACATTAAGCCTTATAATACCACCCATCTGAAAACGAGTAATATTGGTGTCAGACAAAACAAGGCAAAATTGTATATTTTTGTGGTGTTGCATTTTATAAATACAGTTTACAATAAAGGTTGGTTGCACACCATATATTTTAGTTTACACATACGCAACCAGTGGTTGCATACCGCATAACACCTGGCTTTTTGCTAACATCAAATTACTTACAGGCTTAAAATCCAATATTGCAACAAATCATTTATTCACCAATTATTTTTATCAAAGCACGCTTTCTTCTTTTACCATCAAGCTCATAATAGAATATTTGCTCCCAAGTGCCAAAGTCAAGTATACCCTTTGTTATAGCACAGACAACTTCCCTACCCATAATAGTCCTTTTTAAATGGGCGTCTGCATTATCCTCAAAGCCGTTATGAGCATACTGACCGTATGGCTGTTCAGGTGCCAACTTTTCTAGCCATATTTCAAAGTCATTATGCAGACCCGGCTCATCATCATTAATAAAGACACTGGATGTGATATTCATAGCGTTTACAAGAACCAATCCTTCTTTTACACCGCTTTCATTAATAGCAGCCTGCACCTGTTTGGTAATATTTACAATTCCTCTGCGTTCAGGAATATTAAAAAACAACTCTTTTCTGTATGATTTCATATTTTTATACTCCTTAATTTTAGTTCAAATTTGTTTCATTGACACTTATATAGGTTGGTACTCACTAGAAGTTACTTCCGTTCCAACCCCAGTTCTCTACAAATTCATACTTAACATATATTTTATCCTGTGCAATTCCAAGCTCCTCGAAAATTATATTACATATCTCCTTTGTTAGTTTGCATAAATCACCGCCTGCCTTGCCAAAGCATTTCACCTCTACAAAAGCAATTGGCTCATTACCCTCGCCGCCAAAGTACATACTGCATTTGTCGTTGAAGCCCAGCATAAGGTATGCCTGACTTTTACCTATAAGCTGCACTGCCTGTGCATACTTCGCTTTTAAGCTTAGCTCCTGCTCCTTAGTAATTTCTATGTTGGTTGTTGTTTGTATATACGGCATAACTGCTACCTCCTGAAAGTATTGTCTACATATATACTTTACTACATTATTATGTGTAAAACAAGTAAAAGAAACTTTTTGTTTTTACAAATTTTTTTACTTTCCCTCTTTATATTTCCGAAATAATAATGTATAATAACCATAGTTTACTATGCTTGTTGTATAGTAAGAGATTTTAAAAATTGGAGTGATTTCAAATGGCATTAGTAAATGCAAAGGAAATGCTGACAAAAGCAAAAGAGGGCCACTATGCAGTTGGTCAGTTTAACATTAACAACCTGGAATGGACAAAGGCTATTCTTCTGACAGCTCAAGAGCTTAACTCTCCTGTTATCCTTGGTGTATCTGAGGGTGCCGGTAAGTATATGTGCGGCTATAAAACAGTAGTTGGTATGGTAAATGGTATGCTGGAGGAGCTTAACATTACTGTTCCTGTTGCTCTACACCTGGATCACGGTTCATATGATGGCGCCAAGGCTTGTATTGAGGCCGGCTTTAGCTCAGTAATGTTTGACGGTTCTCACTATCCAATCGAAGAGAATGTAGAAAAAACAAAGGAGCTTATCGCTATTTGTAACGAAAAAGGACTTTCACTTGAGGCTGAAGTTGGTTCAATCGGCGGTGAAGAGGACGGCGTTATCGGTGCAGGCGAGTGTGCAGACCCTGCTGAATGCAAAATGATTGCTGACCTGGGTGTAACAATGCTTGCTGCCGGTATTGGTAATATTCATGGTAAATACCCTGACAACTGGGCTGGTTTGAACTTTGATGTACTGGCAAGCATTCAGGAGCTAACAGGTACAATGCCATTGGTTCTGCACGGTGGTACAGGTATTCCTAGCGATATGATCAGAAAGGCTATCGACCTGGGTGTTTCAAAAATTAACGTAAACACAGAGTGCCAGCTTGCTTTTGCTGATGCAACAAGAAAGTACATTGAAGCAGGTAAGGATCAACAAGGCAAGGGCTTTGACCCAAGAAAGCTTCTTGCACCTGGCTTTGAGGCTATTAAAGCTACAGTTAAAGAGAAAATGGAGCTATTCGGCTCAGTCGGTAAAGCTTAATTTTAATTTATCTATAAATTTATCCCACTCACAATGTGAGTGGGATTTTTTGATACTATTCATGCTATGTTATATCAACAAAAATCGCAGTATATCTTAAGTATAAAATATCATAGCTTTATCTGTTGTAAATCCTGCAATATCGCTAAACACCTGTTCCTCTACTGTTAAGGGAACTTCAAACACCATTACGCATATTGCTTTTTCACTGTCATCTTCATTGCTCAAACCACTTTTGTGGTAATTTATTACAGGTCTTGAATATTTAAAGGAATATTGTATCTCGTTACACGTTATAGTGTCATATTTATTTTCCAATTCCATAACCGAAAAATACAGACAGTTATTTTTAAAAAACTCATCATTATATATGTTGTTATGGTTTACCATATCGGCAAAGGGTAACCCGCTTTGTTGAAAATTATCACCAATAAGCTTAAGCTCCTCTAGGCTATGTACTGCTGTTTTAGTGTTTGCCATAGTATCAGTAAGTTCAATAATTTCATCAATGGCGTCGTAGCTATCCTCTTCATCAATAGTCTTACTTACTGCACCGCTATAGTAAAAGTTGTATTCATCATTGACCTTTTCGGTATAACCTGTGTTGGATATGTAAAAATATTTTGGAGTAAATTCAAAGCTTTTAACATAAACAAAATTTGTTACAAGCAAAACAAATACTGTAATCAGCAACATTATAACCCTATATTTTAAACCGCAATTTAGGGTAATTAAACAGTACAAAATAAACATAGAAGCCATTACAAGTAAAATAATGAATAATACAGGCACGATAAATATACACATAACCACCAGAGAAGCCGCCATAACAACCTCTGCTGTTATTATGATTATAAGATTGGTATAGGATAATGAATGGTACAAATACTTGTAGAAAAAGAAAAGTCCTATACAGATTGCTAAGGTTACTATTTCTATACCCAAGCAAAAAGCTTTGGTTACTATGTCATCTATAAACAGCAGCTTTACACCCACCAATACCATACATTCAACTAAAAGGACCACCAACATAACAAATGCTGTAACAGTTAAAATTTTAAAATTGCGGTAACGAGCCTGCTGTGCATAGCTGTTGTCTATTGGCACATTATTCTCAATTTCAGTATTCTCAGCCCCGTAAATTCTGATTTTTCTCATTTACTATAATACCTTCCCTATAATTTCTTGTTGATTAATACACCCGTAATTTCTGCTGTCATAACTATTATTATAATTATCTCCAACAACAAAATATTCATTATCTTTTAATGTAACAGTGCTGCTTTGTTTAATATCACAATTAATTTGCAGTTTAATATCATTTCTATAAATAAAACTATTCTTGATTTCTATAGTATCTCCACTTACACCAATAATTCTTTTAACCATTGTTTCACCATCTTTTTCAAATATTACAATATCATCTCTATAATATTCGGAGTTTACTTTTGTTATTAATAAAATGGCACCATCATTTATTGTTGGTGCCATTGATTGTCCGCTGACAATTATTATTTTGAAAAAAGTCAGAAAAAGTACTGCAACAGTAAAAGCAATGATTATAATTAATATTATAATTCTATTACTCTTTTTGCACATTTTACAACTTCCTTATCGTGTGTAACAATAATAACTGTTTTACCTTGTTCGTTTACCTTTGTTAATAGTTCCATAATTAAATCTCTATTATCACTATCTAAACTTCCGGTAGGTTCGTCTGCAAGAACAATATTTGTTGGTTTTATTAAAATTCTTGCCATTGCAACCCTTTGCTGTTCACCACCGCTTAGCTGAAAAATTTTATTTTTTTCATATCCGTTTAGTCCAACAGTATTTAAAGCCTCTGCAATTTTCTTTTTTTCGTCATTCTTTGAAAGCTTTAAAAAACGAGTAGCAATTTTTAAATTATATTCTACTGTTTCGTTATCTACTAAACCATAATTTTGAAATAAATATGAAATATTACTTCTAAGCAACTTAATGCCGCTTTTAGAATCAATTTCAGGGTTATCATAACCCATAATATTAATAGAACCGGAGTCAGGCTTTTCTAAAAGCCCTATAATATTAAGTAAGGTGGTTTTACCTTTACCGCTTACACCTGTTATACATAAAAATTCTCCTTCGTTAACATTAAGGTTAAGGTTATCAAAAATAACTTTGTTACCAAAGGACTTGCATATATTATTTAATGAAATTACTGCCATAATTATTTTCCTTTCAAAAACTCTGCAATATTATTTTTAATATATTTTTTTGTTGTAATAATAAATGCAGCAAATTCTAATAAACACATAACGGCAAGAATTGCTAAATTTATTCTTACTATACCCAATTCGCTAAGCACACAGGTTGAAATTGCAAACAGCACATAAACAATAAATGCTGCAAATATATAAATTTTATGAATATTAATAAAATTATATCCGTGCAGTATTTTAACAGATATGCGTTCCTTAAAGCATTCGCAATACAACCTGCAAAATTGGTATATTAGCACAATTAAGCCTAATAAATAAATTGCGGCTTCAAAAAGGTTAAACTTCATAGTATCGCTGTACTCATTAATCCAATCAGTAAAATTACTTGAAATATATGGTGTTTCTAATATATGTTCCTCTAATTCAGCCTTTTTTATTGATGGGTATAGCTCATCATAAGCGTTGTCAGTGCTAACCTGAACAAAATATTCTCCTCCCGAAAAAGCTGAAAGCAAGGTCCAAGACAAATGTTTTTCGTTATAAATATTTATAATAGGGTTTTTTATAACTCCAAAATCAGCGTTGTTTACATTTGGGTTAAATGTATTAATAACAGTATCATCTTTATATAAAATAATATTTATGTCATCAGAGGTTAAGTCATTATCATTGGCAAATAATGAAGCCTTTATTTCATCTTGTCTATAAGATTTACATTCAGGTATCAACAGGCAATATTTATCTTTATTTAGTCTGTCGGCAGTTATAAGCTTATTATTTATGTCATATATTGGGTTAATTTTTAAATAATTTTCATTAACCGTTATTTCGTCTTGACCGTATTTTTCTGCCAAACACGTGCCGTCTGAATCTGTACAGTAGTTATGGCATTGAATCATAATACCGTTTTTGCTGTTATTTGTTTCATTATACATTACCGTAAGCTGTTTTGTAATATTGCTTTCATCAACAGGCTTTGAATTCTCATATATAGGGAATGTTACGTAGTTTTGCATTGCATTTGAAACATTTTTGCCCTGAACCGACAATTTGTAAATATCGCTTAAATTGCTGTAAGCAGTTGAAACTGAACAAACTAAAAGAATAAAAAATACCAGCTTTGCTACAAAAACAACTGCAAAAAATTCTGTATTATTGTTTTTGCCTTTAATATCCAATATAACATTCCTAAAATATGTAGATAAAGAGGCAAGCAGAGAAAATACAACTATTACAGCCAATATAATTGCATAAATTTTTATGCTAAACAATATAAAGTCAAATACTGTTAAACCAAATATACAAAAAATTACTGTTAAAGCTACAATGGTTGTAAGTATAAAAAAGAAAAATACATTTTTTATTAAACCAATAAAATTATTTTTAAATATGTTATTGCTGCTGTAACCGTTTATTTTTTTTACTGCATTTTCTTTACATAGAGAAAAAATATAAAACAGAATGCTAATACAAATTAAAAATACCGGCAAAAAACAATATTGAATAACAGAAATGTTTTCATATATTGCAATCTCGTTTAATATTTCAACATTATAACCTGCTTTTTGCAAATCGCCCATAACGCTGTCGGCAGTGTCAGAGGCAATATAGTATTTTTGGTTGTTTAGGTTGTATTTGGTTATTTCTTTAAAATTGTATATGCTCATTTTGGTAAATAAATCAGAACAATATATTTTTTCAGCATTGCTAATATTCATATTTGAATAAAACGCATTATCATATTTTGTTATTTTTTGAATAGCTGAAACGGAAATAAAGTCATCATTATTAAAGGTTGAATAAACTAAATTGGCATCAGTACTGTCATTAACATCAAAGGTGCAGAACATAATGTCAGACTTATTATTGTTTACAATTTTTTCAAGCTGTTCAACAAACTGTTTGTTAGTAACATTACTGTCTTTTGTTATTGTTACTGCTGTTTTATTATCAAACAGCTTTTCTTCAACTGAATAAGAATAGTTCAAAAACGCAATTATATTAACATATATAAACAACACTACCAAGCATATTCGTAATACTTTTTTTCATGGTGTGGCTCCTTTAAACAGTGTTGTGGTAATAATTTTACAATTAGCCCTTTATTTTAAAATATAAGTTAAATTATATGTAATTCCTATATCAATGATTGCAGTTGCTGTGCCAATAAGCATATCTTGTTCCGTTTCCACTTATTCTAGCAAAAGACCAATTTCCTTTATTCACACAACTACGAACAATTCTGCCGTTTCCAATTTTAACAGATGAACCATGTCTTTTAGTTGTATGGAGATATTGTGAAGTAACCATCCTTGGCTCTAAGCTGTAGCACCATGTACCGTTTTTCTCAGGATGTTTTGTGATAGCTGCACTTGCTGTACCAACACTTGCTACAGACAGCAGCATAACCAAAGATAATATAATATCAAAAAATCTTTTTATGTTCATTATAATCAAATTCACCCTGATAACTATCATAAAACTATTACTACACTACCAATTATATTGTTTTTATTTGTTATTGTCAACGGTTTATATGAACTAATTTCACTAATTGTGACCGCTTGTATTCATTTTCAATAAACAAAGCTCTTATCGATTGTAAACCTACAATATAAAAAATTACTCTTAAATGCTTTGGGACTATTTTATCTGTAAGCAAATATCCGCCGACTAAGCCGGCGGATATTTGCGTTATATGAAAAGATATTTAATTTACCTTACTGTTGAGCCTACTTCCATATCATCTGCAAAAATAACCTTTACTGTGTCATTGCTGTCAGCTGCCAAAATCATACCGCAGCTTTCTACACCGCATAGCTTAGCCGGCTTCAAATTTGCTACCAATATTACATTGTGGCCAATTAAATCCTCCGGCTTATAGTACTGTGCAATACCGCTTGCAACTGTACGTTCACCTGCACCGTCCTCCAGTGTAAGCTTCAACAGCTTTTTTGCTCTTTTAACAGGCTCACACGCTTTAACTTTGGCTACCCTCAGCTCAACCTTAGCAAAGTCATCTATAGTTATCTGAGGCTTTTCCTCAATTTCCTTTTTAGGTACCTCAGCCCCCTGTGCTTTTTTAGCTGCCTGTGCAATATCAGCTAACAGCTTTTCAGAATCCAGTCTTGCAAACAGCTGTACAGCCGTACCAACCTTTGTACCTGCCTGCAAACCTCCAAATTCTTTTAGGGTACTGTAGTCCTTAACATCAGTGTTAAGTTGCTCGAAAATCTTTTCAGCAGTTTCAGGCATAAATGGTGAAATTAAAATGGCAATATACCTTATACTTTCTAACAGATTGTACAGTACCGTACCCAAACGAGCTTTTTTATTTTCATCCTTTGCAAGCACCCAAGGGGTAGTTTCATCAATATATTTGTTGCTGCGCCTTGCAAGTGACAAGACAGCATCCAGTGCATCGCTTATTCTGTACTCGCTTAACAGCTTATCTACGTTTTCAACAGCGTTTAGTGCAGTTGTCTTAAGTTCATCATCAACAGGCTCTGCTGCAGTTGGTGCCATAACCTCGCCGTCAAAGTACTTGTTGCTCATCGCAACTGTTCTGTTTACAAGGTTGCCCAAGGTGTTGGCAAGGTCTGAATTATATCTCTCAAAAACAGTTTCGTAAGTAATAGAACCGTCTGATGTATAAGGCATCTCGCTTAGCAGATAGTATCTTACGGCATCTACACCAATCAGCTTTACAAGGTCATCAGCATAAATTACATTACCCCTTGACTTACTCATTTTGTCTGTACCAAACAACAGCCATGGGTGGGCAAAAACCTGCTTTGGCAAAGGCTCTCCCAACGCCATAAGCATAATGGGCCAGTAAATGGTATGAAAACGCAGAATATCCTTACCAATAATATGAACATCTGCAGGCCAATATTTTGTGTATTTATCACTGCTGCCATCAGGGCTATAGCCCAATGCCGTAATATAGTTAGACAGTGCATCTATCCAAACATATACAACATGGTCAGGGTCAAAATCAACAGGTATTCCCCATTTAAATGAGGTTCTTGAAACACAAAGGTCTTGTAAGCCCGGCTTTATAAAGTTGTTTACCATTTCTTTCTTACGCTGTTCAGGATAAATGAAGTCAGGGTTGTCCTCAATATACTGCTCAAGCTGCTTTTGGTATTTAGACATTTTAAAGAAGTAAGCTTCTTCCTTAGCCTTTTTTACCTCTCTGCCGCAATCAGGACATTTGCCGTCAACAAGCTGTGACTCTGTCCAGAAGCTTTCACAAGGAGTACAGTACATGCCCTCATATGAACCCTTATAAATGTCGCCTTGGTCGTAAAGCCTTTTAAATATCTTTTTAACCGCTTCTTCGTGGTAATCGTCAGTAGTTCTGATAAAGTGGTCATATGTGGTATTAAGCAGGTCACAAATTTCCTTTATTTCACCTGCTACCTTATCAACGTATTCCTTAGGCGTAACACCGCTTTCTTTTGCATACTCTTCTATTTTTTGACCGTGCTCGTCAGTTCCTGTAAGGAAGAAAACATCGTACCCCTGCATTCGCTTATACCTTGCCAAGGCGTCAGTCATAACAATTTCGTAGCTGTTGCCGATATGAGGCTTGCGTGAAGTATATGCTATTGCAGTAGTAATGTAATATTTCTTTTTACACATTCTGTTTACCTCCTGATCTTGAAAATAATGTGTGTTAAACATTATAACATTATAGTAAGATTTTAACAAGTACGGCGGGATTTATTTTTTGCTTAATATAAAATATACAACAACATAAATAAGCAGGGATTATAAGTAATACAACCCAAAATGGTGCCACGGTGCAATTCACGCAAAGCACACAAGCAGGCAGATAGCCGTAATAAACAACGGAACAGGCATTTTTGCAGAAAATGTTGCAAGTGCATTTTAATGGGAAATTTTATAACCATGTATAGATTTTGATAAAAGGCTACTGCGAAATTCAGTAGCCCTTTTAAGAAAATTATGCTCTTAAATTTACACCTATGTCTTTCAGGTTTTCAATAACCTTATCCATAATCTCTTGCACCTCATTTAAAGAGAGAGTTCTTTCATCAGAGGAAAATTCAAACCTTACCGTCATACTATGGATTTTGTCAGTATCGTAGGTATCAACAATTTTTGCATTCTTTAGAATATCACCGCCAACACCGTTCCAGCACTCCTTCAGTTTGCTATAGTATATATCATTGCCCAGCTCAAGACTCAAGTCATAAGTCATTGGCGGGAATTTTGAAGGTTCGCTGTAAAGAATACCTGCGTTGTCAACCGAAGCAAAGCTTTCAATATCAATCTCAGCAAATACAATATTAGCTTTTTTATCTATCTTCTTACTTACTACAGGGTGAGCAATAGCTATTGTACCTATTTCTTTTCCGTCAAGGATAATCCTGTTTAGATTTACAGGGTGCTCATAGCTGTGCACCGCCTTGGCAACAGCAAAGGTAAGCCCTTTATGCTTAAGGTCGTCTGTGATAGTTGCAAGCATATCACGCAAGCCAAGATAAAGCTCTTTAATATCCTTAGTTTTACTGAACAACGTAATAGCAAGATTTTTCTTTTCTACACATTTGTTACTGCTGTTCAGTCCGTCAACTATTCTTCCTATTTCAAATATTCCAAAATCCGGTGAGTATGATGTGTTTGTCTTTACCTGACAAAGCTGTGTAGGAATAATAGATTTTCTTATAGTTTCAATGTTAGGGTTAGTTGCATTGGCAAGCCTGACATTCTCCTCTACAGGAATGCCTAAAGCCTTTTGCTCATCATAATATGCCCACACATAAGAGTGAACCTCGTGCAAATTGTACTTTTTAACAAGAATATCCTTTATCTTTTCTTCGTCGCTCTTAACTACATCCATTCTGATTGGATACAACGGAGAACGTGTTGTATTAATATCAAAGTTATCATAACCGTAAATTCTTGTAATTTCCTCAATAATGTCCGCTTTAATTGTAACGTCCTTTGTAGCCCTCCATGACGGCACTACTACGGTAAAGCTGTTATTCTCCAGTGTAACCTTAAAGCCCAGAGAGGTTAATGTTTTAACAATAGTATCGTTGCTAATCTTGATACCTGTATATCTGTCTACAAACTCTTTGTCAAAGTTAAGTGTAACCGTGTCATAATGAAAAGCATATTCGTCAGTCAATGAAGAAACTACCTTAATGTCGCTGTCATATTTCTTTAACAGTTTTACAAATCTTGCAATGGCAACTACCGTCATTTCAGGGTCAAGCGACTTTTCATACCTCATAGAGGCATCTGTTCTGTGAGAAAGTCTTACTGTCGACTTACGAATTGAAACGGAATCAAAGGTAGCAGACTCCAGCGTAAGTGTGGTAGTATCATCTACAATTTCTGAATCCAATCCACCCATAATACCCGCAATGGCAACCGGTGTATTATCGTTACAAATCATAAGTGTGTTTTCGTCAATAATTCTGTCAACACCGTCCAACGTTTGAAATGTGAAAGGTGCGTCAAAACGCTTAATTCTTATTTTTCCTACCTTGCGTTAGTCAAAGGCGTGCATTGGCTGACCCATCTTAAGCATCAAGTAGTTTGTAAGGTCTGCTAAGAAATTTATACCCCTCATGCCGCAGTAAAATAATCTTATCCTCATATTAACAGGGCTTACGTTCCTGTTAATATTCTCCACTTGCAAGCAAGAATATCTCTGGCAAAGCAAATCATCTATTTTCATATCAATTTGAGGAAGATTGTTATATGCTGTCAAATCATCAACATCAAGCGGTTTAAGCTCTCTGCCTGCCAGCGCGGCAAATTCTCTTGCTATACCGTAGTGTCCCCATAGGTCGGGGCGGTTTGTCAGAGATTTATTATCAACCTCAAAAACAATATCGTCAATTTCGTATAATTTTTTAATATCAGTACCGTTAGCTGCGATATCGGTAATTTCCATAATACCGGAGTTATCGTCGCTTATGCCGATTTCAGCCTCGCTGCAGCACATACCGTAGGACATAAAGCCAGCCAACGGTCGTGGTGCAATTTGAATCTCGCCCAATCTTGCGCCAACCTTTGCAAAAGCCGTTTTCATACCTAGTTTTACATTTGGTGCACCACATACAACATCAGTTAACTCACCTTCGCCGGTATCTACCTTTAATAGATGCAGCTTTTTAGATTCAGGATGATTTTCAATAGACTTAATTTCGGCAACAACAACACCGCTCAGGTCAGAGCCTTTGAAAAATATCTCGTTTTCAACCTCAGCAGTAGAAAGTGAGAATCGATGTATAAGGTCAACCTTGTCAAGACCGCTCAGGTCAACAAAATCGCATATCCAGTTCATTGATAAAAACATTGTAAATACTCCCCTTTCTTACTTATCGTCAGTAAACTGCGACAATGCTTTTAAGCTGCCGCTGTTTAAATCTCTGATATCTTTAATACCATATTTCATCATTGCAAGTCTTGTTAAACCAAGACCAAACGCAAAGCCTGTGTATTTTTCAGGGTCAATGCCGCCCTCTTTCAGCACCTGGGGGTGTATCATACCACAAGGGCAAAGCTCGAGCCAACCGCTGTGCTTACATGACGCACAGCCTTCACCGCCGCAAATCAAGCAGCTTATGTCAAGCTCAAAGCCCGGCTCCACAAACGGGAAAAAGCCCGGACGCAAACGCACCTTAATATCCTTTTGGAAAACCTCTGAAAGCATTGTTTTCATAAAATAAATAAGGTTAGAAATACTAATGTCCTTATCTACCATTACGCCCTCCATCTGGAAAAAGGTATTTTCGTGACAGGCGTCCGTAGCCTCGTTTCTGAAGCATCTACCGGGGAAAATAGCTTTTATCGGCACGTTATTTTCAATAAGATTTTTGCCGTATTTCTTTAAAATAGCGTTCTGTGCAGCTGAGGTTTGTGACTTTAACAGTTGACCATTCTCAAGATAATATGTGTCCTGCATATCTCGTGCAGGGTGATGCTTTGGAATGTTAAGGGATTCAAAGCACTCATAATCCGTTACAACCTCTGAATAATCCTCAACAGTAAAGCCCATTGTACGGAATATTTCTTCACACTGTCTTTGTACAAGTGTGATAGGGTGGTAAGAGCCACGCTGTAAATCTACAGGAGTTGTCACATCAATTTTAGGCATTGACGCAATTTCTGCCTGAATCTCCTTTTCCTTTAGCTCTGCTGTTTTTTTCTCAATGCTTTTAGCAACAGCTCCCTTTAGCTCGTTTACCTTTTTGCCAAACTCTTTTTTTTCTTCGTTAGAAAGCTCCTTCATAGCCTTAAGTAAGCCTGTTACACTGCCCTTTTTGCCAAGGTATGCAACCCTGACCTTATCAAGGTCAATAAGGTTATGAATTTTTGAAAGCTCAACCTCAAGGTCTTCTTTTAATTTTGTAATTTTGTCGTCCATTTTTACCTCCATAAAAATAAAAAAGTCCCGGAAAAACTCTGGGACGAAAGAACAAAACGATCTCCGTGGTACCACCCAAATTTTTGCCGGGAAGCAAACACTCCTGTAACTGATAACGGTGTTATCCGTCTGCCTCTACTGCAAATGGTTCAAGGCAGCCACTCAAAAGGGAACTTCACACAACACCCCAAGCAGGCACGCTTACAGCCAAGGCACGCCCTCTCTGCAACAAGGTATTTGTATTGTGTTACTTTCTTCGTCATAGTGTTTATGGTGAAAATTTACTTGTTAATAATATAACATTCATAAAACAAAATATCAAGTCCTTTTTGGAGTTTCTCAGCTATTTCATTTACTAATTTTCACAGCTTTTTCTGCAAAAAACTTTTTGTAAAGCCGGGTAAAATTATATATATTACATATCTGATTAAGCAGCCTGTAAAATTTAAAATAACATCGTCTATGTCTACTTTTCTGTACATTGCTTGTGTAACAATACCCATTATAAGTTGTGCCATTTCTATCGTCAAAGATAAAAGTAACGCTACAACAATATAATGCCAAATTTTTTATTTCTTATAAAAAACGGTACTGCTGCCCCATAAGGTACTATAAGCATAATGTTTCCTCCAAGCTGCAAAAGCAAGGTTTTACAAGCAACCATATCTGCACCAATTACCAAAAAAGTTTCTATGTAGTTTTTAAACTGAATAATGTTTATACTTGGCGAGTCAACATTTTTCACTTCGATAACAATGGGAAAAAGCATAACCTAGGCAATATCTGCTAAATATATAATAAACAGCGAAACAAGTATTTGTCGCCCCAAAGTCAACCTTTTATATACGACACAATAAGCTAACCAATCAACACTATAAACGCCAGACAATAAACGTGCTTTCTATTATTATTGACCTAAACTCCTATATTAATTATTTATTTTTACATCATTTGCTAAAACAACAACTCCGTCGCAGGCTTTCCAAAAATAAAAGTAATAATCACCACTGTCCACGCTTTTCCACTTAACACTACCATAGAAATTTATATTAAATATAGAATTTCCTATTTTATTCATTGTAAAAACATTATCCTTTTGATAAATACTAACAGTAAACGTTTTAAATATGCAGTATTTTGAAATTAGGTATAACTAAAATCTCTTGTATAGTAATGCATTGAGATATTGATATTACTGCCGTTGTAGTAACGTGTAGCACCGGTGCATGTTGAATTAAAATCTAAAGTCGAAGTGTACGAAAATACATATGCACTTAGTACTAGGCACGAACTATGTATCAATAGCATGGTTACTGTTGAACAAGTCCTCTTGATTTTACCTCTTAGTTTTACTGTTTTTAACACGATATATACGCTCATTTAAAATTGTTTTTTTATATTTATAATGTCATTAAAAATATATTTTATCAATATATTGCGATATTTTTTTAATTTTTCACACTAATATTAATTTATAACGTATTTTATCACCTTGTATTATTATACCAATAAGCAATATTATAAAACAGAATAATTCCGTTTAATTTGTATATAAAATAATTTTGCAAGAATAAGTGTATCATTTTCATATTTGTGATGCTTCTGCACATAAAGATGTATATATGATTGACTTTTTTAGCCTTAATTTAAAAACAAGTATGTGCTTTTGAAAAACTGTTTGTTATGACAAATAAAAATATGAATTCAGATTGAACTTTTGTTATTTATGCTTGATTTGACATAATAAAAATGTTAGAATAGTATAAAATATTATGAGTAATATTAATACCTTAATAAAATTCTGACATCATTTTCGGGCGGAGTTGCTCCTACTATAAAATCGGCAGGCAGCTTGCCTTTATTCTGAAAAAACGATGTCGACTTTATAGAAGGTACTAATATGAGATAACAGGAGATTTATTTTATGGACACATACGTTGAACAGCTTGTTGTACACAAAAAGGACTATCGTGATTTTATGGTTAAGGTTGTAATGATACTTAGCATTTTTGCTGTACTTGCACTAGGTGTTCTATTTGGTGTAATGGTAAACGCTTATTTCATGGCCGTAGGCTTTTTCTTAGCTATGTTCGACATATACTTTTGTTGGTATGTTGTAACAGGGCGAAATGTTGAGTACGAGTATACCGTTACAAATAACAACCTTCAAATTGACAAGGTAATGGCTAAACGCAGACGTAAGCCGGTGCTTAGCGTTGACATTAAGAAAATTGAGGGGTTTGACAAAGTCACAGATAATCGCCTTAATGACAAAAGGTGTAATAAGGTTTTTTACCTGGGAACATACGAGGATGACCCAAAACAACATCGTTTTATTGTTCAAACAAAAAAATATGGCAAAGTAATGGTAGTGTTCGCACCAAATGAAAAATTGCTGAACGCTATTAAACCGCACCTAAAACCTGAGGTAAAGCTGGAAATGCTTAAAAACAATTAACATTATAACGTTTAATGACGTAGGGTTGCTGAAATGTAAAGGTGTTTTTGATATAGAAATAAGCTGTATTAGTACAAACGGACATTTGTTTTTTAGATAATCCTATAATAAAAAGCATGAGGAGGTTAGTTGTATGAAAATATTGACTTGTGAACAAACAAGAGAGCTTGAGAAAAATCAAATTGAACGCGGCTCTACATATTTTCAGCTAATGAATAATGCCGGCGTTCAGGTTGGCAAGACTTTAATTTCGCAAATGGGTGTGGAGTCTCGGGACACTGTTGCCGTACTTTGCGGCAAGGGCAACAATGGCGGCGACGGTTTTATAGCGGCACAATATTTAAATTCACAAGGGATAAACGTTTACGCACTGTTAGTTGACGGAGAACCACGCACAGAGGATAGTATGCAAGCCATGGAGCAAGCTGAAAGCAGCGGCGTAGAGATAGTACGTATTTGGGAATACAGCCAAAAGGTTAAAGACATTATTTCTACAGCCGATTATATCATAGACTCTATTTACGGCATAGGCTTTAAAGGCTCGTTAAGCGAGAATATTAAAATAATAGCAGACCTTGTAAACAGTACACATAGCAAGGTTTTATGTGTGGATATTCCAAGCGGCGTAAACTGCGACACCGGGGCAGTAGGCAACACAGCCTTTAAAGCAGACGTAACACTCTCTTTTTCAACATTAAAGCCCTGTCACGTACTATATCCTTCTGTTGATTACTGCGGCAAAACTGTAGTAGCACAGGTTGGTATTAACAAGGCGGTTATTTACGACAGCCCATTTTTAACAGAAACTATTGACGGCAGCAGACTAAGAGTTTTTTTACCTAAAAAAGAGGCTTCTGCCAACAAGGGTACTACCGGTACACTTACGGTTGCCTGCGGCAGCTACGGTATGATGGGTGCCGCACAAATGTGTATTCAGGGCGCACTACGCAGCGGCGTGGGGTTAGTTAAAAGTATTTTACCGTCAAACCTTTATCCTATACTTGCTAATAATATTCCACAAGCAGTGTTTATGCCATACACCAGTACTGATACTATTGATATGCTTGAAAAAAGCATGGATAAAACCAACGCTGTTGTTGCAGGCTGTGGACTTGGAAGCACCTCAAAGGCAAAGGAAATTACAGAATATATAATTAACAACAGTACGGTACCTGTAGTACTTGATGCTGACTCGCTTAATTCCATTGCAGATAACATAGACATTTTAAAAACAGCAAAATCGCCAATTATTATAACGCCACACCCGGGTGAAATGGCAAGGCTGTTAGAGACAAATGTTCCAATGATACAGAATAACAGATTGACAGTTGCCACAGAATTCGCTAAAAGATATAACGTAATTGTGGTACTGAAGGGTGCATATACCATTGTTGCGCATCCAAACGGCAGGTCGGTAGTAAATCCTACAGGCAACAAGGGTATGGCAAAGGCAGGCAGTGGTGACGTACTTGCAGGGATTATTGGTAGCCTGATATCACAGGGAGTAACACCTTTTAATGCTGCCGTAAGTGGTGTTTACTGCCATGGTTACGCAGGTGATTTGGCTCAAGAAAAATTTGGTTATATAAGTATGCTATCAACAGATATTATTGATATGTTGCCAAGCTGCTTTAAACACATTTATCTTGTTGATTAATATTGGGATTTATCTAAAAGATAGAATCATCTATTCGATTTACGGATATTAACATAACTGTATATCAACACAGCAACATTAGAATTTATTTCGTATTATTCTAAAAACAGCGTAATCATAAATAAAAATTACAAAATTACTCAGTTATCCATTTGTATATTAATTTTTTAAATATTGCCAACAAAGCTTGACTTTTACAGCAGTGTTACATATAAATATTATTCAAAAAAATCAAGACTTTAAAATCAAATATAGCGTTCTTCATACTTTGTATTGTTAATAAAAATGGTGAATTTGGTATGAATATGTTTTTAACATTAGCCTTTCTATTTTTCATTGGCTCAATATTCGGGTGGTTTTTGGAATTGTTATTCAGGAGATTTATCTCTTCATCAAATCCGGAGCGAAAATGGATTAATCCCGGATTTTGTACAGGTCCCTATCTGCCCTTATATGGGATCGCCTTATGTTGTCTTTTTTTGGTGTCATCCTTAGAAAACCTACATATAATCGAAAATGTGCTTATAAATAAAATTTTACTTATATTATGTATGTCAATTTGTATGACAATTATAGAATATATTGCAGGCATTATCAGCCTGAAGCTTGCAAAGGTTCGCCTGTGGGATTACAGCAAAGAATGGGGAAATATTCAGGGGATTATTTGCCCTAAGTTTTCTCTGGTATGGGCTTTGCTGGGAGTAGCATATTATTTTTTTATCCATCCCCATATTTTGGGTGCCCTTGAGTGGCTTTCACAAAATTTGGCATTTTCTTTCGTGATAGGTCTGTTCTTTGGTGTATTTATAATTGATATTGCATATTCATCACAGCTTGTTATAAAAATTAAGTTGTTTGCTGACGAAAATGATGTTATCGTAAAGTATGAGAATCTTAAATCTTATATTCGAAGCATTCACGACAGAACCTCACAAAAATCACATTTCTTATTTTCATTTAAGTCAGAACGTCCCCTTGCAGAGCATTTAAGAGAGATGCGTGAATCTTTTGAAAAACTAAGCAAAAAGTAAAAGGATAATTAAATATTACACCTCTATTGTAAAACAGATATCATTTCAAAAAATTTTACATCAGTGTATCCTCACAATCATTGCTTGATTTTTGAAGATATATTTTACATTACTAATTTTAAACAAGTTTAGCGTCTTCTAACGTAGTAGTAAATATATAATACTAAATGCTGATAAAAAGGTGCTTCAATCTTTGAGGAATTTTTGCACTGTACTTTTATTGTATCCTTAGAAGGCGTCAGTCTTTCTGCGGTTTAATATTCGTACAGCACAAAAGCTTCTCAAAATTTATGTTGTATTTTTATTAGTGTTTAGTATCAGACAACGAAAAAACATAAACAGATCAGTATCGCCGTATGCAGCTACTTTCGTTCTATACAGTATAAACAAAAAGCCACAAGGTAGGGGCTACATAAGGAAGTAGCTTCTCCCTGCGGCGGTATAACGGATTACCGATATATACATCATTACTATATAAATTTTTTCGATGCTCTTTTCCATCGTTTACACGTGTAATAAAAGTTGGATGTGAATCGTCATATGTAAATAATAGTGTTGCCACATCAAATTCTTCAATGGGTATCTTTATATAATCAGCATTATTATACCAAGTGCTTATCTATGGACTGTGTTCGACAACCATGTAGTACGGAACTTGTCTCTCTATTTTTCCACCTTTATTTTTAAATTCATTTCTTAAAATACTCTCATAGTATAGTCTGTCCTCTACATAACCTAATTGCCTTTTGCACACTGACAATCGGATCTATCCTTTTTTATATATTCCAGTAACACTTTCGCCTCATCCATATTTAAATCTGTAAGATTTTTATAAGGGTCAATATTGGCATCAAAATAGTGGTATAAATCTATGTTTACATCCTCACAAACTATATGCAGAACCCACTGGCGCTTTGCAACCGCAAGGCTGAAGGTGTCATAATGGGTTACACACTTTGAAAAAGCTGCATGACCGACATGGCTACACCATTCAACGAAATCAATTATTCAGTCTTAGATACAAAACCACATTGGAGCACCTTCCTTACGGAGGGTGCTCCAACTGCAAGCTTTTAATTTATAGCTGTGACTTTTCATATACGATTACAATATTATAAATTATTTTTCAATAAGGCTTTTGCCTGTCATTTCTTCAGGCTGTGGAAGTCCCATCATTTGCAGCATTGTAGGTGCAATATCTGCCAAACATCCATTTTCTCTTAGCTTATATGCAGGGTCAGCATTAACAAGAATAAACGGAACAGGATTTGTTGTGTGCGCCGTAAAGCTTTCGCCTGTTTCGTAGTCGATTAGCTGTTCTACATTACCGTGGTCAGCACAGATAAACATTTGACCGTCAACCTGCTTAATAAACTCAACAACCTCTCCAACACACTCGTCAATTACCTCTACCGCCTTAACAGCAGCCTCCATAACTCCTGTATGACCTACCATATCCGGGTTAGCAAAGTTACAAATTATAACGTCGTACTTACCGCTTGTAATAGCCTCACAAAGCTTGTCACAAACTGTATATGCACTCATTCTTGGCTTTTTGTCGTAGGTTGGAACATACTTAGGTGAGTCAACAAGAATTCTCTCTTCACCTTCGTTTGGCTCTTCCACACCGCCGTTAAAAAAGAAGGTTACGTGAGCATATTTTTCTGTTTCTGCAATTCTTGCCTGCTTTAAACCGTTTGCTGCAAGGTACTCGCCAAGCGTATTTGTAATAGAAACCTTTTTGAAGGCAATTTCCTTGTTAGGAATTGTTACATCATACTCTGTAAAGCAAACAAACTTTACGCTCTTTCTTGCACCTCTGCTAAAACCTGTAAAATCATCCGTACAGAATGCTCTTGTCATTTCTCTTGCTCTGTCAGGACGGAAGTTAAAAAATACAACAGAATCATTGTCGTTTACAGTAGCCGTTGGTTTGCCGTCCTTAGTAATTACTACAGGAACAACAAACTCATCATTGACACCCTTAGCGTATGAGTCTGCAATGGCCTGTACAGGGCAGTCGGCTGCTTCTCCCTCGCCTTTGGTAATTGCAGTATAGGCCTTTTCAATTCTATCCCAGTTATTATCTCTATCCATTGCATAGTAGCGTCCGGACACCGAGGCTACCTCTCCTACGCCAATTTCCTGCATTTTGTCACATAGCTCCTGCATAAATTCCTTACCGGATGTAGGAGCAGTATCTCTGCCGTCCAAGAAAGCATGAACATACACCTTTTCAATGCCGTTTCTCCTTGCCATTTCAAGCAGACCGTAAAGATGTGTGTTATGGCTGTGTACACCACCGTCTGACAGCAAGCCAAACAGGTGCAGTGCCGAACCGTTAGCTTTAACATTGTTTACTGCATCAAGCAATGCCTCATTCTCAAAAAAGTCGCCATCCTGAATAGATTTTGTAATCCGTGTAAGCTCCTGATACACAATTCTGCCTGCACCCATATTAAGATGACCAACCTCTGAATTGCCCATTTGACCATCCGGCAAACCAACTGCCATACCACTTGCATATCCCTTAACAAACGGGCAATCCTTCATAAGG